>Ga0255047_10000079_pt1 | contig 61500 bp, 37 predicted proteins | sample JV7_2_1_MG_FD_183640 | JGI IMG/M metagenome (GOLD analysis project Ga0255047, IMG submission 183640) | Seawater microbial communities from Jervis Inlet, British Columbia, Canada - JV7_2_1 | ecosystem: Environmental > Aquatic > Marine > Inlet | place: Canada: British Columbia | collected 2016-10-06
TTCAACTGTGACATTATCTGATACATCAAATGTAACAAGTATGTCCACAATGTTTTATAATTGTTTCCTATTTGACCAAGACATTAGTGCGTTTCAAATAAACTCTCTAACTACTGCATCTCAAATGCTTACAAATGCTTTTGCGTTTAGTGATGCTAAGTATGAAGCATTATTGATTGCTTGGGATGCTTATGGAACAAGCGGTACCCCATCTGCACAAATACATTTTGATACACAAGCACAATATACAGCACCACCTTCAGCACCTGCTACAGCAAAAGCTGCTATGCAATCAAGAGATTGGAACATTAACGATGGAGGAATAATATAAAAGAATTAATAAAATATTAAAAAAATAATAAGATGAGTCAAAGAAATCCACCAATATTAGAAGGCATAGATGGTACAGTAACAGTACACTCAGATGTAGCTGCTACTACTTCTGCCGTACTATTAAATAATTGGACAGCTATAGTTGCTCCTGTAGCAACTGATGATTCTGCTTCAGGATATACTATTGGTTCTGAATGGACTGATGTAACAGCAGATAAGTCATATAAATTAGTAGATGCTTCAGTAGGAGCTGCTATTTGGAAAGATATCACTTCTACAGGAGGTGGTGGAGGAGGTGCAACATTAAGAAATGTTTCTGCAACAGATACTTTTGGTACTGCAAATGAAACAATTAATTGCACAGCAAATACATTTACTGTAAATTTACCAAGTGCTATTGGAATAATAGGAACAACTTATACACTTTTAAATAGTGGAACAGGAGTAATAACATTAGAACAACCTACATTAAATCAGACAATTAATGGTTCATTAACTATTGATCTAACACAATACACAAGCAGAACAGTTCAATCAGATGGAGCTAACTGGATAATAATATAAATAATAAAAAATAAAGATATGAGTTATACACCACCTTTAGACGCAGAGGTAACAGCATTTGTTACAACAACCCTTTTAACAGCTGGAACATCAAATGCATTTGACAGTGGAATGTTAGATGCGGATGGTTACAGTCAAGTACAAACAGAGATAAATGCTAGTTCTGATGGAACTATTATTATAGAATTTTGTTCAGATGCAGCAGGATTAGATGTAGTAAGAAGTTTATCTATCCCTTATGTAGCAGCTAATGGATATCAATTCTTTTCTGCACCAGCATTTGTTAATTTTATAAGATATCAGTTTATAAATACAGGAGCTGATCAAACAGAATTTTATTATACTACTAAATTTCTTACTACATCAATATCTCCACAGTTGTTAACTACTAATGCATTTATTGCAGAAGCAATGGTTGCTTCTCTTGGGAGAAACCTACTTGTAGGACAAAATGATGGAGGTCAATTTAAGAATGTTAGAATTGATAATCAACAACATTTAGAAGTTAATGCTTCAAACCCTAAGACTGCTTATGATGAATTACCTGTTGCTAACTATAGTCCTGTTGCTCAAATTTCATTTCCTTATAATATAAATCCAGATATAGTAAGTGTTACAGAAACTGCAGGAGGTACAGTGGTACAAGCTACTAATATGGCTGTACTTAACACAAGTGCAACAACGGCAAGTTCTGCTACGGTAACATCAATAGCACAAATACCATTCCGTCCAGGTCAAGGACATATAGGTAGACTATCTTGTTTATTTGATGGAGTTCCAACTTCAACTGGTTATATGGGAATTGGTTTAGGTGATGCTGATAATGGATTTGGTTTTTTATTAGATAGTGCAGCATTTAATATTGCTTATAGAACTAATGGTGTTCCTCAACCAAATATCCCACAAACAACTTGGAATGTAGATAAAATGGATGGAGCTGGCCCTTCAGGAATGACATTAGATGTCACTAAAGGAAATGCTTATCAGATATCATATGGTGATGGTTTTGGTTGTGTTAATTTTTCTATTGAATCTCAAGAAACTGGTGATTATGTTCTTGTACATATCTTACATCTTGCAAATTTAAATACAACACCATCTACTTATAACCCAACATTCCCATTAAGAGCAGAAGTATCAAATGGAGGAGGTACAGCAGATTTAACACTTTCAGTTGCTTCAATGTCAGGATTTATAGAAGGAGAAGATAAAGTAACAGGCCCTCTTCAAGCCTATGCTTTTACCCCAATAAACGTAACTACCATAGTACCTTTATTTACACTTTCTAATTTAACAACTTTTGCAGGAATAACTAATAAGGTAAATGCTCTGCTTAAAAGTATTTCATTGGTCAATGATACTAATGGGGCAGGAACATTTAAGCTAATAGAAAATGGAACATTAACAGGAGCAGGAGCTTATACTCCCATATCAGCAGGAACTTCGGTAATGGCAGTAGATACAGCAGCTTCAGCTGTTACTGGTGGAAGATTATTATGGGCAGGTGGTGTTCAAAAAGATGGTGGAGACTCTATAGATATTAGTGGTCTTGAATTACTAATGCACCCAGGAAATTTTTACACATTTACAGCAGAAACTTTAGGTGGTAGTAACCCAATGGCGGTTAATGTAGTATGGCAAGAAGATTTTTAAAATAATAATAATAAGAAAAATGGAGGTAGAAGGATTAACATTTGGATTAAATGCAATAGTAAGTATATTATTTGCAGCAGCAGGAGCACTTGGTTTTTGGTACACAATCAAAGGATCAGTAAACTTACTTGAACAAAGAGTACAAACACTTGAAGATAATAATAAGATCTTACATAAAAGAGTTGAGAATTTAAAAGAAGAGGTTAAAGAGAATAGAGAGAAGGCAGATACAGCTATTAGTGATATTACTGGTAAGATGCAAGAAATGGAGCTTAGGATAATTCAAGCTATTCATGACTTAAAGGCTTAATATTATTATATGCCTAAAGATAAATCTAAAATACCGGAAAAGTATAAAAAGTTTTTTGATACTAAAATGATAATTATTCTAGGTATTGTAGGTAAAATATTATGGGATACATTTACTACTGGAGCTGAAGTTAAATACCAAAAGCATTTTCAAGAGACAATGCAGACTTCAGGAGTTAAGATGATCATTAAGTCACAAATATCAAGCGCAATGGATGATGCTAATATTTGGAAAAAGGCATTAGCTAATGAACATTTATCAAGTTTTGCTTTAGAAGCTGCAAACAAAGCTAAAGAAGAAATCTCTAAGCAAATACTTCTTCAAGATAGCTCTAAAGTAAATTTAATATCTACATTAGGCTTAGGTTCTGGAATAAGAGATGAAGAAATAGTGCCAATACTTGTTGGTTTGTTAAAAGCTATAGATAATGGAGATTTAATATTTAAAGAAGATATTGAAGAGTTAATTGAAGAAGAAGTAGATGATAATATAAGAACAGTTAGAGCTGGATTTTAGATAAATTTATAAAACTATATAAATGTTAAGAGGATATAAAACAGATGATTGGGGTAAAGAAAGACCTTTACCAGTAAGAGCTTATAGATCTACATGGTTTTCACCTAGGACAAATAAATTATATAGGCAGATTGCTAGACCTGTAGGTGATTTTTGGATAGAAGAGTCAATTGGTATACCAACCTTAGCTAAGGTTTTAGAAGCAGGGTTTGTTACTGAAGATGGTCAAGTCATGCAAGCAGAAAATGGAGAAGGTCAAATAGATCTTAGATCTGGAGACATAGATGGCAGAGTGGCTATAACAGCAGATGCTGGTGTATTTACACAAGGTTGGATGTATGTAGATCCTGTATCTAGTAGATTAGGTTATGATGATAAGTATATTAGTGTAAATGCTACTGAATTTAGTATACAGAACGGAGCTTCACAAGTAATGACAGTTAATTGGAACACTAACAGAATAGCATTACCTTTATTAGAAACTTTTGCAGATGATACTGCAGCAGGTATAGGTGGATTAACAGCAAAAGAAATATATCAAACACCAACAGGTGAATTAAGAATAAAATTATAAAATATTAATACTTATTTAAGAAGCGCTGGTTAACAACCAGTCTTTTTTTGCATCATAATTATTTAAAACTTGTAAAGTTTAAACTTAATTAGTACCTTTACACTATAATTATTTAAAAACCAATAATATGAGTGAAACAGTAAAAGAAGCTTCTGTAGAAAATGCAGAGCAAAATGAAATGACTCCTGAAGAAATAATTGCTAGGAGAAAAGAGCTTATTAAATTTTATAAAGATGAAACACCACTTCTAAAAGCAAGAAGTGAATATGAAGAACATTTAACAAAAATTGAAGAAGCTAGATTTGCCAGATTTCAAATTAGAGTTGCGCATGCTCAAATGTCAGCTCCGCAAGAAAATCCTGAAGAAGCTGAAGCTAGAATGAAAGAAGAGTTTGCAAAGTCTACTATGGAACCTAGAACATTAAAAACTAATTAAATCATGGCTGTAGTTAATCAAGTAAAAAAATCAGGATACATGGATCTTTGGAATATAACTAAATTTCAATTAAACATGTATTGTCATTTAAATAAAATTAATATTTCAGATTCTGATCTTGATTGTCTAACACTTTTAGCTATTAATGGAGAATCAGAATTAACTGCATTATGTAATGCAGCCTGTGATGAAGATGAAAGAGATAGAGAACATACTCTAAGTCATGAGCAGGTAATATTTAAAAGTCCTCAATCAGTTAGAAATGCAATTAATAAACTTGAAAGACAAGACTTAATTGCAAAAAAAGGAAAAAATAAAAAAACAATTAAGATTGATCCAAAAATGGATATACAAACAGCAGGTAATATTTTTATTGAAATTAAATTTTTAAGAAAAGATGAGACCAAAGAAAGCTAAAGAGTTTATTAAACCAACAGCTCTTAACATGGGTTTATCAGAATCAATGGTAGAAGATGTAATTAGTTTTTATTGGTCTGCAATACAGAAAGCCCTCTCTAATGTTGAGAGTGCTTCTGTTACTGTTGCTAGTTTAGGTATATTTAAAGTTAGAGTTAATAAAATTAAAAAATTACAAGCCAGATACACTAAGTATTTAGAAAATACAAATCCTGAATCTATGACCTTTAATAAACACTCCGTTAAGAAACTAGCAGAGTTTAAACTGGAAAGACTTTCAGTTATAGAAAAAGATTTAGATAAAGAGAGAAAGAAGAAAGAAGAAGTTAAAATAAAAAGAGCAAAGTATGTCGCTGATAAAAATTTGGAAAAACAAAGGGAAGATTCTTGAAGGAATTAAAAACCATACTTTTAAACAAGAACACATAGAAGAGATTCATGATGAAAGAATGAAAATTTGTAAAGAATGCACTTCTTATGATAAAAAAGGTTCTGAGTGTTATGTTCCAGGTACTAAACCTTGTTGTGGAGAATGTGGTTGTAGTTTAGCTCTTAAGTTAAGGTCATTGTCATCAGAATGTGATTTGGCTAAATGGTCAGCTATATTAAATGAAGAAGAAGAAGATAAACTAAATGAATCACTATGAGTTTAATATTTAAAGAAGAAGGTCACAAGTATGAAAATATAGATCCTAATGAAACAATTGTTTGGACTAGTGTTACAGGTTTAATAGGTAAGTTTAAAAAACCTTTTGATACTGATGGTATAGCAATCAAGTCTTCAAAAAATAAAAAATCTAAGTGGTATAAGTTAGACCCGGAAACAATTAAAAGTATATGGCAAGCAGAAAACTTAAGAGCAATTACATTAGGAAGTTTTTATCATAATCAAAGAGAAGCTGATGTAATTGACTGTGATACTTTGCAAAGGGAAGGTGTTGATTTACCTATTATACCACCTAAAATCATTGACGGTTTAAAATATGCACCAAATCAAAAACTTATTCCTGGTATATATCCTGAACATTTTATGTACTTAAAATCTGCAGGTATATGTGGTCAAGCAGATAGAGTTGAGATAGTAAACAATACTATACATATATCTGATTATAAGACTAATAAAGAAATTAAAGAAACTTCTTATGTTAATTGGGAAGGTATAAGCAACAAATTAACAGGTCCCATGTCACATATAGATGATTGTAATTTGCAACATTATACTTTACAAATGAGTATCTATATGTATATGATGCTTAAACATAATCCTAAACTTAAACCGGGAACAATGACATTAGAACATATATTATTTGAGAAAGAAGGTGATGATAAGTACGGTTATCCTATAGTTAAGTATAATAGTATAGGAGATCCTATTGTTAAAGATATAGTAAAATATGAAGTACCATATTTAAAAGAAGAAGTTATTTCAATGATTAACTGGTTAAAAGAAAATAAATAATGTTAGCAAGACTATTTGATGTACAAAACGGTAAAGTTGTTCCTTCAGAACACTGTTACACTTTAAGTTGGTTAAAGGATATAATGGATGAGTATTCGGATAATGAGGAGTATTTAAAGGTATATAGTTACCTTTTCTATATGACATACCCTAATCCGGATCTTAATCCTTTCTTTCATATTAAAGAAATAGAAAAAGAAGAAATGATATTAGAGGATATAAATGCAGAGTTTTCAACTGAAGATCTTAATGTTAGGAGAGGTCTTGAAAAATGTAAAAAAATGTATGAGACACCCACCTCAAGAGCTTATGAAGGAATAGCAGGAATGCTTGATAAATTAGCTTTATACATGAGAGTTACTAGCATATCAGATGGTAAAGATGGGAATATAACAGGTATTATATCTGCTGCAAAAAACTTTGAACAAATTAGAAACTCTTTTAAAGGAGCTTATAAAGATTTGCAAGAAGAACAAGAATCTAGAGTACGTGGAGGAAAAGGACTAGGATATGATCAAATGTAAAGTATATGTTTAGAGATAGAGATTATCCCATATCAATACCAACTTGGGAAAAAGGAGAATGGATAGAGGATACAATCTTTAATACAATGGATGATTTTATAGTTTATCTATTAAATCTATTTAAAGAACCCGGTCAATACAATTTTGATAAAAGTGTAGAACAATGGCAAGAACAAGCTTTGGTTTATAAAAAAAAAGGTTACTACTGCAGTGCACCCTTTAGAAGTAGAGACTTTACAAAGTACTGGGATGATCAAAAACGTAAATCTAGACAAGGTGTAATATTTAAATCAAAAGATCAGCAATGGTTTCTTTCAAGAGATTATTATTTCTGGCTTAATTTCTTACCTATTTTTGATAAAGAAAAAGATGTATATGATTTTCCACTTATATGGGATATACAATATCATCTTGCATTATATGAATTACTAGCAGAGCTGCACAATAAACACAGTGTCATTCTTAAGAAGAGGCAAATAGCATCTAGCTATTTTCACTGTGCCAAACTTATAAATTATTATTGGTTTGAAGAAGGAGCTAAACTTAAGATGGGGGCTTCATTAAAAGATTTCATCAATCTAAAGGGTTCTTGGAAGATGCTTAATGAATACTCAGACTTTCTCAACGAACATACAGCATGGATAAGACCCCATAACCCTGGTAAAGTAGGTGATTGGGAGCAAAAAATTCAGAAAACTGTAAATGGTAGAGATATAACCGTGGGACTGAAGTCAACTATGGGCGGTTATACTTTTGAGAAAGATGCAACATCGGGTGTAGGTGGACCTTGTAGATACTTCTTTCATGAAGAGGCTGGGGTTGCTCCTAAGATGGATCAAACATATGAGTTTATGCGACCTGCCTTACACTCAGGTATGATAACAACTGGAATGTTTATTGCTGCGGGTTCTGTTGGTGATTTAGATCAGTGTGAACCACTTAAAGAATTTATGAATCATCCAGAAGAAAATGATTTCTATGCTGTAGAGTCTAACCTCTTAGATGAAGAAGGAGCTTGGGGAAGACATGGTTTATTTTTACCTGAGCAATGGTCCATGCCTCCTTATATAGATCCATTTGGTAATTCTATGGTAGAAGAGGCTTTAGAAGCAATACATGCACAAAGAGCTATTTGGAAAAGAGATTTAGATCCTAGTAAATACCAATTACGTATATCTCAAAAACCAACTAATATAAAAGAAGCTTTTGATTTTAGATCAGAATCTAAATTTCCTTTACACTTACTTACATCTCAAACAAGACGTATTGAAGACAAACAATATCATGCTGAATATTTAAAAATTGCTAGAGCACCTGAAGGAGCTATTGAAATAAGTAATTCTAGTAAATCACCAATAACTGAATTTCCTATAAGTAAAAAACAAAAAGATAAAGAAGGTTGTCTTGTTGTATGGGAAAGACCTCCTGAAGAACCTCCTGCTTGGGGTGCATACTATGGTTCAATAGATCCTGTGTCAGAAGGAAAGACAACTACTTCTGACTCTCTATGTTCTATTTACATTTATAAAAATAGTGTGCAGATCAGCCGCATGAATGAAAATGACCAAATGGAAACATTTGTGGAAAAAGGTAAAATTGTTGCTGCTTGGTGTGGAAGATTTGATGACATTAATAAAACACATGAAAGGTTACTCTTAATAATAGAATGGTACAATGCTTGGACAGTTATAGAAAATAATATATCATTATTTATACAATATATGATTGCTAAAAGAAAGCATAAGTATTTAGTACCAAAAGATCAAATAATGTTTCTTAAAGCTATTGGTGCAAATAAAACAGTATATCAAGAATATGGTTGGAAAAACACAGGGACTATGTTTAAGGCCCATCTTTTGTCTTATGCAATTGAGTTCTTAACTGAAGAATTAGACCAAGAAATTGATGAAGATGGTGCTATACTTAATACTACTTTTGGTGTTGAAAGAATACCTGATATAATGCTTATGAAAGAAATGGCTGCTTATAGAGATGGTGTCAATGTAGATAGGTTGGTTACATTTGCGGCTTTAGTTGCTTTTGTAAGAGTACAAGAATCAAACAGAGGATATAGAAAGGTTATAGAAAATGAAGGGTCTGAAAACTTGGAAAAGTCCAAGGATTTGTTTAAATTAAAGAGTAGTCCCTTTCGTAATATTGGGAAAAAATCTAGTAGAGGATCTTCTAAAAGACCAAGAAAAACATTTAAGAACATCCGCTAAAAAATAAAATATGAAGGTATTAAACGCATTAGATTTAAAAAGTGGTAAAAAAGCTGAACCAGGATATAATAAAATGGGGACGTTGACTCAACCAATTCAATTTATTCCTAAAAAAGATAAAGATGAAGAATGGACAGCTTGGAACATGGATTGGTTTGAATGGCAAGGTTTAAAGCAATTAAGAAGAAATGCTAGAAGAATGCTTAAGAACTACAAGCTTGCAAATGGTGTTATAGATAAAACAGATTACATAGTAGAAGAAGATAATGAGTATAATGATATAGTAGAAACTCTTATTGAAGAAGATGTTTCAGCTTTAGAGTTGAAGTTTTATCCTATTATACCTAATGTAGTAAATACTCTATGTAATGAGTTTTCTAAAAGAAATACTAAACTTACTTACAGATCTGTAGATGAAACATCTTATAATGAGATGATGGAAGAAAAAAGATTACAGATTGAACAAACACTAGTAAGCCAGGCTCAACAAAAACTTATAGCTTCTCTTATGGAAGCTGGAATGGATCTTGAAAGTGAAGAAGCTCAGCAAGAGTTATCTATGGATAAAATTAAATCTTTACCTCAAATAGAAGAATTTTTCAGAAAAGATTATAGAACTTTAGCGGAAGAATGGGCCCAACATCAGTATGAAGCTGATATGGAAAGAATGAATTTAGATGAGTTAGAAGAAAGAGGTTTTAGAGATCTTCTTACTGTAGATAGAGAATTTTGGCATTTTAAAATGTATGATGATGATTATGATTTAGAATTATGGAATCCAGTATTAACTTTTTATCATAAATCACCTGAAGTTAGATATATATCTGATGGCAATTGGGTAGGTAAAGTTGATATGATGTCAGTAGCAGATGTTATTGATAAGTATGGTTGGATAATGAATGAAGAACAATTAGAAGCTTTAGAAGCAATTTATCCAGTTAGATCAGCAGGATATGCTATTCAAGGTTATCAAAACGATGGTTCTTACTATGATGCTACACAATCTCATGCATCAAATGTTGAAGGACCTTCTTTAGCATATAGACAATTTATGTCTGTGCATGATAACACATCATCTACTGCACCAGATAGTGATATAGTTTCATGGATACTTGGAGAATCAGAAGATTTTTTAGATTTTGGAAGTACTCATTTATTAAGAGTTACTACAACCTATTGGAAGTCTCAACGTAAGTTAGGGCATTTAACTAAAATTTCAGATACTGGAGAATCTTTACAGCAGATTGTTACAGAAGATTATAAAATTACAGATAAACCTATATATAATACAAATCTTTTAAAGAATAAAGGTTCAGAGAATTTAGTATTTGGTGAACATGTTGAATGGATATGGATTAATGAAGTATGGGGTGGTGTTAAAATAGGACCTAATCATTCTAGTTTTTGGGGTATGAATAATCCAGAAGGGGTTGATCCCATGTATTTAGGTATTAATCAAAATACTGTTGGTAGAGTTAAGTTTCAGTTTAAAGGTAATCAAACTTTATATGGATGTAAACTTCCTGTAGAAGGAAGAGTATTTTCTGATAGAAACTCTAAATCCATATCTTTAGTAGATCAAATGAAGCCATGGCAAATTGGATATAATATTGTAAATAATCAAATTGCAGATATACTTGTAGATGAATTAGGTACTGTTATTATGTTTGACCAAAATGCATTACCAAGACATTCAATGGGAGAAGACTGGGGGAAGAATAATTTAGCTAAAGCTTATGTAGCTATGAAAGATTTTCAAATGTTACCTTTAGATTCTACTATCACAAATACAGAAAATCCTATTGCTAATACAGCATTTCAAACATTAAACCTTGAGCAAACAAATAGATTGATGTCTAGGATACAGTTAGCAGGTTATTTTAAAAATGAAGCATTTAATAATATAGGTGTTAATCAGCAAAGAATGGGTCAGCAAATAGAACAAGAAACTGCAGAAGGTGTAAGAGCTGCATTAAATGGTTCTTATGCTCAAACTGAACAGTATTTTATAAATCATTCTGATCAATTAATGCCAAGAGTTCATCAAATGAGAACTGATTTAGCACAATATTATCATTCAACTAAACCATCACTTACTCTACAGTATCTTACTTCAGCTGATGAAAAGGTAAATTTTGCTATTAATGGTGAAGATCTTATGTTAAGAGATATACATGTATATGCTACTACTAAATCTAACCATAGAGCTGTTCTTGAAAAGTTAAGACATTTAGCTGAATCTAATAATACATCAGGTGCTTCTATATATGATTTAGGTAATATGATTAAAGCTGATTCAATTCCAGAGATTACAGATGTAATGAAAGCTTCTGAAGCTAAAGTTAAACAAGCTAAGATGGAAGATCAGCAACATCAACAAAAAATGCAAGAAGAAGCTCTTGCTGCAGAACAAGCTGAAAAAGAAGCTAGTAGAAGTTATGAAGCTGCTGAAGCTGAAAAAGAAAGACGTAAAGATATTCTTGTTGCTGAGATAAGAGCTTCAGGATACGGTTCAATGATGGATATCAATGAAAACTTGCAATCTGATTTTAAAGATGCAATGGATGATATAAAAGAGACAGACCAGTATCAAGAACAAACTAGTTTAAAAAGAGAAGCTGAAAGTAATAAAGTAACTCAAAATAAAGATAAACTTAATATAGAACGTGAAAAGATAAATGCAGCAAAGCAAATATCAAGAGATAAAGTAAACATAGCAAGAGAGAATAAAAACAAATATGATTTCCCTAAAAATAAGGATGACAAAAAGAATAAAAAGTCATAGCTATATATTGAGATATATATTAATTTGAATATCATTTTACTTAAACTTTCTTAGTTTATAATTCTATTTTTACGTATATTAATAATAGATAATTAAACAAAACCAATAATATGCAAGATACACAAACCAACGTAGAGCAGACCACAGTAGATGACTTAGATAATTTACTAGGAATGCCCGGAGCAGAAAGCATTGTAACACCTGTTGAAGAAACAGTTGAAAACAGTGAAGAAACTCCACCAAAGTTCTTTCAAAATAATAGCGTAGATACGTCAGTGCTAGATATTAAACCACCCGTAGAAACAGTTGAAACTTCAGCTGCTGAAACAACAGAAGATGCACCTCCTGCTGAAACAGAAACCTTTGAGAATCTTGTAGAAGATCTTGATGGTGTAGAAAATGAAGAAGGTGATGACACTGTAAAAGGTAGACCAAAGCTGGATAAAGCAGGGATGAGTCAATTAACTCAAAAGCTAATTGAAAAAGATTTAATCTTACCTTTTGAAGATGAAAAAGCTTTAGAAGATTATACAATGGAAGACTTTGTAGAATTGTTTGAAGTTAACATTGCAGAAAGAGAAAGAAAGGTTAGAGATCAAACTCCAGGTGATTTTTTTGATGCTTTACCTGCAGAACTACAAACTGCTGCTAGATTTGTTGCAGAAGGTGGTACTGATTTAAAAAGCTTGTTTAAGCATTTAGCTGCTTCTGAAGAAGTCAAACAATTAGATCCAACTACAGAAAGAGGATCTGAACAAATTGTAAGACAATATTTAAAAGCAACTAATTTTGGAGATGATGCTGATATACAAGAAGAAATTGATAGTTGGAAAGATTTAGACAGATTGACTGAGAAAGCAAAAAAGTTTAAACCTAAATTAGATGCAATGCAAGATAAAGTTGTTCAACAACAAGTTGCTGAAGCAGAATCTAAAAAGAAACAACAACAACAAGCTTCACAGGCGTATATGGAAAATGTATATACTACTCTTGAGAATGGTGAACTTAACGGTGTTAAGCTTAACTCTAAAACTCAAAATATGTTATATGCAGGATTAGTACAACCTAATTATCCATCTATATCTGGAAAACCTACAAATCTATTTGGTCACTTAATAGAAAAGTACCAGTTTGTAGAACAGAGGCATGATCTTATTGCAGAAGCACTTTGGTTATTAGCTGATCCGGATGGATATAAAAGTGAAATTTCTAAAGGTGCTGTGAATGAGCAAGTAACTGATACAGTTAGAAAACTTAAAACTGAACAAGCTAATAAGAATACTTCTACAGAAGTAGATACTGAAAGTAGTTCAGGAAAATCAAGAGGGATTGCCAGACCTTCAAAAAACTTTTTTGGCAGATAGATAAGCAAACAATAAATAAATAAATAAACAATTAAAAAGTAAAATTATGTCGACTCCAGTTTTAAACAATGGGATATTTCTAAGAGATACAAGCTATAAAGCTTCTTCTCATGTTGATTCCTATCACATGACAAACATGTTAAAATCAGCTGAGCCTATGGATATGGGACCAGTTGACATTTGGGCTATGTCCCAAAAAGTAGAAATGCCTTTATATCAAATGGCTTCTTTTGGTGGTAAAAATACCATCTTAGTAGACAATCATAGAGGTGAGTATAAATGGCAAACGCCAGTTTCTCAAGATTTGCCTTACGTTATTCAAGACGTTGAGCCAACAAATGAAACTAAAGGTGTAGCTGGAACTACATTCAGAATTCACTTGAACAAACGCGAGTTTGGACATGGGGACATCATTACTTATGATAAGTATAATGGTGTTGAACTTTATATTACTGATGAAGAAATTATGCCAACTGGTGATGGTTTTGTATATACAGTACGTTTAGTTAATGATTCTAATGTTAAGTTCTTAGACAACCAATACCTAAGAGAAGGAATGAAATTCTTCAGAAAAGGTTCTGCAAGAGGTGAATATGGAGAACGTTTCTCTGATATTTCTACTAGTGCATCTTTCCGTGAATTTTATAACTACGTAGGTGGTGCTGAAGCTCACGTTCACTATTCAGTATCTTCAAGAGCTGACATGATGATCAAAGGTGGAATGAATGCAGATGGTACTGTACCAGTTACTGAGATCTGGAGAAATTTTGACAAAAATATGAATCCATCTGTAACTTCTTTAGAAGGTATGGTTCAATCAATGGGTAAAGATTACGTTAAGAAGTCAATGGAAAATGGTAACTTATCTAGAACTTTCCTTACTTCAATGGAAGCAGCTCACTTGAGTAAAATTGCTAATGATATTGAGACTTACCTTATGTGGGGTCACGGTGGAAGAGTAAGACAAGATGGTCCAGATGATATTAGATTATCAGTTGGTCTTTGGAAGCAATTGGATAGCTCTTATAAAAGAGTTTATAACAAAGGTAACTTTAGTCTTGATTTATTCAGATCTGAATTATACAACTTCTACCAAGGTAAAGTTGAGTTCAATGGTCCAGATCCAAAACGTCAATTGATTGTTCAAACAGGAATTGGTGGAATGAAATTAGTTAATGAAGCTATTAAGAGAGAAGCAAATGCTGCTGGTCTTGTAATTGAAGCAGCAGATATAGGAGCTATTACTGGTAAAGGTATGGATCTTGGATTTGGATTTGCTTATACTTCTTATGTAATTCCTTTCTTAGCTAATGTTAAGTTTGTATTAAACCCAGCGTTTGATAACTTACATACTAATGATATTGAAAACCCAATCATTGATGGGCATCCATTATCTTCTTATTCTTTCATTATCTTTGATATCACTGATACAGGAAATGACAACATTTACTTGTTGAAATTAAACTGGGATAATCAATTGAAATGGTGGTACCAAAATGGTACAATGGATTATATGGGACGTTCTCAAGGATTCCAGTCTTCAGGTCAGTTTAATGGATACAGAGTTTATATGACTCAGTGTATGCCAGCAATCTGGGTAAAAGATCCAACTAAGGTTCTTAAGATTGTTATGAGAAACCCTGTTACAGGAGGATCATTTTAATAAAATAATATAGCACAGAGGGGAGGTTGAAAGCTTCCCTCTCTCTATATAAGCTAGTTAATATAAACTTTGGAAGGTTTAAATCCTTCAGCTAGCTCTACAACAAACAAACAAAACCAATATAAACAAAACCAATAATTATGAGTAATTTCACAAAAGTAGAAATGTTAACAACACCCAACGTACCAAGGCGAGTATCTATTAAGACTTACTTTGATTCTGACGTTGAGAATATGGGCCTAGAACAGTATGGTATGGTTCTTTATGATGGTGTTATCCATACAGAGCAATTAGCATGTTTAGAAGTTAATGGCATTAAAAGATATTTAACAGGCTTAAATGAGTTTGCTCCAGAAATTAAATTATTACCTGAAGAAGAGCGTAAAGCAAAAGCTACAGAAATTAGAACTATAGTTGCGATGCTTGAAAGAGATTTAGCTGCTAATATTCTTGATATAAATGATGATGACTTTTGGAATAAAGTCAAATTACTTAGACCTGACAATAGTGAGTTTTGGGATAAGATTGAATTAAGTACTGGAAATGATGCTACATTTTTAGATCCCTCAAAAAATCCTTATGATATGATTAAGATCTTTGCTATTGGAGCAGGAGGATTTTCTATGGTGGCTAAAAGTTATGAAGCAGCACAAGCAATGTCTAAACCCCCAAAGTTTTACTTAGATAAGTATGAGGAGACAGTTACTACTAAAAATGCAACTAAGAAACTTAGAAATAGAGCATTGGCGGAACTTCAAAAAATGTATGATAAAAATAGTAACAAGCTATTGTATGTTGCTAAAGTTATTGATCCCGGATCAACACAATATAGAAAGTCTACGCCTAATGATGTTATTTATGAAGCAATGGATGAGTATATTAATGGTAACAGTTTTGAAAGTAACAAAGAACGTTCTGCAGAAACTTTTTTAAATACCTCTAAAACATCAATGGAGGATCTTAAATTAAGATCTTTAATTAAAGATGCTACTTACTATAAAGAAATAATTAATAAATCAGATGGTTTCTTACACCACAGAACAACACAAACTATGTTAGGTAGAAATGTTGCTGATGTAATGGAGTATTTAAAGAATCCAGTTAATGATGAAATCTTAAAACTTCTTATGGAAGTTGTTGAGATAGAATGGAATAAATAACAATTAAAATTATATATTATGTATAAAGGAAAAGTAAGTGCAGACCCGTTTAACTTGAAGCATTGTGAAAAAATGAAAGGTGCTAAAAGATTAAGTGAACAACCAAAAGCTTCAAGATCAGTACCTGGAGCAGAAGCTCCATCTGGAAGTAGGGGCGCAAGACCATCTGCAAGTAGAAGTGTAAAAGGTTTACCTGGTAAATAATGACAAATTCAACTTTACAATTAAAGTTTAAGCAAAGACTTAATAAACTAGCTTCAAATGATTATGATAATCTTGAATGCTGGCAAATTGTTGAGTCTTTTAATAAAGCTCAAATTGAATGGGTAAGAAGGCAGTTAAGAGGGTCCAATATGTTTAAGGATGGTGATGAACAATCCGGTAGAAGAATAGATGACCTTCAAAGATTATTAATAGAACTCCCTTTATCAATATCAGATAAGGGGATTTTCTATGAAAGTGTTGATGTTCTTCCTAGTAATTACTTAGAGTATAAAAGAATTGATGTTCAAGCAACAAATGAATGTTGTACAGATGGTAGATCTATGACAGTATATTTAGCTGAAGAAGATAACAGAGCTCAATTACTTAGAGATGATATGAAGAAACCTTCTTTTGAATGGGCTGAAACATTTTCTACTTTAATTAATAATAAAGCTAGAGTTTTTACTAATGATGAATTTAAGTTAGAAAAAGCACAACTAGTATATTACAGATTTCCTGTATATATAGAAATAGCTGGATGTGTTGATCCTTATACCAGCAGTTTAACTGTAACGGATGTAGAATCTGAATTTAAAGATGACATTGTAGAATTGATGATTGATGAGGCTGTAGCTATTATAGCTGGAGATATTGAATCAGGTAATCAATTTGGAAGAGGTTCTGAATCAGCAGAAAGAAGTAATTAAAAAATAAAAGCTATGGCATATAATAACAATGGTGGAGTTAATAATGCATTAAAGTATTTTAATGATAGTGATGACATTAAATTAAAAAAGTTTCAAAAAACTGGTGAAGTGAAATCTAATATCACAATAAAAAATAATAAAATTTATGGTGGTGGTGCCGGTAGTGGTAACAATAAAATGAGTAACCAAGCAAGGCAGGAAAAAGGTAGAGGTAAACAACCACAAAAATAATATTATGCATAATGATTTTCATAAAGTATTGCAAACTTTTGGACCTGGTGATAAAGACTTAAGTAAAAAAGCCAAAAAAAAAGATAAAGAACATAAACAAAGAATGAAAGCTAGAAAGAAAGCAATAAAAGCTTATAATAAACTTTCTACATAAACAGTTGCATATTAGGAAGTAATTCCTTATATTATAGTATATATATTTATAAACAAATAAAATTTAAAAATTATGGCTTATTTTAATCATGCCTTTCAAAAAACCCTTTTAGGGGAGTCAGCTGCTGCTAACTCTCAAGGTTTTGTGACAGCAGGTAGTATTGTTGATTTTGCTCCAAATGGTACCAACGGTGTTGGATCATATGCATTTATTGATCAAGACGCTACAAATGTTGCAACACCTTGGCCAGTTATCGCTGCTCCTTCTGCAGGTCAACCATTAACTTTGGTTGCTACAGCTCTTTATCAAAATGATAAAGTTGGACCATTTCACGGTGGATACCAAGAGACTACAAAGTCTAAGAAAATTAATCCTAAGTACGTTAGTAAATTCTACAAGGTAAATTCTGAAGCTGCTCTTAGCCATATTATTGGTGTAAGTGCAACTCCTAATTTAGATCTTGCAGGTGCAGATGCTGATTGTTGTGCAACATTCTTATGTAGTGAAACTTATGAGATCAGATTTGATCTTAAAGGTGAAGCTGCTCTTAGAGCATTAAATCACAATGCTTATGAAGTTGCTGCGGCATATACAGGATGTTGTCCTGTTGATCCAGCAGATCCTTTAGAAGTTGATCCAGCATTAGTTATGGAAGGTTGGATGGATTACATTGTAAATGATCCAATTTTATCTGGTGTATACGGACAAACTGATCAAAGATTAGTTAACGTTGGAATGACAGTAACTTGTGATGTTGGAGCAACATGGGACTTATATCTTCCTAATAATCTTGCAGCAGGAATTGCTGGTGTTTATTTTGAAGCAGATGGTACAACATTGACAACTGCTGGTACTGCATTTGTAGCAAGCGTTGAGGCAGGAATAGGTGGCGGTGCCGCAGCAACTCTTGGAGCAATTGTAGCAGGAACATTATATGTAGATGCAACAGGTGTACCCGTAACAGGTGGTACAGGTGTAGGCATGACTGTAGATATTACAACAGTAGCTGGTGGTATTACAGTAGTAGCAATTAATGACCCAGGTCTTGGATATACTGCAACAGATGTTGTTACTATAGCTCAAGTTGGTTCTGGCTTAGACGGAACAGTAGTTATCAGTACTATAGCTGGATTTGCTTTTACTTCAGTTACACCGATTAGTACTTATGTAAGTGCATTTACTCCAGCAACACCAAACTGTTGTGCAGGTCTTGTACTTGAATCAGCATTTGTTGAAACAACATTTGGAGATTGTACGTTTATGCCTACTGATCATTTTGCAATTGAGCCTTTGTTAATTCAAGCTTCTATGTTAGATGAAACAGGAGATCCTTGTGTATTTGAGCAATTATGTATTTCTGATGGAATTACACCTTCAGGAGCTAGTTCTCAAACTATTATGCCAGCTATCCAATTTGGAAGACAAGCAATGGGAACAGGAGAACAAGTATTAAGAGAGTTAATCCTTTCTGAATCTTATGATCAGAATTTCTTCAATACAAGTAATGATTTAAGAATCCGTGAGATTACTCAAGGATATGATGTATCAAACGCTATTGATAGAACTGCACTGTATACTTGTTACTACATTTTACATACAGTACCTAGATTCAATAATCCATCTGGAACATTTGATAATGATCAGTATTTATTGAAAATACCTGTATTAGCTGCAGATGCTGCATTTGAAGCTTATGTTGATGCATGGCTAACTGCTGCAAATAATCCAGTACAAATGATAGAACTTGATGGAGTATTCTTATAATACTTCTCAAACTATAATCTAATATTAAAGGGAGAGTTGAGGTTTTAGTCTCTCCTCTCCCTTTTTTTTTAATACAGTATAAAATGGCAAAACATACATTAAGCTTAGAGATGCCTGATACACTAAATAAGTGTATTATGCCAGTTATGGACACAAGTCTTTATGCAGATAAATTACCAGTTGACTGTCCTTATTTAGATATTTTAGTTCCAGGATTTACATGTGCCGTTAGATTAGATGTAATCCCCGGATTTTGTCTTATGAACTTAACAGCTTGTGATCTTGAATTACAGACACAAGATTGCGGGATAGTGTTTGACACTATACCTGATGGAGTATACGTTATAAAATATAGTATTGCTCCTAATGAGTATGTGTTTGCTGAATATAATCATTTAAGAATTACTAGTGTAATGAATACATATAATGAAGTACTATGTGCTCTTGATGTATCAAATTGTGATCCTCTCCCTACAGTTAAAGAAAAATTAAAAGAACTTAGATTAATAGAAATGCTACTTAAAGCTGCTAAGGCTAAAGTGGAATTTTGTCATAATCCAGGTGAAGGGATGGATTTGTATGAATATGCTAAAAAAAGATTAGATAAATTAGCTTGTACTGTATGCATATAATAACTTTTAAACCAACAATATTATGGCATCATGCGGAAATTGTAAACAAAAATTAGGATGTTCATGTAAAAAAAGAACTGCTTCAGATGGTAAGAGCTGTTGTGCAACATGTGTTAATACATATGAAAAAACAATAAAAAAAAGTAAAACCAGAACTAGTAAAAACATGATTGCATCACCAGGGGTTATTTTAAATGTAACTGCTGTAGAAAAAGAATAAAATGGCAATAACCAGGACATATTCAGTAGGTCAAAATAGTAAAGTACGCAGATTAGATAACCATGTATTACCATGGATAGACGTTTCTCCATCAGGTGATAATTGGGAAATATATGATGTTATGGCTGATCCTAGTGACCCTGATAAGGTTACTATTGTAGGTGAAGCTCAAGGTGGTTATAGTGGAATACTAATTTCTACTAATGCGGGTGTTACTTGGAATATTCCAAATGGAAATTGGGATGGACCTAAGTTATGGTATGAAGTATGGTATGTTGATTCAAATACTATATGGGCTACTGGTCAATCAGGGCGTGTAGCTAAATCAATTGATGGAGGATTAACATTTAATTTAACAACCGTTATACCCGGAGCAAATGCTATAACTAATGCAATTCATGCTATTAGTGATCAAATTGCTGTAGTTGTAGATAGCAGAGCTGAACTTACAAATAATACTGTATGTAAAGTATGGAAAACAATTGATGGAGGCTTTAGTTGGTTCTTGTTAAATGGAGGACTTAATTTAAGTGGTACACCTACAATAGGATATGGTGAAGGTGTATGGATATCAGATGATGAACAAACTATTATAGTAGGTACTTCTGGAACTCAGAATGTAAGTACTGATTTTGGTGCAACCTTTACAAGTATATTGCCAGAAATGACAGGTTCAGGCCGTCATTTAACATGGTATCCTTCTTATGGTGATCCAGATTTCTTTAGACATGTTGGAGGTCCTGACTTTCATTTAATGGAAAGTACAGATATAGGAGCTACATTTATAGATCAAAGAAGTGGAGAAGGTATTGAGATAAGAGGTGGTCATTTCTATTCAGATTATAATGGATACTATATAGAAGGAAAAACTATATTTTTTACTACTGATGGTAGTGTGACAGGAACTATTTCAGAAATAGTACCTGGTACAGAAAGAATGAACGCTGTATGGACTGCAGTTGGACCAACTATTTATAGATTAATTGATTGCACAGGTGCTGAAGCTGATAGATATTCAACATCTGCTTTATTAGCTCCAATGGTAGGCTTAGTTGTTAATATAACTGTACCTTTTACAACTACAAATACATGCTGGCAAGTAGAAATATCTGATGAACAAGATCCTCCTTTAACTTTTGTTACTGGTGTAACAGCATTTGATGATTGTATATCATGTTTACCAGAACCAGCTGATGATATATGTTGGGATCTTATATCTTGTAATGGTCAATGTGATGATTTATTAAGTGTATCCGGATTAACTTTTTTAGACCCTCCATTACCAGGCTCATTATATACTATAAATGGAGATCCTGCTTGTGTATATGAATTATATCCTATACGGCAAGCTATGTTTATAAATCTTCAAACTGATGATTTATCTGACCCTTTAAGTGATTTTCAATTAGGAACTGATAATGTTACTATAGAAATTTCTTCATTCATATATAATGGTGTAGAACAAGTAACTACACTGTTTACATATTTATTAAGTCCTAGTAATTATCAAGTTGTAGAATGTGTAGGTTTAAATTGCACTATAGTTCCTGTTGACACAACAGAAAATTGTGTAGATAATATACAGTTATTTTTTAACAATGTTGCATCTTCATTAGGAATTCCAATAGAAGCATATTCTGATGATCCTGCACATTGTGGTTATGGTTGTGGTGGTCCTAAACATGATCCAGATGGAGGGAAGTGTACAGAAATGTTTAGATTGCAGTATAGAGATGGTGATACATTTGCTATTACTTTTAATGTAACTAAAAATAGTGGAACAAACAGTTCATTATTAGAAGTACAAACTGGTAATCTTTCAATACAAAATAATTTAAATAATGGAAATATAGTAGAAACATGTAATGCAGATGTATACTGCCCACCTGTTTCTCAACCGTTAATACAAAGTATAGACCCTTGGTTAGGAGATTGTCCACCTTTACCCGCTCCACCTGAAATAGGAGAAGCTTGTGAAACAAAACCAAGATTGGGTGAGCCAGGTTTTGCAACTAAACATTGTGATCCTAAAAAAGTAGTAAGTATTAAGACAAGTTATGCAGATTCTGTATTTGCTTTATTTAAGCGCTTACGTTATGGTATTGAAACATGTTGTGAATATGATTTAGATAAGATTGATATTAAGAACATGCTATTAGATTTAGGAGATATTTATGATCCTGATCTTTGTATACCCGGACAACCTGTTCCTAATGGGTGTTGTCCACAACCTACTAACGCAGTAGTTAATTTATTATTACCAGTAAATTCTTGTCCTGTACCAATAGATGTTACAGCTATAATTGAATTACCAATACCGCCTTGTCCACCTCCAGTGGATGTAGCCATTGGTTTAGTTATACCTTAATTTACTTGCAAATGATATTAAAAATATGTATATTAATGTAAGAGTTAAGCTCTAAAAAAAGAAACTATATGTTACCAACTAATTCAGGACACGCTAAAGATAAAGGATGTTCACCAGTTTCATCAAACTGTGTGGTATGGCAAGGGCCAGATCTATCATGTATAGATTTATGCAAAGGTGATACTATTAGTGATGTGATTGCTAAAATGGCAATAGAATTGTGTGCTATAATAGAACAATTTGAATTAGAAGCATATGATTTTTCATGTTTAGCAATACCTCTTTCAGAACAACCTGCTGATATGGCCGGATTAATTCAAATTCTTATTCAAAGAATTTGTGATTTAGAAGGGATTACTCCTTTAAGTGTAGACCCTAGTTCAGAAGATTGCCCTACTGATTGTATAGTAAATATTGCTACTTGTTTTGAATTTATAGATCCAAGTACAGGAGATACAGTAACTACACTTTCTCTTATTGATTATGTAACGGCAATTGGTAATAAAATATGTGATATTATTGATGACATTACTATTCTACAAGGACAATTTACAGCTTTAGATGAACAGATAAATGGTGTAGGTGGTTTAGAAGAATTAGTAGAGGATTTAGAAAAAGAAAAAGCTTCAATAACTTCACTTCAATATCAAGTTAATGTAAAAACTGATCCTGTTGCAGATGTTCAATTTATTACAAGTGCATTAAGATATGTAGAAAATTCATTAATAGGAACACAAGATGCTATAGGTAGTACAAATGAACTATACCAAAATATCATAAAGGAAGGTAACATGGCTAATGAGCCTAAAGTTTTTGGAATTGGTGATATGAATGGAATTGAAGGTTGGACTCAACCTGTAGGAAATATAGCTGACTCATTAGGTAACCTATGGTTAGCTGTATTTGATTTAAGAAATGCTGTAACTTACATGCAAGAAAATTGTTGCTCAACAGGTTGTTCAGATTTATACTTAAATTTTAGAACTACTTTAAATGTAGGAATTACATCTACATTATTAACAATATATACTGATGGTTCAACCGGATTTACAGATGAATGGAAAGAATGTAATAATACTACTAGAATTACAATTTCAGATACTTTAGGTAATAGTACTACTGTTAATGTATCAGTTATTGATATAATAGGTAATCCATCAGGATATGAAATAGATTTAACACCTACTACCATTGATCCTACAGTAAACATTACTACAGTTGCTGATACTTGTTTTGAAAATACAGTATCTGAAACAACTTGTGAAAAGCAATACACGTCTATTAATAAATCAGAAGCTGAATGTCCTACTACTGTACTTACAATATATGCAACATCAGTTTCTTATACATTCTCAAGAGATATAGGATTTAGTTATATTGTAAACGTATATTATGCAGGAGGTTCAACACCTGTTGCAAGTCAAATTATAACTACTCCTCCAGTTACTGTAATAAATAGTATATCTGGATTAGCAACAGATACAGATTATGAATTAGAAGTTATTGTTGTAAACACATCAGGAGTAGAAACTCCTTGTGCTAAAGAACCGTTTACAACATTACCAGACAATTGTATACCACCTATTAACGCATCAGCAATCTTAACAATATAAGACATGGCAAATTGTAATAAATGTAAATCAGATAGATGTGGCTGCGGAGACTCAGCTTTAAACATCCCTGCAAACTTTAGTAATGATCCTACAGTTTGTCCACCAAATGCAGAAACATGCACTGAAGTGTTTGACATGGCCTGTATTTGTTATAATGGACCAGATATTGTAGAATACGATATTAAACAAGGTGCTAGATTAGATGAAGTAATGCAAAAATTAATATTAGCTATTAGTGATCCTGCATGTGCAACTTTCCAAGATTCTACTACTTGTCAAAGCCCTATTAATTTAACAATAGCCAACTTAACAAGTAGTTCTTTTGATATATCATGGGATACAGTTCAATCAGCTACCGGGTATAGTGTAGAATATAAAGAAGCAACATCAATAACGTGGCTTGTAACACCTGTAATAAGTGCTCCTTTAGTAGGAGGTACTATTGTAGGATTACTTGCTGACACAATATATGATGTAAGAGTAAATGCAATATGTTCATTAGGAACATGTTATTCATTAAATATAAGAGTTAAAACATTAGCATAGACCAACATTAAAAAATTAGAATTATGGCAGTAGTATCAGCAACAATAACAGTAGACTTTACAGCAAATTACGCGGGTGACCACAGAGTGTGCTGGCAAATTCAAGGATCAGGCGGTCCTTATGACTGTAGTACAATAGTAAATTGTGTAGGAGGAGCAACAGCTTGCCAAGCAATATTCAATGCAGATGTTAACACAACAAGTTGTGATGGCATGGTTACTTTTGAAGGTTATATACAAGCAACATGTGAAGATATATTATCAACTAATGGTAGACTTGCATTTACAGTAGACTTTACGCCTACTGTTGTATGTCAAAAATATGAGATAACTTGTGATTACGCAGGACTTGATGGGATTGGCATTGTAGATGGAGGTCTTGATTATTTAGTAGGTGATACTGTAGTTATCACAAGAGATCCTTCAGATACTCAAGTATTAGATGGAAGTGTAACAATTAATGCAGTAGGTGATGGTGTTATAAATACTATTACTGGTTTACTTTCTGCCGGTACAGGTTATTTAGCAACAGAAATACTAACAGTAGTAGACAGTGTAGGTATAGGAGCAGGTGCAACTATAACTATTAACAGTGTTGGTGGTAGTGGGGAAATTCTAACATATACCTTAACAACTAATGGAACAGACTATACAGGACCTTTAACATTTACAGGAGGTTCAGGAGTAGCTGCTGATTTTGATATTATAGAAGGGACTGATTATGATGCATTTGGTAAAGTATTATCATTTACAGTAGTAGCTCCTGGTTTATATGATATAGCACCAGCAATTAGTATTACTACTGGTACAGGATCTGGATTTGATGGTATTTTTACATTAGATGTTTGTGGAAACTGGGCTATAGGTAATGATTGTGTTGGAGCAGATCCAATAGACTTACCATCAGGATTATCTACAACTGAAACTTTTGGTGTATGTGTTGAAGGTGCTTTAGGAGTAGTTCCAGCAGATTATACAGCAACTCCTATTGGATGTTGTATTGCGGCTGATACAACTGATGTAAATGTTTGTACAGATTATCATTTTTCAAATGTAAGTGGTGCACCAATAGATGTACAAATTATGAGATGTGGCGGAGATTATGAAGTACTTTCTGTACCAGCTTCTACATCTATAGCAGCATGTATTGTAACTGATGGATTTGTAGACCCTCAAAATTCAGACATGACTATTACAGATACAGGTAACCCTTGTATATAAAATAAAGTTAGATGCGAGTTTGTTGGTTTGAACGCGGCTAGCATAGACCCCGGAAATAGTAATATCTTCGGGGTCTTCTTTTATAACCAACTATTAACTAAAACTAATACATGAGAACTAGGAAAAGGTTATTCTATGATATTGAAACATCATTTTGTGAAGGTCATTTTTGGAGACCAGGTTGGAACCAGACAATACTACCCCATCAAATTATTAATTATGCTCAGATAATGACTATCTCTTGGAAATGGGAAGGATTTAAAAAAGTACATCATTTAGATTGGGGATTAAAAAAGCAATGTGATAAGAAATTAGTAGAAGAATTTATTAAAGTTCTAAACAAAGCAGATGAGATTGTAGCACATAATGGAGATAGATTTGATATTAAATGGATACGTACCAGAGCCTTATTCCATGGTTTAGAGATGAGAGATACGTATGTGATGATTGATACTTTAAAGATGTGTAAGAAGTATTTAAGCTTACCTTCTAACAAGCTTGCAGAAGTAGCTAAGTATTTTGGATTAACATTAAAACTAGATCCAGGTGGGATACAAACTTGGATGGATATAATCTTTAAAAAAGATCAAAAAGCATTAGACCATATGCATACCTATTGTGATGGTGATGTTGTTACCTTAGAAGAGGTATATAATAAACTTAGACCATATGCTAGAAATAAATTTAATTACTCAGTAGCTAGAGGTGGTGCTAAGTATGCATGTCCAGAATGTGGTTCTACTTATGTAGGTATTAATAAAACATATACTACATCTGCTGGAACTATACAGCATTTTATGCGTTGCAGAGAGAAAGACTGTTATCAACCATTTAAGATTAATAATAAGACTTATCAGGATTTATTGCAATATAGAATGTTAAGCGGTACAAATTAACTACCTTTACATAACAGGGTTTAAACTTGTAAACCTCAGTAATTTTAAGTATATTATATATAAGAATAGTTATGTCAAAATTCAAAGCGCCAGATTTATCAGCTCCTAGATTTAGAGCTAATGCTACAAATGTATTAAACAGAAAGTTATTTAATAAGTTTCTTAAAAAATATCCAAAGTATAAAGATAAACTAGAGTTACTAGAATTTAAAGACATTGTTAGGACATTTAATAATACTATGTTAAAGCATAGTGTTGAAAATAGAGATGGTATAGAGTTACCTGAAAGCTTAGGTTATATAGTAATAGCTAAATGTGATAAAGCTAAAGGTGTTAATCTTGATTATAAGTCTTCTATTAAGTATGGCCAGATGGTGAATCATAGAAATTGGGATAGTGATAATTATCTTGCTAAGATTTGTTATTCAAACTATTCTTTAAAATATAGGTTCTCAGATAGAGAACTTTGGGGATTTAAACCTAGTAAAAAATATAGACAAGCTGTGTCAAAAAGTTTTCCTGAGATGTATCAAAATTACATCCATTTAACTGAAAGAACCAGATTGTCTAAATTATATAAAAATACATAACTATGTCAAAAATTGGTTTTACAGTATCAAGAGTAAGAAATAGTGTTAAAGCTGTAAAAGAAGATGCCTTTGTTACAGATAGATACTTATGGAGTTTAATTATTAAATATGCTAAGCTCTTTATGAAGAGACAGGATACTATGGATAAACTTTTAAGATTTAGAAGTTTTTACAGAACTATCCCTTGTTTAGAATTAGTTGTAGTTGACAAAATTGAAGCTTGTTGCGGTGGAATTAAATCTGGCTGTACAATCATGAGAACTAAAGATAAGTTACCTAAACCTTTTGAAGGAATAATGGGACCTATGCTTAGAACTGTATCATCAATTGATGGTTCATATGAATTATATTCAACAGATCCTGGTACATATTCTTCTATGACTAAACTAAGTAGTTTTAAATTTAATAAACAAAAATATTATTGGTACTTGAATGGATACTTATACTTTCCTAATATTGAATGGGACGGTATAAAAGTTGAAGGTATTTGGGAAGATGACATTAATGCTGTAGCATGTGATGGTAAAGATGAAAAAGGAGATTGTAGTGTAAGACAAGATCAAGAAAGCAATATACCTGAAGATTTATTTGCAGAAATAGAACAACAAGTATTAAAAGAAATTTTTCCTCAAGCTCAGTTACCACCGAATGATTCTGATGATAAACAGAATATATTCCGTTAACATTTAAAATAAAAGACCATGGTGCCAAATGCATACTCACTTAAATATAGAACCTTTGATGAATTGTTTGAAGATGTTACAGTAGACTTTAGAAACTTTACTTTAGAAGGAAAATTAGAACCTCAAACTCTTATTAAAGTTGCAAGAAGATGTAACTATGAACTAGGTTTTAGAATATATAAAACTAGACAAATAGTTCTTGAAATAGAAAAAGGTAAAGTGAGATTACCTGATGATTTTCATATATTAAATTATGCGTTTATATGTGGTGAGTATGAGATTACAGAAGCATTACCTCAAGGTACAAACATAGAAGAAAGATTGATAGATCCTGTAACATATGTTCCTGATCCAGGTACACCACCTTTATGTGCAGCTCCTATTGATCCTTGTGAAACTCCGGATCCTTGCACAAATACATGCTTAACAAAATGTGGGGATGAGTATCAACTTGTACAAAAAATAGCAACTACTACAAGAACCTTTAAACACTTTTATCCTTTACATATTGGCACTAGTGAATTTGTATCTTGTGAATGTCCCAATACTTTAATGAGTGGTGCTATGGACCAAGGTAATATAAAAGACGGTTGGCTTACTGTAAATTTTGAAACCGGTAAAGTATATATTAATTATCAAGGAGACATGATAGATGATGATGGATCTTTATTAGTTCCTGATCATGAATACTTGAATGAATACTATGAGTATGCACTTAAGCAACGTGTATTAGAAAATTTAATTATGAATGGTGAAAATGTTGGAGACAGGATTCAATTAATTGAACAGAGATATAGAGCTGCAAGAAACAATGCATTAACTGTAGTTAATACACCTAATTTTGCAGAACTTAAAAAGTTATGGCAAGTCAATAGAAAAGCACAGTATCATAAATATTATAATATGTTTAAGAGTTATTACCCAGGTCATTCAAAACCTTATGGTAATAGTAGACATGGTATATATTAATAATAAGTTAGATAATGGCTAAGAAGAGACCTACAATACAAAATACATCTAAGACAGAAACAAGATCCTTTCAAAAAGGGATGAATAAAGACTTAAATGAGTCTTTAATGCCAGAAGGTGTTTATTTAAATGCAATCAATGCTGTAAATAATTCTGTATCTGGAGATATAGGTATAATTGGTAATGAGTCATCTAATAAACTTTGTACTAGAGCTACTTATACAATTATAGGAACTATTCATTTATATGGAGATAAGTGGGCTATTTTATGTACTAATGATGTAGATTCTGAAATAGGTATTTTTGATGAAAGTGAATGTTCTTATAAAGTTGTAGTAAATGACCCTTGTTTAAACTTTAGTAAGGAGTTCTTAGCTATAGGTCAAGCTAAAGAAAACTTTGATTGCACTTGGCAAATATATTGGGCGGATGGTAACAATCCAGATAGATCTATGAATATAGATAATCCTCCTTTTATTCAAGATTGTAGTCCAACTGACCCTTTAGATCCTACATGTGTTACATGTGTTGATACAACAGACTTAAATTGCGAAGCAATTAGACTTGCTAAATTAACAACCCCTGCTTGTTTAAAAATTGAACAAGGTCCAAATGGTGGTGAAATACTTAATGGAACATATCAAGCAGTTATTGCATATACTCAAAATGAACAAAGAGTTACAGATTTTTCAATTCCTTCAGTTCCGGTCTCATTATTTGATCATAGAAATGTAAATGGTTCCTTAGAGGTAACTATTGAAGAAATTGATACAAGATATGAAGAGTTTGAATTAGTTATAATTGGTGTAGTAAATATGCAAACTGTAGCTAGAAGTATGGGTTTCTATAGTACCAGACAAAAAAGAATTAGTATTGATAGAGTTGATCCTGCAGCTAATGTAACTGTACCTATTAGACTTATTCCTTTAGATAGACCTTCTTATGAAAAATCAGAAGGTATTTACCGTAATGGTGATTATCTTATAAGAGTAGCTCCTACAACAAGGTTTAGTTTTAATTACCAACCTTTAGCTAATGATATTAAAGTTGAATGGATTGCAGTTGAATATCCTGCTGATTACTACCGTAAAGCTGGATTAAATACTTCATACTTAAGAGATGAACAATATGCTTTTTTTGTAAGATGGATATGGAATACTGATGATAATAGTGAATCATACCATATACCAGGAAGACCTCCTGGTACATATTGGAATACTACTTTAGGACAACCGGTTGATGATTTTGATTTATTAGGTGGGGCTAGTAATTATGCAGAACCTGAAATAGATGCCGGTATTGATCCTTATGCATGGCGTGTTTTAAATACGGCAACTAGACAACCTGCATCAGGAACTACTGATGATGGAGGTGAAATTATAGCTAAAGGTAAAATGGGTTACTGGGAATCTTCAGAAAAATATCCAGATGATAAACCTGATGTATGGGCTGACCTATGTGGTAAAAATATCAGACACCACAAGATGCCTGATAATAAAGTTATAAATCACTTTAATGAAGTTAATAATAAGATTGTAGTATTAGGTGTACAATTTTCTAATATTAATCCCCCATTAGATAATAATGGAAATGTTATTGAAGGTATTGTTGGATATGAAATATTAAGAGGTTCAAGAGAAGGTAATAAAACAGTTGTTGCAAAAGGGCTTATTAGTAATATGGGTAGATATGATAATGATGAAACTGGAAATGATCCTCAACTAGTATATTATCAAAATTATCCTTATAATGATGTAGGAAGTGATCCTTTTTTATCTAATGAATGGGTAGACGGGGATGCTTCTAATACTACTGGTAATGCTTTAGGTGGTAGTAATTATCTTCCTTATAACGCACTTACTTTTCATTCTCCTGATACTCAATTTAGACATCCTTTCTTATCATCTAGAGAGTTAAAAGTATATGAAACTGTATATGGAGTAGTAGATCAAAAATTTGTTGAAGTTTATGATCATCCTGAACATAAATTATTAACTAATTTAAGTTTTTTATTAGCAGGAGTTATAGGTTTTGGTATTGCGTATTTAGCAGTACATGGTGAAAATAAAAGAACTAGAAGTATACCAGCTATGTCAACTAAAATTGGACAAGGGGGGTCAAGCAACACTTTACCAATTGAAGTTTCTTCTTTAGTCCCTCTTAATGCTATGAAAACTTTTATAGAGACTACTGATTTAGCATCTGATGGAGCAGCTGAAAAACAACTACTTGCAATTTTAAGTGGTCAAACATTTAGTACATCTGATGCAACTAAACTAGCAGCTTATAATACTGCATCTGCATATCCTGCAATTAGTGATGCAACATATGTAGAAGAATACTATGCAGAAGGTAAAACAGGTTTAGGATCTGTTCTTAGAGTCTTTACAGCCATACCTACTTTTATGAATTATTGGGGACAAGGTACAGATTCTACTCTTGAGTTATTAAGAGTTGCTTCTAGGTATAGACAATATGCATATGCTGCTCAATCTCATTGTTTTCATAATAAAAAAAATCTTGATTATTCAGGTCAAAGAACTGTTATAAAAAATGGAGCATATCTTTCAGATGGTTTAACTGAAATGGGTACAGGTGATGCAACAGATCCAACAATTACTATAAATAATTTATTTAGAAATTCTTGTGTAAGTTTAATAACTAAAAGTCCCGTACTTCCACCTATAACACCTACACTTAAAGATACTTCTCGTGTAACAATGTCAGATCTTGGTGATGCCAGTGTATTGGGACTAGGTACTGAAGTTGAAGATTTTATTAAAAATAAGTTAGGTGCTGAAATAAATAAATATAACAACGGTGCAGATATTCAAGCTTCTGCACATTATGTAGGTCTTAAAACAAGATTGCAAAATCAATATGGTCAAGTTGATGGTATTATACAAGTGCCTACAAGTTGTATTCAAAAATTTAATCCAGATCCTTTACAACCTGGTAAATATATATCAGATGTAATTTTTGGAGGAGGAACTTATATAGGTAGATATACTGAAAAAAATACTATGTTTTATTACTCAGATTGGTTATATAATTCACCTAATGGAATTGAGTATGATTATAAGTTAAGAAAAATGATGCCTTATCCTACATATTGGATGGATACTAATGCTTTTGATTTAAATACTTTTTTTCAAGGTATAGCAAATTGGGTAAGTTCTCTTGGTGGTCCAGAACCTGTTAGTGTATTACCTAATGATTTTCATAATTTCGATAAAGGTTCAGGTTCAAGTAATTCAATGAGTGATGGTCTTAGCATTCAATTTGTAATTAAGTATGCAGCAATGTATTTATTTAATTCAGGAGTTAGAGATTTTTATGTAGAATCTGAAATAAATATAGAATACAGAGATTGGGAAGATAAGATTGAAGAGAGACATTATGATCCTTATGGTTATAAAGATTACAGTGAAATGTTTAGAGCAGACAGAATCAAAGAACCTAATCTTTACAAGTATGACTATTCATTAAGTGTAGAAAGATTATATCAAAATTTTGCAAGTTGGGCTACTACACAACGTAGAAACTATGATCCTATAATTGCGGAAACTTGTTATTCATACTATCCTAAAAGATTAATTTATTCTCTACCTCAAAGTTTAGAACTTAGATTTGATAATTGGTCTCAATACTTAGTTAATAACTATAAAGACTTTACTAGTAAATTAACAGTAATGAAACCTATTGCTAAGAATGGTGCAATAATGTTATTTGAAAATGAAGCTCCAATAACTTTTGCAGGAACTGATCAATTACAAACAACGGGCGGTACTAAAATAACAGTAGGAGATGGTGGTTTATTTGATCAATCTTTACAAAATATTGTTAATGCAGAGACTCCTTATGAGTATGCTTCATGTCAGAATAGAAACTCTGTAATCAATACACCAGCAGGATTATTTTGGATATCAAGAAATCAAGGTAAAGTTTTTCATTATACAGGTAAGTTAGAAGATATATCTCAGCAGGGAATGAAATGGTGGTTTGAAGAATTCTTACCATATAAGATTTTAGAAGATTTTCCTGATTTTGAATTATTAGAAAATGGAGTAATAGGTGTAGATTGCCAAGCTATTTATAATAATAATGACGGAATTGTTTACTTTACAAAAAGAGACTTCAGAGTAAAAGATAGATTTAGAAGTAGAGTTACTTATCAAGGTGCTGATAACTTTATGGTTGATAGAACACCTATTAAACTGGGTGACCCTCTTTATTTTGATGATGCTTCTTGGACAGTATCTTATGATCCTAAATCTAAAGCTTGGGTATCATTTCATGATTGGCATCCTAATTTACTATTACCAGGTAAGAATACTCATATGACAATTCTTGATGATGGTATATGGCTGCATAATGATACATCAGATAGTTACTGTAACTTCTATGGTATAGATTACCCGTTTGAAATTGATATGGCATTACCTACAGGTCAGTCTGTAAATACACTTAAAAATATAGAATATTTAATGGAAGTGTATAATTGGGATCAATATGAAGTAGATAAATATCATGTACTTGATTTTAATTTTGATAAAGCAATTGTTTATAATACTGAACAAGTATCTGGAGTTCTTAACTTAAACTTATCACCTAAGAATAATGCTCCAATGATTAACAACTACCCTCAAGTTAATCCAGCAAGTATAGAGATACTCTATTCTAAAGTAGAACAGAAATATAGATTTAATCAATTCTGGGATATTACAGATGACAGAGGTGAATTTACAAATGCCAAAAGATCAATTTGGATAACTCAACCTAATGGTTATATAAAAGATCTTAACACACTTAATCTTAACTATGCTAAAGCTCAACATCAAAGAAAAAGCTTCAGACATTATCAAGCAAATATTAGACTTACAAGAGAAGTATCTGGTAATAATAATATGCAATTGAAACTAGTTAATGTTAAGAATCAATACTCAATGAGATAATGGGAAAGCGTGAAGACTATATATCAAAAATGGGATACAGAGATGACTCTCCTTTTAATGACAGAAAGTTTATTGATATCAATACACCTAATGGTGTAATAGATATGTCCAAGTCTGGTAGAACTTTACGTGCAACAGATAGTAAAGGTAAGACCAAGGTTCTTAAGCCTTATTCAGGACAACATCAATTTGCTCCAGGTATAGTAAGAGAAACCCTTATTGAAGAAGAGTATGAAGATGTTGAACTTACAGATAAAGAGATACAGGAGTTAAGAGATAGTGGACATGTTGTTGAAGAACTACCTAAAGCTCAAGTAGGGGTGAGTAAAGAAATAGATCCTAGAGTTATTGAGCAAAACACTAAGTTTCAAGAGAAAAAAGATTTTTTAACTAAGATGGCTAATAGTCCATTATTTGGAAAAAGATATAAAACAATGTCTGGTAATCCTGATTTAACAGATGATGAAATTGAAGAATATAGAAGTGTTATTCTTAATAACATAGAGACTATGGGTGTACAACCTTATGTTCCAGAAGAAGGCGCTTCAGGACAAGGTTATTATGTACCAGATCCTAATACTAGGCAATTAAAATACATTAATAAAATGTTAAATAGTGACAAGCCTGGTGATAAAGAATTTGCAGAATCTATGAAAGGGCACACTGTAAATGCACCTTTTGGTAGAAAGTCATTACTTACACATGAAGGATCACATGGTTCAACAAAGGCTTCTCAAGATTTAAGAGTGCAAGACGAACCTATAGAACAAATGAATCCTTATATAAGATCCATGCTTGGTAAGAAATATAGAAAGTACTTAGAACAACCTACTGAACAAAAAGCAAGAGTAGATGTTCTAAGAGAGTTTATGTTGAATAATGATATTCATGATGTAGTTAATGAAGAAGTTGATTATTTTGCAATATTCAAAGCTGAAGAGTATATAAGAAATCATAGAGATGAGCTTAATAAAAAAGATCCTGATTTACTTCATCAGCTTGATGAGATACTTAAGTATTACAACAACCCTGCAAAATTAATGAACAGCTTTGTTCAGAACAATACTGAGAATGAAGGTTCTATACCAACTGCTCAAATTGGAGGACCAAAAGTAAAACAAAGAAGAGGTGTAAGAAATAATCCTGATGGTTCTGTATCATCTCATTTAATGAAAGCAGAATATGTAGATGGTAGAGGTTGGGTAGGATTTCCAAGTTTGTTTCAAGATTCTAAACCTTATGCTGATGATCAAGAAAACTGGAAAGAAATATCTGAAGAAAATGGATGGTGGCCAATATATCAAGAAGCATTAAAAAGAGGAGAGGTATATGATTTTGGTGAAGACAAAGAAGCTGCAATAGCATTTGGAAGAGGTTCTTGGAAAGATCAATTGCCAGAACATTTACAGGATAAAAAGCATGGTGGACAATTACCTACTGCTCAAGATGGTGGAAGTAAAGACGCTGAATGGGCTGCTAGAATAAGAGCAGGTTTAGGTCCTAAATATGCAAACTATAATGATGAGCAAATTAGAAGGCTGTATAGTAGTAAAGGTATAATGACTAAGTTTGGAGAAGATGGTTATGTTGCTCCTGAATTAAATGAGTTTACTGTTACATCAAAGACAGATAAAGAACGTAGAGATGCATACTTAGCTAGAGCAGAGAAATATTTTACTGAAGAAAACCCTCTTACTAAATATTGGGATACTAAAAAGAAATTTCAGGATTTAGGTATGGGAGCTTTAGAAACAGTAGGTAAAGTAGCTTCTATTCCACAGGCAGCAGGAGTAATGAATTTTAAAGCTAATACTCTAGGTCAAAGGCCTGAAAGTTTCAATGACTTTAAAGATGCTTTATGGAATAAGCAAGAAACACCTTCTGATGTAATAGATTCATTTGGTCCAAATAATATGACAGATGCAGCTAGGTTTGCTCTAAATTTTGGTATGGACCCTGCGTGGCTTATGGGTAGCGGTATAGGTAAAGGAGCAGGGACAGCTAGTAAATTATCTAAATTTACTAAACTTCAAAACGCTGCTAAAAACTCTTTTGGAAAATCAAAGGGTTCCTTTAAGAATTTTTTTAAAGGAAGTCCTATACCTGAATTTGGAGGTAGACGATGGGGGGATCTTTCAAATATAGAGCAGCAAGTTTATTTGAATGATGCTATGGATAAGCTTGGTCCAAAATACGGACTAGGTACTTCACAAGTAGAAAAAAATGCTTTAAATAAGGCATATGATGATTTATTTAAAGATCCTAAAAATACAGATGATATATTAACTGGAAAAATAGCACGAGAACTTAGGGAAAGAAATGTTATATCAAATATTGGAGGATTTGAATTTGGTCCTGCACAGCATACAATACAAGACCTTATTAATAGGGATGATGATATTAAAAATTTAGCTGAACTTGATAAAAAATTAAGTGATGTATTTGATTTAGGAAAAGGATCATTACCTGCAGATGCTCTTGATAAAGCCAAAGGCCTTGGTATTGATGATTTTGATTTTAAACCTATGAGCCCTGGAGCAAACGCAATGGAAGAAGCTAAGTTACTTGCAGCTAATATTAAAGGTAAAGAATTTGCAAGATCTAGCAACTTCCCTTCACCAATGAATGATGAATATGAAAGACTTTTTCATCTCTATAATAGAGATTTTACCAAGAAAGGGCAATTTGTAGATAAGTCTAAGCGAAGTAAAAACATAAAGGAGGCTATGTTTAAGAAGTTTGGGGCACATAAAACTCTTAAGTTTGCTGTTAATAAATTGGAAGAAGGTCGTAGATTAGGACCTCAAGGAAATTATGGAGGATTTAAACCTCTTACAAGAAATGAAATTGGTGCTAATTCACTAGGTGTCTTAGATGATAGTTCTCCTATATTAAAATATAACTATGGATTAAATAAATTAGTTAATCAATATGACAGTTTTATAAAAATGGGAATTGATCCAAATAAACCTGGCATGTTAAAACTACAAGATAAAATAAAGAATTTCCCTAGAAAAAAGCAGCATCATTTTGATAAATGGGACAAATTTTCAGGTAAAGATGTTAACTTAAGAGATCCGTTGATTATGAATCAAATAGGAGGTGAATATGAAGAACAAGAACTTACTGATTTTGAAATAGCTAAACTAAGAAAAGGTGGTTACGTGGTAGAGGAATTACCTATGGCACAAACTGGTGAAGAAATAGAACCAAACATGGTACATAGAGATGCTAATTGGGCTGCTAAAGTAAGAGCTGGTTTACCTATTGAGTTTGCAAATTACAATGATGATCAGATTAGAGAGTTATATGAGAATCAAAATATTGTAGGTGCTGAACCTTATAAGGATGAGATGATAGCTTCTTTTCAGTTACCTGAACTTGAAATTCTTCCAGGAAGGCAGCATGAATTACCTTACTATAGAGATTTACCTGAACATACAAAACAGATAATACGCGAATCTAATATACCAACACCACCTGAAGTAATAGCAGAATATGGTTATGATCCTTGGAGTTCTAAACATAACCCAATGCTTAGATCAGCATTACAAACTGCATCTGATGGCCCATTTAATCTATACGATAGACTAGCTATACCTGCTATGATAATGGAAGGTGTACATCAAGCAGATCAAATATATAGAGTTCCTCAAGCTTTAGCTGTAGAAGCTAATGAATGGTATGATGGAGACCCTTATGATTTTAGTAATGTAAATCCTTTTACTGAAAGTAATAAAAGTAATATGAGAAGACCTTCTAATATAATGGAAGGTGGAAAGCAGCTTGATGAATATGGGCAAGAAGAACTTTCATGGAGTGGACTCGGAGCTGATGTATTAATAGATCCGTTTATTATTGCTGGAGCAAATAAACTGGCCACGAGAGGAGTTAAAGGACTTACAAAAAAATTAAAAAGTCAGATTGGTAAAAAGGGTTATACAAACGCTAGTAAAAATGCTAAATTCTTTGATGATTTTGAAAGAAATGTTGGTGATGTCTATAATAAAGGACCTGAAGCAACATGGTATGATGATGTAGCAACAACTGCAGATGATGTAGCATATACACCAAGAAGATTAAAAGCTTCTAATACAAATACTTTTACTCCAGATCCTACTAAGTTTTATAGAGGAATTGGAAAAGCCGGTTATGATGATGCTCTTACTACAGGTATGTTCAGACCAGCTCAATCTCATGAAGCTATGCCTGGAATAGCTAAACATGCAGGTGTACATTATGGTGCAGGTGAAACTGGATTTGAAACAGCTAGTAACTATGATTCAGATTATATTGTTGAGCTTTCAAGAGATTCATTTATGAAATCTCCTACAACAACAGGTTATCTTGGAGATAATGCAGTTGTTGCAACAGGAGAGCATGTACCATTAAATAAAGGAAGAATACTTAAGAAAGATGAAGCTGGTAACTATGTAGAAATAACTAAAGAACAATTAGAAAAAGAACAGTTAGCTAAAATACCTAAAGCTAAGAGTGCTACTAGCCAATCAGTTCTTGATGCATTTTTAAGAGGGGATGACATAAATGCTTCTAAAAATATAAATGATGTTAATAACATGGCTAATAGTTCTTTTGCTGAACTGACTTCATTAGATGATGTTTTAAATTTACCTGAAGATCATTTCTTATTTAAAAACGGTCCAGGTAAGCAATGGCAAGAACAGATATTTAATAAACTGGGTGAAAAGGAATACCTAGAAAGATTAAATAGAAGACTTGTAGAAGGTAAAAAAGATTTAATGAATTATCCAGATTCAGGTATACCCTCTACTGATTTTCCACAAATACAAGAAGGTAAACAGTGGGCAATAGATTTTATAAATAGTAGTGAATGGGCACAAAGAATTAAAGATGCACATCCAGGATTATCTGAAAGTGAGATATTAAACATAAGAAAAGGTGCATTATTGAGAATGCCAAATATTAGTCAAACAAGTATTAGATCAGCAGAAAGTGCAGGTAGTCCACACGGAGGACAGTTTGGTATTAAAACTGATGGTATTACTCAAAAACCTTATGTTGCTTTTAGACATGATCCTTTAACAGAAGATCATCCGCTTGCTCTTAAGTCATTATCAGGACATGAGTTTGGACACTCTCAAAGTTCAGGTAACAAGATAAGGGGAGAAAATTGGCACAAGGCTCTAGAAGATTCTGGGGATATGATGACACCTAGTGATATGATGTCTGAAAGTTTCCCTGGTAGTTTTGAAACGTATACAGGTCTATCTGAAGAACAACGTGCAAGAAGTATTCCTAGTTATATGTTTGCAAAAGAAAGCGGTTTACTAGAAAATGGTAAGTTTACAGAAAATACATATAACACAATGAAAAAAATGCAAGACGCAGATTTCAGTTCTGTTCCTTCAGATTTTTCAAGTATTAGCACTCATTATAATAAAGAGTCTGCTATAAACTACATAAATAAAGTTTATTCAGAAACACCAACAGTTAGTAGAAGTAAAGCACCTAAACGTACTGACCCAGCTTATAAAGGTGAAGGTATATATGATTTTTATGATGACCTACGTGTTTATCAAGAAAATAAAGTAGGTAGAAAAAAACCTTCTTATGAAGATATAGACCTTGATGATTTAGATGCTGCTTATAATAATGCGACAGATTATAGAAATACATATAATGAATTAAAAAGACAAAAGGCTATTGAAATTGAAGACTTCATGGTAGATTATATCCGTGCAGAAAGACCTAGAATGCTTGCAAATAATAAAAAAGTAACTAAAAAACTTGATGAGTATATTAAAAGATTGGATACTAAAGAAGGTACAGAAAGAATAAGAAATCAAATATTAGAAGCTCCAGAAGGAACTCCTATACATCAGATGTTAGAAGAACAAGTTTCACGTATGGATCCAACGCTTACAGGTATTGAAGAGTCTAATGCTTTAAATAATATAGTTGACAATATGGTTAATTATTATAAAGGTGAGGTTAAAAAAATAGAAGCTATGGGTCACACTTCTACAGAATACATAAGGAATGCAGAAGATAGTGATACACGTGCATGGGCATCTAGAAGTAAAGATGGAGAGGTAATGGAAATGTATGTAGGAGAAGGTAGACTTGAGTCAGAAATAGATCAAGTTTTAGAACATGAGGTAGGACATATATTTGGATTAGTTAATGACAAAGCTATGCAAATATCTACAGGTATTGATAAAGAATTAAGCGGGCTTGAACTAGTAATGACACCTGATGAAGCAGCGAATGCTGTTAAAAATAATAAAGGAACAAAACTTACAAAAGATATTTTGTATTTTAAAGGAACTGGGGAAAACAATAATACATACCAAGAAGCTACACCATATCTTGCTGAAGTAAGGCAAGTATTATTAAATAATGATTATATACCTGATATATATAGTCCTATATCTAAAGAGATGATAGAAGAACTTTATACTGAGCATAGTTTATTTCCAAAACATAATACAACAATGGGTATAAGACTTTTTGAAATAATAAAAGACACTGATAAGAATATGAATATTATTACAAAAAATATTAATAAGTTATTAGGTATTCCACTAGCAGTTTTAGCAGGTGAAGCTGCAGCACAAGGATCAGAAGAAACTAATGGGCAACCTAATAAGCAAATGTTTCTTAATCCAAGAAGAGGGAAAGGTAAGAAAAATTATAAGTTTGAAGAAGGTGGAGCTTATGAAGAAAGAGAATTAACACCTTTTGAAATAACTGAATTAAGAGCTAGAGGGCATAGAGTAGATGTAATGTAAACTTTTAAAGTTTATAAAGTTAACTAAAATTTTTGTATATTTATATATAACATGTTATGAAAAAGAAGTGTAGAGTTTATAAGAAACCACTGATGAAAGCAGGAGGTCAAAGTTTTGTCACACAAGACTCTGGTTCTCAACCTATTCCAGAAAATAGAGTTAGTACTTTCATGAATAGTATAAAGCAGAACCAATCTAACTTTAAAGCTGATGAAGAAATAGCTGATAAAATTGAGATGGTAAAAGCTCTTACAAAAGATATTCCTGAGCTTAAAGCGGGTGGTGCTCAATTAATAAGAGATGCTAAGAAGTCTATGACACGTAAGGGTACTGTTGGTAAATTAACAGAATTCTCTAATGGTGACATTATGAGTGGTATTGAAAATGGTTTGCAGTCTGAAGATCAAGTTATAAGAGGTAGAGCAGAGGAATATGCTAAAATGATGTATAATTCACGTTTTGGAGGAATGGTTCCTGAATTACAAATGGCTGCCACAGGTACTGAAGTAGTGGATACAGAAGAAACAGCAAGTGGTAGTAAAGTTGGAGTATCAGATAGAAATGATTTAATACAGTACTATGATGCTCAAGGTAATATCATAAATAATCCTATGATAGATGCTTATAGACAAACTTCTCAAATACAAAAGAAAAAAGCTAAAGGTCTTGGAAAATTTGCTAGAAATAAATTAGATAAATATATTGGAAATGGTATACCTGGTTTAGCTTCAACCAGATATGAAATGGGAAAAGGTGAGTTAGAAAGACTAAGAGATGAAGGTGTAGAAGGACCAATTGATATAAACAGTTATACTCCAGGTATGGGTGGTAAACATTCATACTTTAATTATAGTTTAGCTGATGATTCTAAATCTACAGAATTAAATTTAGATCCTGAACAAGATATGCAAGGATACGCTGATGAATATGATGATCCAATAATAGAATATCCTATTATACCAGGTAAAGGTCCAGTAGAAATGTCTATTAAGCCTTCTGATGAGGTGTACTTTGATAGAAAATTGGATGGACTTACAGGGGAACCTGATAAATGGAGTGTTAAAGATCAAGCAGATTTTGATTCTAACATGGAAACATGGAGGTATTTACATAAAAAGTCTGATGATAATCCAGACAGATTTAATAGTAATCCAGATTGGAAGACTCCGTTTGATGATGCATTATCAGTACCAAATAATTTTTCAACAGCAAGAACAGATAAAGAAGCTCAAGAAGCATATGATCAAAGAGAAGCTGATGGTTATACACCAGATTTACCAGATGGATTTAGAGATGGTGGTGAATATGATGACGCTATAGGATATCTTAAAAGTATAAAAAAAATGAGGGACGGTGGTTCTCTAAAGAAAGCACAATGGGGATTATTTGGGAACTCTGAAAAAAGACGAGAGAGAGAACTAAGGGGGATTGGAAAAGAAGAAAGAAGAAGAGAGAAAGAACTAGATGAAGAAAGTTATGATACTGATGTAAATGGTAATCAATCTACATATACAGCTTCTGATGATAATTTTCCTGATTTGAATACTGGTTATGATGAGTATAATGTAAACTTTACAGGACCTCCTCAAGAAGAGAACATGAAGCAGCAACAAGAAGCTGATCAACTTGACTATGATAAAACATTTAATCTTGATGATGATTACTATAGATCTTTTAAAGATGATTATCCTTCAGGTACTAGTTCTGAAGATCCTAATAGAATAAGAATGGATAAAGTAGGTAAGTTAAAAGGTTGGTGGCAAGATAGTTTTGGAAAGAATGCTCCAAGTAATGCTGCTTCAGAAGGTATACTTGCAGGTATGAGAGGCATGACTAGTGGTTTAATGAGAAGAGAAGCTCTTCAAAATGAGACTAAATACAAGCAAGAAATATCCAATCCTTTTAATACATATAAAGTAGGAGAAGCTAATCCAGGTGATTATATGGCTAATGCTCCAGGTTTTGGTGATCATTTGAAACCTAATGAACATACTAGAAGGGGTAAAGGTGTACAAATGGCACAACAAGGATTTGAAGTTGACGCTGAACTAGATTTAACAAAAGAAGAAATTGCAGCTTTAGAAGCTCAAGGTTATGAATTTTATTAATTTGATATGAGAAGAAAAGTAAAAATAAAAAGAAAACCTAGTTATAAACAAGGAGGCAACACTCAAAGTTTTTATAATGGCTCTGCTCATAATAACATGGGTGATATTAATAGATATAGTACACCAGATACTGAAGTTAATAGTACCTTACAACCAGTACCTAGACAAGATGCTAATATTGAAGCTGAGAAAGGTGAGTTTATGATTACGCCTGGAGCAGGTGGTATTCCTAATACTTTTAACATTGGTGGTGAACGTCATGCACAAGGTGGTACACCTCTTAATTTACAATCAGATTCATTTATATTTTCTGATTATAAAAAAGGAATGAAGATTACTGATCCAGATGTTCTTGCTGAGTTTGGAATGCCAGTACCTAAAAAAGGACATATTAAAGGTTATACTCCTGCTGAGATAGCTAAGAAGTTTGATGTAAACCCTTATCTTAAAACCCTTATGGATAGTAAATCTGATAACCGTGATTTAGAAAGTGCTGAATTAAGTATTAAGAATAACATATTAAAATTAGGAAAGCTTGCATTAATTCAAGAATCTATGAAAGGATTTCCACAAGGGATACCTAAGATAGCTGAAGCTTATCTTCAAAGTGTAGGAATGTCTTCTGAAGATATTTTACCTCAAGAACAACCTGAAGGTCAGCCTCAACAACCACAGCAACAAGAACAACAACAGATGGCTGCAATGGGAGCTCAGATGCATGCTTATAACTATGGAGGAGCTTTTGATTATGCTTTTGGAGGTTCTATAAATAAACAACAAGCTAAAAGATTTCCAGGATTAAGCATTGCTCAACAAGGTGGTGAAGGTGAAACAGCACAAATTATGGAGCAAGTAAAAGGTGCTTTAGAAGGCGGTGCTCAACCACAAGAAGTAATAATGCAATTGTTACAAAACGGAATGCCACCTGAATCTGTAGCTCAAATATTTGTTCAATTAGGAATGCCTCAAGAACAAGTAGTTCAAGTTATAGAGCAAGTAATGACTCAAGGTCAAGAACAACCTCAAAGTCCTCAAGGTGTACAACCTTCTGAAGAAGAGATGATGGCTATGCAACAGCAACAAATGGGAGCACCTGCTCCACCAATGATGCGAACTGGAGGAGAGTTAGACAAAGCACAACGTGGAAGATTTGCTGATAGTAACTATAACAGAAGAGGTAATTTAAAAAACAATAGAGGTTTCTCAAATCCACTTGACAGATTTCTTACACTTGGAGTAAATAGAAGACTTAATAGAGAAGCTTTAGAAGTTCCTGTATCAAATGTAAGTTTTAGTAATCCTAAATTTACCGGGACTACAGATGGAAAAAAAGGACCTAGAAATGGAGAAAGTTATGATGAATATTTAATACGTGTTAATGGTACTCCTGGATTTTCTCCAAGCAATTTAGTATGGGATGGAACTCAGTGGGTTGATGGTGATGGGAAAAGTAAAACTGTTAATACATCAAAAAGAACCACTAAAGCTGAAAGTGTACCTAAGAAATATAAAAATATTTCTAAATATACAGTAGGTTCTCCTGATTATGATCCTAGTACTCTAAAGAAAGGTGATTATGTTAAACAAACAGATGGTAGTTACAAAAAGGTTATTAACGTAAAAAGTGTAGGTGAAGATTATACAAATGCTGATAAAGAAAAAGTATTTGGTACTACTGCTGTTTCTGAAAATGCCTCAAGACAATACGCACTTCTAGAAAAATCATTTAAAGATGATGATGTTGCAGAAGAATTTGCTAAAAGAGTAAAACATGCTATGAAACAAGATAGTAGTTATACAAATAGTAAAGGGAAAGTAACTCCTGTTGCAAAGCGTGCATATACTGTTGCTGAAATAGATGCATTAACTACTGATCAGATAGTTAACAGTCATTTAAAAATGCAAAAGCGTAATCTTGGTTTTGTAGGTCAAAGTATTATGCCTACAGATTTTGATAATAATACTGGAGTTCTTAGAACAGATTTATCTGCAGCTAGAAAGAAATTTTATAAAGATAAAGGTATTACTAGTATTAAAACAGCATCTAAAGAAATGGGAGTAGATTTAGCAGTAGGTCACAAAATAGGACTTGAGCAAGCTACATATATTGGATATGATAATCTTATAGCTGATAAAGAAAATTTACCTGATGAATTACAAGCTAAATTAAAACCTTTTGATAGAAATCAATGGGGACAAGATGATGAAGCAGAAGTATTAGGAGGAAAAATTTCTCCAATTGATGATATATATACAGATACATCTGCAGGAGAATATGATAAAATTAATCTTTCTGAAGTTGAATTTGGAGATTTAGATCCTGAACAGATAGAAGAAATAAAAAATACTGGTCAAATAGGTGAATTAGCATATAATGGACCTGCTCCATATTATAAGCAAGATGCTATGAATATGGGTAACCTCTTAGGTCAGCATTACGGAATTAAAAAATACCAAGGTCCAGACTATGGAGTTGAATTACCTGATCCAGGTGTATTATACTATGATCCTGCAAGAGCATTAGCAGCAGGTGCAGAACAAGCAGCAATGGCTACTGATTTTGCTAAAGCATATGCAGGACCTCAAGCTACATCAAGAGCAAGTGACATTGCAGGTAAAGCTATGGTACAAGCTGCTAATACACTAGCTGATTATGAGAATAAGAATGTAACTATTGGTAATCAATATTTAGATAAAGTTTATAATACAGCTGCTAAACAAGCGGTTATGAATGCAGAAGCTGGAGCTAAAAGGGTTGCTGATTGGGCTACTACTAGTCAGCAATATGATAATTCTAAAAGAACTACTGCACGTAATTTAACTGAAGGTGCAATGCAAGCTGAAGATAATAGATGGCAAGCTCAAACTTTAAATCAATTATTCCCTCAATTCAAAACTAGACCTGAAATAGGAGGTGGTACATTCTTTACTAATGGTAGACCTCAAATTGATAATCAATCAATGGCAAGTGCAGGTAGTTATGATGATGACTATATGCGTAGATTAGCTAAATTAAAACAGGATTATCCAGGTTTAGATAGGGAAGATTATCATAATGCTCTTAAAAATTCAGGTAACAGTTATGATAACAGAAGAAGAGGATCAGGCTCACCTTATCAAGGAGGGGATGACTGGTATAATAATCAAAGAAGAAGAAGTAGTTAAACTTTTTTAATTTATTAAACCAAAAAGATTTTTAGTATTTTTGAATCATGATAGAAATTAATTTAATCAGCATGTTTGATTACAAACACAAATAACAATGGCAACTTTTATTCAAGGTAGTACAGATTTTATACCTCAAATTCAACCGTGGTCTCCAGATTTCAGATTCTATCAGAATGCGATGGCCACAAAGCAGAGTCAATATGATGCGGGTTGGCAAAAAACTAATACGCTTTATAATAGCCTTCTTAATGCACCAATGCTTAGAGAAGAAGATATAGCAAAAAGAGATCAGTTCTTTAAAACTATAGAACAAGATATCAATAGACTATCAGGAATTGATTTGTCTAAACAGCAAAATGTAGATGCTGCTTCTCAATTATTTACACCTCTAATAGAAGATGAAAATATAATTGATGACATTTCTAGAACTAAGCAACTTAGTAATGAAATGCAAGTCAGTGAGAATTACCGTAATTGCACTGATCCTAAAAAATGTGGAGATAAGTATTGGGAAGAAGGTGTAAGAGATTTAAGATACTGGGAAGAAGATTATAAAAATGCTACAGCTGAAGAAGCTTTACAAATGAGAGGTCCTAAGTATACACCTAATACTAATGCTGTTGCAAAAGCTTTTGATAAATTATTTAAAAATTCTGGTAAACTTGGCAGATCTATTACTCAAAGTAATGGTAAGTACATGATAACTGAAAAGAATGGTTTAGATATGATACAACCTTTAATGTCCTATATATCTGGTACAGTAGGAAGAGATCCTGCAGTAAAAGCTATGTATAATGTTAAAGCCCGTGTTGCTAGAAGAGATTGGTTAGCGGGTAATGCTAATCAGTATGGTTCACCAGAAGAAGCTGAATCATTCTATATACAAAACATATTACAACCTTCTAAGGATATTATTGAAGAAGCTAAAAATGATGTTCAAAACACAAGGCAAACAAGAGAAATTGAAAAGGAAATATTAGATGATGATATAAGAGCTAATGGTATAATACCGGAATCAGAAGATGACCTTAGATATAGAGCTGTATTAAAAGATTTAGGTATATTAACTGAATCAGAAGAACAGTTAGAAAATGAATTAGGAGTAGCAAATAGTGTTTCAAGGTCTAATAACATTAATGCAATGAGATTAAATGCGGATGCAACAGCAGCCAATGCTATGTTATTTGATGACATGCTTGCTGTTGCTCAAACTTATCAGCAACTTACACATGAAATAAAACAAGGTGGTGCAGATCCTTATGCTATGGCTAACTATCAAAGTGGTTTAAGACTTGAAGAAGCTAAGCAAAAAATGATATGGGATGCAGAACTTGAATTACAAAAGGATGCTCTAAAAACAGAAAAAGCATTAAAATCTAGTAGAGGTGGTTGGTATGATAATATTTGGAGTACTAAGGATAAGAAAGATAGTGATGTAAAAAGAACTGGAAATGAAAGTGCATATAATGAAAATAAAAAATATGAACAAGAGATAACAGAAAAACTTAAAGGACCTGAAGCTTCATATTTATCTACAATGTGGAATCATTTATTTGCAGAATTACCAACAGGTGAAAATGAAAAATGGGCAGATGCTCCTAAATCTGTTATGCATGATTTTATTAATATATTTTTAAATAGTAATACTTCAGCTTTAAAAAATAATAAAGTATTTAGAGAATTTATAGGTGAAGAACTTGCTCAAGATATTATTACTAATAGGGATAATATTAGACAATTTCCATATAAGATATTAGAAAGATTAAATGAAGATGGAAAATCTTCCATTACTTCTGATGATTTATTGAAATTACCTCAAGATGTTCTTGAGCAAATGTATAAAATTTCAGAAAAAAACTTAAATCCTAATGTAGGTATTAATGATAAAAAATCTACAAGTGAATTATACAGTTTACCAGGAATGACAGAATTAAGACAAGGTATTGCCGTTCAAAAATCAATATTTAGTATGTACAAAGATCTTAAAAAAGAACGTCATCAAAATACTGAAAAAGGTTTTAAGAATTTTGCAAAAACTGGTGCAGCCGGAACTACGGTTCCTGAATGGGATAAAGAAAATGGTGGTTTGTATGGTCAATTTGAACCGGCTTCAACAGCAATTGGTTTTATGGGATTAGGAGGGTATAGTGCATATGAAGACGGTACTCCTGCCTATCAAGGTAAAGGTTCTAATAAACTTTTTGCATTAAATAAAAATAGCGTATTAGGTGATGAAAATACTTATAATTACTTTATAGATGCAGGATTAGACTTATTTCTTGATGATGAAGGTGATAAAGTAGATTATAATACTTTTGAAGATAAGATGCTAGAGAAAACTGTATCATGGTATAAAAATTATAAGAATGGTATATTTCCTACTGAAGAAGAATGGAATTCATCTAATAATATATCAAGACCGATGAAAGCTACAAGTGACTATGATCCAGATAAAGGTGCAATAAATATGACTTTAAAACAAGCAAAAGAAAATATTCATAGACTATATTATGGGGAAGGAGAAAAAAACTGGGGTGAATGGTTTTCAGATCTTGGCACTATGATGCATTATCATTCTGTACCTTTGCATACTGAAAGAGCAGATAAAGAAGGTGAAAAATTAGGTGTTGGTATAGGTCTTGAAGATATACATAAAATATATTGGAGTACTAATGAACCTGGTATAGTAGCTATGAATAGTGTTGGTGGTGGTGTTGGTGGTAAAACTACAGGTAGAGTAAATGCGATTAGTGACATTAATGCATTATCATATTCATCAGGTAAATATTTAGCAGGATTAAGCGTATTAAAAAATATTTTTAAAAATGCTGATGCTGTTGTTATTCCTGATGATCAATTAGAGTACACTGAAAGAGTAGGTTTAGGTAAAGATAAAGATGAAGTTCTTAACTCACTAAAAAGTTTTAGTAATTATTTTTATAATAATAAATATACAGAAGATAGTGATTATATTCCACAATTTAACATGGCTTATGACAATCAAATAGTTCTCAATGGTATTGACTATGTAGGTGTAAATATTAAATTTGATAACCAATATATTCAAGATGCGGATTGGATTACAGTAGGTACAGAGACTACTGAAAAAAATATTGTAAAAGATAATAGAAGAGAAATAGGAGGTAATGGTATAAGTTTACTTTTACCTAAAAGTGTAGCTAACAATATGGTTGAAACTGTGTCTCAAAGAACTGATGAAGATAAGATATTACAGGCTGGTGGTAAAATACATCTTAGTGATTATGTTCCTAATATTGGCACTCTTGGTTTTACAGCTAGACCTAAAGAGCAAGGTATATATGAATCAGGTTATGCTGTAACTGGCAATATTAGAATATTTAATCCTGTAGATGGTAAATATCAAATGAAACCTCCAAATTATTTTGAGCCATTAAAAAATATAGACCAGATGCTAAAAAGTCAAGATATTGATGTTGGTTTAATGCGTCAACAGCTTGTACCTGTTTTACAAGAATTAATGTTATATAATCAGCAATCATTATTAAGTTATAAAGATCTTCATGGGATGGATGATAAACAATTTAAAGAATATCTAAAAACATTAAATTCAAAATAAGATGGCTGATCAAAAATTAAATGAAAAAGCTAATTTAGAAAAATCTATTGAATCAAAAAGTTTATTAGATGATGCTAATTCTTTTGCTTATGAGGAATCTTTTGGTAATGCAGGAATATCTTCAGACCCACTTAAGTATCCAAGACCTAAAACATCTGCTAACTTTACACTGAGTGATCATAGACAGAATAAAGCTGTTGAAAAAGACTTGCCAGTTGATGTTAAACACAATCTTGCTATGCAAGGTTTTGCAAATAAATTTGCTCAAGCTATAGAAAGTTCTGTTAATCCTAGTAAGCATACTGAGAGTATGAATTTTGGTACAAATTCACATCACTATAATCTTGCTAGATATGAAGCAATGGATACACCCTTTAGTAGGGATTATCAAAAATTAGGATTTGACCCATTCAGGGACAATGAAGATTATTATAATACACATGCTTCTGCAGTAAGTGATACATGGAGGGCAATGTCTGGATTTTCAGGAAATGTTACTACAGGTCTTACAAATTATTTTCAAGACAGTTGGCTTAATCCTTTTGAATCTACGCCTTATGCAGCTTCACAAACAGCTCACGACTTTGCTCAAAATATTGGAACAACACAGAGTACAAGAAAAGGGATAATACCTTTTTTAGCTAATACATATTCTCAGTTAGGTCTAGCTGTAGGAATGGCAGGTGGATTTATGGCTGAAACAGCAGGTATAACTTTACTAACTGGGGGTTTAGGTACTGAACTTAGTGCTGCTTCTGGTGGTGCTCGTTTACTTTCAAATTTTGGAAGAATTAAAAAGGCGGGGCATTTTTATAAAAAAATTAAAGATGCACAAGGTCTAAGAAAAATATATGAAGTAGGTTTAGGTTTAGGAAGAGGTATAGGTAATAGAATTACACCTAATACATTACATGGTTGGAAAAATATTAATAAGGTAGATGATTTAGCTAGCTTTGCTAATGTTGGTTCTGTAGCAAGAGGTTTTGGAAATTTTTATAAAGATGTAGCTATTGCAAGAATGGCTGTTGGTGAATCTAAAATTGAAGGTGGTCTTGTATACAATGAAGAAGCAAATAAATTAGTAAATGAATTTAGAAAAAGAGAAGGGAGAGAACCTTCTACTTTGGAATATGATGAAATTGTAAGAACAGCGGAGAATGCATCTAAAACTGCATTTATGTGGAACTTTCCACTTATATATGGTACTAACTTATTAGTTTTTGGTAAAATGTTCCGACCTATGGGTAAAGCTATATTTAAAAATATAGAAAAAGAAGTTATTAAAGACGGTTTTGGTAAAGTTGTTATAAATCCTAAACAAGGTGCTAAAACAATTTTAAAAAGTGAAAGTAAAAAAACTATAAAAGGTGGTTTAAATAGAGCTAAAGATTTTATAAAAACTCCAAGAGCATGGGGTCAAAAAGGTTTAAATTTAGGTACAGGTTTTTTAAGATATACAAAAGCTAATTTTGGTGAAGGTGTTCAAGAATTTTTTCAAGAGGTTATTGCTGATAGTGCTATAGATTATCATGCAGATATATATTGGTCTGAAGACGGTGATGCAGACATAGGAGAATACTATAGACTTTTAGGTGAAAATACTAAGAAGTATATGAGTCCTGAAGGATTTGAAATATTTATGTCCGGTTTTGTTATGGGTGGTGGAATGAATATGATGAGTGGTGCTGGTAAATCTATAGGAAAAACTGCTATTAAAAAAGGTTTAGCTGGTAAAAAGAATAGAGTTAGGTATGAAGAGTATGTACAAAGAAAAGAAAAGTATTTAAATGATATAACTACTAGTCTTAATGAGGTTATAAAAGATCCTCTTAAGTATTTTAATCCTACTGTAGAAAATTTTGTTGCACAAAAAAATATTAATAGAGAAAAAGCTGAAGCTGAGGCTGTAGGTGATAAAAAAGCTTTTGAAGATGCTGTATCTTCAGGTGATTTTTATAATATAACTCACCTTATCAATACAGAAAAGTATGATGATATGCTTGATGCAGTTAAAGATTTTAAAAATTTATCTGTTGAAGAATTTAATGAAGCTACTGGTGCAGAAGTTACTGATCAAAATGAGCAGTTTGAACTAGTGGATAATATGATTAAAAAAGCTAAAAGTATTGAAACTAATTATAAAAGAATAATAAAAGCTTACCCTCAAAAATATTTTCCAGAAAAGTTTAAAAAGAATTCACCTGAACAATATTCAGAAGCTATTTTAAAATTAGCTCATGATAGATTTGTAAAAAATGCAAGTTATGCAGGTTTCAAACTTGATGATGCTTTAGAAAGACGCTCTAAATTATATAACAGCTTTACTAATAAATCCATATGGCGAAGTAAAAATATTGCTGATCAAGCTGGTTCAGATCAATTTGAAAGATTAATTGACAGTAAGACACTGCAAATTGAAATAGATTTATTGTATGGAGAAATTGATGAGCTAACTGCCAGAAAGAAAGAAGGTATAATAACTACTATAGAAAAAGCAGATCTTGAATCTAAAGTTAAAATGTTAGAATTATATACATTATATTCTGACGCTTCAAAAGGATATGCAGATTTAATACCTCATAATGAATACCAAATTGATAAAAAAAATAAACAGTTAGGTAAATACTCTGAACAACAAGTTGCTGATCAAAATGATGCATTTGTTGCATTACATGTAGCTTTTATAAATTTAGTTGAAAATATGGCCAAAGTTAATGATGGCATGGTCAACAGAGATGAAATAAATAAAGCTCTTAGTGATATAATAGATTATAGACAACTTGAAGTTGATGCTGAGTATTATAATGATGCAGTTAACTATATAGTTAGTCCGGATGTTTATGAAGAACAAGTTAAAAGACACTCTGCTATATTAGAAGATCAAGCTAATAGAAAAGCTGTTACTATTTTAAAACATATGGAAGCTTCTTATGAACAAAGAGAAGCAGGAGCTATAATTAAAGAAGTAGAAAAAGCTGGATATGGTTTTACTAAAGACGGCATGCGTGAACTTTTTGTTGAATCTACTGTACCTACAGAATTTTTTATTTTACAAAATGGAAATACAATTACAGAAGAAGATAAAGAATACAAAGTACCTGCAGAAATAGTAAGAGACTTCTTAGAGGTTGTTAAGAAAAGTGGATTAACTGTTGAAGCACAAGATAAAGCATTAAAAGATGAACGTGAGACTGCAGTTGAGCCTGTTGAAGAAACTCCTCCTGTTAAAGCAAAAGGTTTTACTTTTGATAATTATAATACTTGGTCTGAACCTCTTAAAAAAGAAGCACAAAAACAATTTAAAGATGCTAATAAAAGAAGAGTAAACAGAAAGGAAAAACCTTATGAAACAATAGAAGAGTGGATTGCAACTGAACCTGAGACATTACGCTCTAAATTAACTAAAGCAAATAAAGCAAAACCTAAAAAACCAGTAGGATCTATAAGTGAGATTGAAGGAACAAATGCTAGAGGTACAACTTACAAAGGAGAAACTACTGAAAAAGATGGTTTAAAAGTCACCAAGTATTCTGAGTTTGGACCTGATGGAAAAAAGATTTCTAAAGGTGGTAGAATAATGACACCTGCTGCTTTTATAAAAGAGTATATTATAACTGATCAAGTTCATTTAGATAATCTTGAAGGAGCTACAGAAATAAAAATATATGAAGTAAGAGTAGGAAAAGATGGTAAATCAGATGTAAGCATACAAGGAACTTTTCCAGAAGGACCTATAGAAATGGAAATTGCTGGTACAGTTAAAAAACCAACACAACAAAGTCCACCATCAGCACCACCATTAACTCCAGTGAAAGAAGGAGGTTATAAACCTGAAGTACTTCAACCAGAAGGAGCTACTAATGAACCTAAGTGGAAGCCTAATAAAAAAGGAAAAACTTTTGCTGAAATATCAGATGAAGTAATTCAAAAGATAATTAGTAATCAAGATAGAGTTAGAAAATTTAAAGATATTTCTGATGATGAGGCTAAGAAGTTAGGTATAGATAATAAATCTCATGGTTATGTAATACTAAGTAAGTCTGGTAAATGGATCAAAACTAAAAGCGTTACTGAAAGCACAGGTGCTCCGTTTGATATTAGAGTAAATCATACTGTTATAATCAAAGACAGTAACAGAAAAGGTGTTGTTGTTGAAAGTCCTGATACTAATCCTGAATATTTTGGTGAAACTGCTGAAGAAGATATGTATGATGTTCAACTTGAAGATGGTGAAATTTTAAAATTTGTAGGAGGTAATTTAGAAAATATAACCTATGTAGATTCAACTGATGCAGGTTCTTTAGTTGATTTAATGGTTAGAGATTTCTTTTCAGAAGGAGGTATAAAAGCTAGAGAAAAATACTTTAATAAAGAAGATGAAACTATTTCTGAAGAAGCTTATAAAAATTTAGTAAGTAGTTTAAAGCAACTTAAAAAAGAAAATCCAGGATTTGAATTTGCAGCAAAAGGTATAATACTTTTTGATGAGAATGCTGAAGACGGACCAATAGCTGGTGAAATAGATTTACTTCTTTATAATGAGGAAACAGGTGAGTTCCGCATATGGGATATGAAAACTAGAAAGATAGAAAAAGGTCCTTTCTGGGAAGTAGATCCTAAAGTAGCTAATACCAGACAAGGCTTTGTTTCAATAGGATCTCCTAAATTAAGTGAAAATTTTTCTGAAGAAGTGTATCCTAATAGAAGAGGTATTAATGAAGTGACTAGTCAAATTGGTTATGAAAGACAACTATCTGTTTATAAAAATTTATTTGAAACACAATATGGAATTAGAGTATCAGGTACAGCTTTAGTACCTTATAGTATTGAATTTATTACAAAAACAGATCCTAAGACAGAAGTTCAATATCTTCATATAAAAAATCTTGAAAAAGAATCTAATATACCTTTAAACTATCAACCAAGTATAGAAAGTATAGTAAAACCTGTCAATGTTAAACACATTAATGAGACAGTGGGTGAAGGTCAAATTAAAAGTATTAGTCCTACTGCATTTGAAAGTGATCCAATTGATCTTGGAGGTAGAACAATTGAATTACCATTCAGTAAAGAACATGCAGCATCATTAGCAGACGGTACTAAAGTAACTACACTTAGAACTATTAAATCATTAAACAATAAAACTAAATTTTTAAATGCTACATTAGCATCAGGATCAATAGAAGTTGATGGTAATTCTTATACTATTTATAATTCAAGTCCTACAAATGATAAAGGTAATGCAACAGTTACCCGTGATGAGGCAGGTCAAATTATAGCAAAATCTGCTAAAGGAGTTTTAGAGGGTGGAGCTAAAACCATGAGTGAGGAAATGGCTAACAAAATAGATGCTGTTAGTAAGATGGATAATTTGAGTAAGGAAGATAAAAATAAGTTAGTAATGGTTATATCTGAAGGATTACCAACAGAAAAGCCTGACAACTGGGATGACAATCAAGTCACTGTTGGAGGTGTAACCTATTATGCTAAATACCCAAGTACAGTAAAATGGTTAGCAGGTCAAGGTCAAATGTTGCTATTACAAATAAAACCAGTTAGTCGTAAACTTACCCCTGAAGATCTTACAGAAGAAACTGATGCTATAGCTCATTATATACCACTTATAGAAAAAGCAAATAGTGAGGAGATAAAAAAAATTAGAACTGAGATTACAGATCCTATGAATACTATGACAAGGAAGTTACCTCCTGAAGACATTACATCTTTAGTAGATAGTATTGAGAAAAGAGAAGCTGAGTTAGATTTTAAAACAAATTTAGAAATAGGAGAAACTTTAACTTTAAATGCAGATCATTTGAATCATATGAAATTAAATACTAAATTTGAAGAACATGTAATAGTTACAAAAATAGAGGATGGTTACATAGAGGTTAGAAATAGTAGAAATAGTAAAAAGAACAACATTAATAACATTTATAACAATGCTTTTAAGAATATGATATTAGGAAAAACAGCAGATCTTCTTACTGAAGACCCAAAAGAAGAAGTTACTTTTACTCCTGAAGAAGAAGTGATTATAAAAGAAAATAAAGAAGAAGTTGAAGTATTTGCAACAGATGCTGCTTCAATTAAAGAAAAAATAGAAAAAGCAAAAAAAATGTCTTCTGAAGATTCAGAGAATGATTTTGCTGAAGATTTAGGATGTCCATAAAAAGCCTTATGAATTGTACATTAACACCAAAGCAACAAGCGAAGTTTTTAATTAAAGTATATAGAAACTTAGAAGATCTTAGTAATACTGATAAGAATTTTATCTTAGATGATTACATAAAAGAAATACATGATCTTGTATTAAAGATTACAAAAGATCAAAAACTTGCATATGTGTATGCTCAAAATACTCCTGAGTTTGTAAGTTTAGCTCTTACTGGACAAAAAGACCTTAAATCTAACCTGCGAAAAAAAGGACTTAATCTTGAAGCTCTTGCTGATAAAGCTGAATCTTTTGAAGATATTGAAAGTGTTATTTCTGATCCTATTTTTAAAACAGATGCTCCAACTAAAGAAGATATTGATTTTAATAAAGAGCATGCTAAGCAGGAAAAAAAGAAAATTAATAAAGGACCAAGTCTTGCAGAGTTAGAAAAAATAAATAAGGAGAAAGAAGAAAAGCAAAAAAAGCAACAAAAACAAGAAGAAGAAGCTTTAGAAGATGAGATTAAATCAATTGAGCATAAAAAGAGTTCACCTCTTGGTTCTACTGGTCAAGAAGCTAGTATAAATAAAGATGGCGTAATACAAGATAATACTGATCCCAGAATAAAATATATTTATGATTTTCTACCCGTACTTAGAAAAGCAGGTTTAGAAAATGGAAGTAATTTTGATACTTTAGAACTGGGAGGGCACACCGGATTTAGAGTAACTCCAATTAAAAAATCTGAAATAGATGAAAGTACTATTCATCAAAGAGATAAAGATTTATTAGAAGGTAAAGAATTTCTTGAACAGAATAAATCAAAAGCTAGACAATTATACAATAATGCTGTTGAATTTTTTGTAACAGATATTGATGGAAATATTTTATATTTTGACAAGAATAATAATATTGTTGAAAAAGAAAAAGGCAAGCCTATATATTATCCAATGCCTATTGCTAAATATCAAAATAAAAAGTATAAACTATCTAACAGCCGTGATGAAAATAAATTAATGACTCCAGAAGAATTAGCTAAGTATAATAATAAAGATGCTTGGTCTAAAATTGATGAAGATTATAAATTGGAATTAATTAAACAAGCTGAAGACCAACAACAGTTGGAAATTAAAAGTTTATATGATCTTCAAAAAGTTGTTAAAAAGAATCCTTCAAATAGAATACCATTAAAAATTACTGGTGTAAGTATTGGTATTCCTACAGTATTTCAGCATAAATTTAAATTAGTACCAACAAGTAATATTAATTTTGAAGCTACTGAATTAGACAAAGCTCAATCTATAAAGATAGCAGAAAGAGATAACCAATTAAAAGGTGAAAAAAATGGTTGGGCTTATTTAACATTACCAGGTCAAACTAAAAGTATTAAGTTAGAAAGAGTAGGTAGAACAAAAGAAGAAGCTAATACTTTAGCTGAATTAATAGTAAATGATAAGCTTAAGATTGATGGTACGCCTATTGAGAATAGTGAAAAAATGAGACTGTTTGAAAATCAAGTAGTAACAAGTGGTAATGTTATTAACATGATTATTAATGAAAACGGTGAATTAATAATAAAAATTAGAAATAAAAAACTTGATCTTAGTAAAAAAGATGAGGCTAAAGATATTTTATCTAAGTTTTTAATTGAAAATGTTGGAGCAACTCCTGAAATAAGAGCTAAGAATTTAGTAATGTATGGTGATAATGTATTTTATGAAAATCATGCTGAAAAGAATTTACCTAAAGATTTAATTTCTGAGTTTGAACTATTTGAAATAGTTAAAAATAAAGTTATAATTAAAAAAACAGACCCTCTTCAATATATTATTGATAACACTAGAACAGAACTTAAGTTAGATGACAATGGAGCTATACCAGTTCTTAATGGTTATGTAAAGTTTGAAGTTACAGAAGAAGATCTTACTAAAGAAAATGAGAATTTAGAACAACAGAAAAAAGATCTTGAGAAAGAAATATCTGAAGTTGAAGAAGAAATTGCTAAGATAGAGCAAGAAGGTCTTGATAAAAAAGTTAAAACTAAAACTAAGAAGATTGTTGAACAACTTAGTCTAGATTTTCCAAAAGCTGTAAACACTGTAATTGAAGAAGAAATTACACCGGAAGAAATTACTCAAGCTGCAGTTGAAGAAAATATATCTGAAGAAGAAGTTAAAAAGAAAATTGTTGAAGAAGTTGATAAAGCTTTACAAACTAGAAGTGATGAAGACTTTGCTGTAGAAAAAAAATCAGATAGCTTTTTAAAGAAATTAGCCAGAAGAATATTTACAGCTGTAAGAACTGTAATCATAGCTGCTGTAATGTATACTGGAATAACAGCTGCTAGTTTTGAAAAAGGTACTTATAACTTTAATAATGTAATTGAGCATACAGCTGATATATTAGATTCAAATAATCTTACTTCAGAATATTCAGAAACTTTTATTTTAGCTGCAAGTAAATTAGGTATTTATGATATATCAGAAAAAGAAACTACTATAGATATTTCAAAAGTTAAAGAAGCACAAAAAGTAAAAGCATTAAAAGTTAAGAAAGATCAAGATGCTATAGCAAAAGCTACTGCATTTAGACAATATAAAGAAGATAATACTTATTTTGAAAAAATTAAAAGTGTAAAAGATAAATATTCTAGACGTTATAATAAATCAGATAGTATTTTATCTGCTAGAAATCAGTGGTTTAATGAAGATGGTTTTACATACGTTTCAGGTTCTATTCAGTCTAGAATGGAGGATGGAGAAATTATATCTGGTGTAGAAGGTGTAGCTCACTTTATGATTTTAGATGATCTTGGTATTGATCTATCTACAAAAACTTCTGATAAAGAATTAATAGCAGCTTCTAAAAGTTTTAAGCAAAATAGAATAGGTAAAGATATTGCAATTACAGATTATGTTCCTGTTTTTAATAGAGGTGGTAATAAGGTAACTGTTAACTATAAAGTTGCTTCTGAAATAGATTCAAGTGATATTACTATAACAAAATTACATCAATATAATTTTGATGATATTGATTTTAAAAGTAAAGCTAGTGCTAAAACTCTTGGATTTAAAAAAGGCGGTGTTTATGCTTTAACTAATAAAGCAGGTAAAAAACTTTCTAGCTTTTTATTTACAAGCGCAGGTAAAAGCGCTTATTCTAGATTTAGCGGAGGCACTTATGTTTTGATTTTTAAAGATAAACAGGGTAATGAAATAGTTCATGAAGTATCAGGCTCATTAGAGTTACTTGAAAAAGAAGGTAATGATTTAGCTAAGAACTTTGGTATAAAAAATTCTGATATTACAATAGGTATTTATGATGCTGGTTCATATAGTGCTAAGCCTGCTGCAAATGCTGAAGGTAATTTAGAAGCTGATCAATATAGAAAATTTAATAAAATACATGAGCATTCTGGAGGTGCTTTGATATTTCCTAAAGTTCCTGTAGACCCTGTTACTGCAAGTTTATTATTGTTATCTCCACTGGGTATAGTTAGAAAGAAAAGAAAAGGTAATAAAAAAATTAATAATAGAGATTTAGAAAATCTTAAAGTTTATAGAGATGAATTGCAACATAGACTTGATGCTGTAAATAAAACTATAGATGAAAAAATTACTGAAAAATCAGTTTCTGAAAATCCTGCAAACATTAAAGATTCAGATCCATCTTTTATTGATCCTAAAATTAATACAGATTTAAATGATGCCTTTGGTCAAATATTAGAGAAGTCTAAAAAAGGTAAGAAGTTACCATTTAGATTTGAAAAGTTATTACCTGGTTATAAAGCTAAAGCAAAAAAAGCTGGGGAATGGTATAACTCACATCCATTTAAAACGTTGTTTCCTGTAGAAATGGCAATGCATGTTACTAACTCAAATGCATATGCTACTTGGACTAAACACGGAGTTACTTTACACAAAGGTTCAAGTAAGACTGACCTTTATCATGAAGCTTGGCACGGTTTCTCTCAGTTCTTCTTAACACCAGAAGAAAAGCAATCATTATACAATGAGGTAGCTGATACTGAAGCTGGCCATAAAGCCTTAAAGAAATTTGCTAGAACTTATAAAGTTGATGTTAATGATATTCCTCAGAACATTAAGAACAGGGTTATGGAAGAATACCTTGCTGAGGACTTTAGAAAATATAAGCTTAGCAATGGTAAAAAAGTTTTAGGAAGCCCTATTAGAAATAGTATATTTAAAAGAATATTAGATTTCTTTAAAGAGTTCTTTGGTGTAGGTACTATTAAACCTCATATGGACATTAATACTATAGGTAGAGTAAAAGAACTTTATGATGAACTTAATTTAATGGATGGGAAATCTCTTGTTAATTATAGCCCTTCTCAATTAAATATGATGCCTGGTATTACTAGCTTAAATAAAGGGCCCATAATTCCATTAGATAAGAATTCAACTGATGCTATTTCATATTCTGATGCTAATGAAATCATAGAATCATTTGATAGTATCATGTCTAGTGTAGTAGATCAGCAAATTAAAAATTATGGACCTCATGTTTCAGCTGCTGTATACAATCAACCAGAAGTAGTATTACCTTCTTTATATCAAAGAGTTAAAGATTTGTTTGTTGAAAAGCTTGCTGATGTAGAAAGTAGAATAAAAACTGAACAAGCTAAACCTTCAGCACCGGTTGATATTCAACCAACACAAAGTGAGGTTGAAAATTTACAACAACTTGAAGAAAGAGCTATCGCAATAATTAAATCTAAGAAAGGAGATGATAAATATATCTATCTGAAAGGAACTATAGATACAAACACTCTGGATAAAGATGATAAAGGTGGGAAAAGAGTTAAAGGAAGTAAATATAACCCTGGAGGAAAACCAGGTGAAGGTATCAGCATAGTAGGAGATTACTATTCTCATAAGACAATTAAGGATGCTACAGGTAAAGATGAGGCAGATATAATTGTTGTTGATTCATTAGAAGATGCTCAGAAACAATATGATAGTTATATTGATGGTGGAGCAAAACAGTTTACAAGTATTAAATTTAATACTCAACCAGCACAACAAACTAGTGAGGTTGAATCTGAAGACGTTATCTATAGTGCTGTATTCTTTGATGCAAATGAAGTTACTAATAAGTATGAACAGACGCATCCTAATCTGTATTCTCATCATTCTACTATTGAGTTTAAACCTAAAGATATTTCAAGACTACCTATAGGACAAAACAAACCTATAAAAATTATTGGTAGATTAACTACTGATAGGGTAGATGTTTTACTAGTAGAAAATGATTTATCTAGTAATGAGTTCCCACATATTACTTTATCTACTGCGGAGGGTGTAAAACCTTTTGAAAGTAATAAAGCTTTAAAAGAAAATCAAGATAAGATAGTTCCTCTTAATGATACCGTTACTGGCCAAGTTGGGGTGGTTACAACTAATGGTGATGAAATTACAAAATCTCAACCAGCTAGTGAGGTTAAACGAGTATATCAAGGATATGATACTCTGACTGATAGAAAATTTAATTATTTTACTATTAATGAGTCTGAAGCTAGTGATTATGGTAAAAATGTAAGAGAAGTTATTATAGATACTTCTGGAATGCTTAGTAAAAAGAAAGATTCTGAGATATATAATGAATTAAAAGTTAAATTTTCAAAGGATACAGGTAAATCATTTGATTTATTAGATAACTCACCAGCAGGATTAAAAACACAAAATGAGTTTTTTAATGCTTTAAAGAAAAAGGGTTATACAGGAATAGACTTTACAGGATTTAGTGATAATCAGTATATAGTATCTTTTGAAAATTTAGAAGTTAAACCAGCACAAACACCTAATTTAAATAGTGATGCTGTTGTTACTCCTGTAAGAGGCGGTGCAGTTACTACTTTAGAAGATGCTTTTACTGATAAGCAAAGTGAAGACTATACTAATAAAGTAGAAAATCTTTTAGCTACTGAAGAGAATAAAATGAGTA
>Ga0255047_10000080_pt1 | contig 60982 bp, 57 predicted proteins | sample JV7_2_1_MG_FD_183640 | JGI IMG/M metagenome (GOLD analysis project Ga0255047, IMG submission 183640) | Seawater microbial communities from Jervis Inlet, British Columbia, Canada - JV7_2_1 | ecosystem: Environmental > Aquatic > Marine > Inlet | place: Canada: British Columbia | collected 2016-10-06
AGAACGATACCTGGGGTAACCCATTCGCGCAGGAAAATAGCAAAATGCTGTCGCAACGCGACGCCTCCGATCCGGAAGCTACCTGGTTTAGCGAGCGCAGAAACCTGGTGCTGGACTTTAAACGGCTACACGGCAAGGACATTCGGCGCATTGATGGCGTCGCGATCATGACCGATAGCGATAATAGCGGATTGAGCGCCACCGCCCTGTACGGGGATATATATTTTAGTACCGCAGGGCAATAAAATCGGAATCAGGGCTAACCTGGGAATCAGCACATATGCTGTTGGATACTGGCGCGTTCCTTATTTTTATAGCATACTAGCGTGAGTATGGAAGAACTGGTTATAAGCTTGTTTTATAACCCAAGCAGGGATGTGATAAATAAAGAATGTAACGATTTGGATAAAAATCTTAATTTTCGAGTCGTAGTACTACATCAATTAACCGGAGGCAGTAACAAATGAAAAAATTAACCCTACTAACGGGCCTGATTGCTGGCGTTGCGATGTTATTTTCGCAGGCAGGTATTGCAGCGAGTTGCGGAGAAATCGTGATCGGATCGGCAATCTCGTTGACAGGAAAATACGCCACTAATGGTGTCCACGCCCAGAAAGGATACGAGTATGCGATTACCAAAATCAAGGAAAATGGAGGCGTTAAGGTCGGTGGCAAATGCTATAACTTTAAAGTCATCTATTACGATGACGAATCCAAGGGCGACCGTGGTGCGACACTGGCCGAACGACTGATCAGCCAGGACAAGGTGCAGTTTATGCTTGGGCCTTATTCCTCGGGCATGACCAAGGCAATCGCGCCGGTCACCGAAAAGTACAAGATCCCAATGGTCGAGGCCGAAGGAGCGTCACGCTCGTTGTTTAACAAAGGTTACAAGTACCTGTTCGCGGTGCTGTCGACCTCAGAGCAATACCTCGCTTCCGCGATTACACTGGCCGGCGAAAAAGCCAAGGAACAGGGCAAACCTGTCTCTTCAGTTAAAGTAGCCATCGCGGTTGAAAACGATCCCTTCTCACTGGACATTCGAGCAGGAGTATCAGAGGACGCCGCCAAAGCTGGCATGAAGGTAGTTATCGATGAAAAATTGCCGCGTGACCTGTCGGACATGAGCGCGATACTGACCAAGGTCAAATTACTCAAGCCCGATGTGCTTATCGTCAGCGGTCACTCGAAAGGTGCGGCCACCGCGGTACGCCAGATCAGTGAGCAAAATATCAAGGTACCGATGATCGCCATAACCCATTGTGAGGCGGCGGACGTGACCGGCAAGTTTGGTGACGCGGCCAACGACTTCCTGTGTTCGACCCAGTGGTCGGAAAGCCTGGCCTACGAGGATCCGTTATTCGGTACTGCTTCTGAATATGAAATGGGTTTCAAAAACGCTTACCCTGAGTATAAATCCAAGAAGGTACCTTACCAGACTGCACAGGCTACGGCCGCCGTTTATGTATACAAGGATGCCTTTGAAAGAGCCGGTTCGCTGGACAAGGAAAAGGTGCGTGACGCGATTTCAAAAACTGATATGCAGACCTTCTATGGCGGTATCAGGTTCTCGGCCGCGGGTAATAACGTTGCCAAGCCCATGGTATTGCGCCAGATCCAGAACGGCAAATATAACGTGGTTGCGCCTTCAGCTTTTGCTTCGCATAAGTTGAACTGGCCACGTAACTAACTGGTATCGTAGTAAACCTGATAAACAGGATGATAGCCTCGCTATCATCCTGTTTTTTCATATTCGATAAGAAAAGCTAACTTCCCATGGACCAGATTCTAGGTAATATTTCCCTGTTGATTGAATTTCCGATCGTGAATCTGAAAATATTTATCGATGGCATAATGATCGGAGCGTTATTTGTACTGGTAGCCTATGGCCTGGCACTGGTCTGGGGGGTCATGAACGTGAAAAACCTGGCCCAGGGCGATTTTGTCATTTCCGGTGGGTATGTATCCTGGTGGCTGGTGCAAAATGGTTTTCCCGCATTGCTCGGCGTTCCGGTGGCTTTCATCGTCATGTGGGGTATCGGTTGGGTAGTTTATAAACTGGTCATTTCGCGTGTGATCGAACGCGATTTATTCACCTCGTTGCTGGCTACCTTCGGGCTCGCGATCATGATGGCGCAAATCCTCAACCTGCTGTTTGGTTCCGATACCCAGAGCGTCGATCTCGGTTATGGCACACTGCACTTTTTCGACGATTTTATCGACGTGCCAATTGCCAAGTTAATCGGTGTACTGATGGCGACTGCGCTCGCGGCAGGGGTCATTATCTTCATGAAATCGAGTCGTATGGGGCAGGCCATTCGTGCAACTGCACAGGATGCCCGGGCGGCTCGAGTGATGGGAATCGACACCGAGAAGGTTTATGCCTTCACCTTTTCACTGAATTCAGCTATTTGCGGCGCGGCCGGGGCGATTATCGTGATGGTCTGGCTGGTCCAGCCATTTTACGGTATTTCCTACTCGATTCGCGCTTTTGTTATTGTTACCGCGGCCGGTCTCGGTAATTTACCGGGCGTCATCGCGGCCGGACTGGGTATCGGTGCGCTCGAACAATACGGGGCCCACATTTTCGGCATCGGATATCAGCAGGCTATCGCGGTGTTGTTACTACTGATGGTATTGATATTTCGACTGATTCAGCAAAAACGTAATCGACAGGTATTAAAGTAAGCGGCGACGACAATGGCTAAAAACAAAACTATCCTGTACGCGTCGATCCTGGCTATCAGTTTTATTGCTCCCTTTGCCTTCCCAGCCTTTGGAACACAACTGGCGACCCTGTGGCTAATGATCATTGTCGCATTAACCTGGGATATGACTGGTGGGCAGATGGGTTATAACTCGCTTGGCAATATTTTTTTTTATGGTACCGGCATGTATGTCGCCGCGGTGATCGCTATCGGCCTGGTATACGATGTTGGTGACTATACCAATGCCGCGGGTGGTGGAATCTATGAATTTACCGATGCGCAGTATTTTGGCGGCCTGTTTCTTGGCGTTTTCGGCGCAGGGGTTTTTTGTTCCATCACTGCCGTAATAATTGGATACATCACTTTCGGTCTGAGAGGGCCCTATTTCGCGATCGGAACGCTAGGCGTGGCGATCGCAGCCGGCGAACTGGTGTCCAACTGGGAGTGGGTCGGCGGGGGGCAGGGTATTGCCCTACCGGTGTACCCGGGCGATCTGGATACCGGCAAGATCTTCTTTTATTTTATTTTTGCGGCGATAGGTATAAGCGTTTTTGTTTTTGTAAAGTGGCTTTACGCGACTCGCTTTGGCGCCGCGATCAACGCGATTCGCGACGACGAGGAAAAAGCCGACGCGATGGGTATCCATACCCTGCGCTATAAGCTCATTACCTGGGCAATGGCCGCATTTTTTGTCGGCATGGCCGGTGGCATTTCGGCATTTCAGCTGATCCACTTCGAGCCGCTCGAATCCGCCTACCAGACTATTAACCTGGGAATATTCATGGTGGTGTGCGTTTTGCTCGGTGGCAAGGGTACGCTCTGGGGACCGGTCATTGGAGCTATTCTGTTTCATTTATTCAAGGAGGTTACCTGGAATTTCTTTCTCGGATGGCAGTGGGTCGCGCTCGGTGCGCTTATTGTTGTCACCGTGGTTTATTTCCAGGATGGTGTCATGGGCTGGTTGATGCACAAACGCCCCGAATGGTTTGGTATCAAGGTGGAAGCAGGCGCGGCGGGAGAGGCGAAATGAGCTCGATTATTGAAGTTCAGGGTGTCTCCAAGTCTTTCGGTGGTGTAGTCGCTAACAAGGACGTCTCGATGACGGTCGAGCTGGGCGGAATTACAGGACTTATCGGCCCGAATGGTTCGGGTAAGACCACCCTGTTTAATTCCGTGGTTGGCTATCATCCCATCGATGCAGGGTCGATCAGGTTCGAGGGCAAGGAGATTTCGAATTACCAGGTTCAGGATATTGCACGCCTCGGGCTATTGCGCACCTTCCAGCAGACCCGTATCTACGGCGCCATGAACGGTGTCGAGAATATGCTGATTTCGCTGCCGCATCGCAAGATGAGTATCTGGGATGCGCTAAAAACCAATACCAGCGAAGATTACGAAAGGGCAGATCATCTGCTCGAATTCGTCGGGCTGTACGAAAAAAGAATGCTGAAAAGCGGTGACCTGTCATTTGGCCAGCAAAAACTTCTCGAATTTGCGATGGCGCTGATGAATGAACCGACTTGCCTGCTGCTCGATGAACCAACCGCGGGAATCAACCCAACCCTGATCAATGGCCTGATCGACCGGCTCAAGCGCGCTAACACGGAATTTGGTATTACGCTGTTCATCATCGAACACAACATGCGCGTGATCATGAATATGGCGGAGACTATTTACTGCCTGGCGCATGGCGAGATGCTGGCCCAGGGTACTCCCGATGAAATTCAGAATGATCAACGCGTTATCGATGCCTACCTGGGAGCCCATTAGTGAGCGACGATAAAAAAGCCGGCGGTTACCACGGTGGCAGCGTCGAATCGGTAATATCGGTCGAGGAAGTCACCCGCCGGGCGAAGGCAATTGCCGAGGACATCAGTCTCGATCAGCTCGACGAACTCGCCGGTAACAAGCCGCATGTATCGATCAATAACCTGGTCGCGGGTTACGGCCAGATGGAAATCCTGCATCAGTTCAACCTGCGCGTGGGCAAGGCGCAGTCATTATGCCTGATCGGTCCCAATGGCGCGGGCAAGTCGACCATTTTGCATGCGATTTTCGGGTTTAATCGAATCTTTTCCGGTTCCATAGAGATTGGCTCGGGTAGCGACAAGATGGATGTCACCAGCCTGACGCCGAATCAAAAACTGGCGAAGGCGGGTATTGCCTATATTCTGCAGGATAAATCAATATTTCCGGGCATGACGGTAGAAGAAAACCTGTGGATGGGTGGTTTTTTGAAGGATAAACCACAGGAAGCCAAGGAGGCGGCGGAAAGGATTTTCGAAAAGTATTCGCGGCTTGCCGAGCGCCGTAAACATAAAGCCGGTGTTCTTTCCGGCGGCGAGCGACGTTTGCTCGAAATCTCCCGCGCACTGGTGATGAATCCCGAGATATTACTGGTCGATGAGCCTTCAATCGGGCTCGAACCGCGATTCATCGATATGGTATTTGATATCCTCGATGATCTGCAAAATACCGAGGGCAAGACCATCATCATGGTCGAGCAAAATGCGAAGAAAGGTCTCGAGTTTGCCGATATCGGCTACGTGCTGGTATCCGGCGAACTTGCAATTGCCGGTACGGGTGATGAACTGCTGAAAAACCCGAAAGTGGGCGAGCTTTTTCTCGGGGGTTAGATGTCATCTGGCTATCAGGTTGCCGTCATCCCCGGTGATGGCATAGGTAAGGAAGTAGTTCCCGAGGGAATTAAGGTCTTAGAGGCGGTATCCCGGGTTTTCGATATCTCCTTCGAGTGGAAACATTTCGACTGGAGTTGTGAGCGTTACCTGGAAAGCGGTGCGATGATGCCCGCGGATGGAATCCGGCAGCTCAGCTGTTTCGATGCAATTTTCCTCGGTGCGGTTGGTTTTCCACCGGTGCTCGATCATGTCTCCCTGTGGGGACTGTTAATCCCGATTCGACGCGAATTTCAGCAGTATATAAACCTGCGGCCAGTTCGGCTATTCGAAGGCATGCAATGCCCGCTGGTCGGCAAGAAACCCGGAGATATCGACTTTTACGTGGTACGTGAAAACTGTGAGGGAGAGTACTCCAATATCGGTGGGCGGCTTTATGCCGGGACCGAGGACGAAATGGCCATGCAACAGTCGATTTTTACGCGTAAGGGAGTCGACCGGGTATTGAAATATGCTTTTGAGCTTGCCCAATCACGCGATGCGAGGCGATTAACCTCGGCGACCAAATCGAACGGTATTATCCATACCATGCCCTACTGGGATGAACGTGTCGAATCGATGGCTAAAAATTATCCGGATATCGAGTTGGATAAATACCACATCGATATACTGGTTTCGCATTTCGTCAACAAACCCGAGATTTTCGATGTCGTCGTCGGTTCTAATTTGTTTGGCGATATTCTCTCTGATCTCGGTCCGGGCATTACCGGCACCATCGGCATAGCGCCTTCGGCGAATATCAATCCAGAGGGTAATTTTCCTTCGATGTTCGAACCGGTTCATGGTTCGGCGCCCGATATCGCCGGTCAGGGTATTGCCAATCCAATCGGGCAGATCTGGTCGGCTGCGATGATGCTCGATCATCTCGGACATCGCGACGCCCACGATGCAGTGATTCATGCTATCGAGGATGTGATTCGAGAGCGGGATTCGTTAACACCCGACCTGGGTGGGTCGGCTAGCTGTGTGCAGTGTGGTGATGCCGTGGTAGCACGGTTAGCCTCGCAACAACAATAAGATAATACCCCCCATAATCAGGGCGATGCCGAGAACCTCGGCGCGGCCGACTTTTTCTCGAAACCAGAAGAGTGTCACAATAAAAGTGAATACCAGTTCTATCTGGCCCAGTGCGCGCACGTAGCTCGCATTTTGCAGCGTAAATGCTGAGAACCATCCGATAGAAGCCAGCCCGCCGCTAATGCCCACGGCACAGGCGGGGCGCCAGTAGACGAATACCTTTTTGAATTCCTCGATATCCCGCATCGCCATTAAAACCCCCATAATCAGGGTTTGTATCACAAGCACGATTAACAGGGTATAGGCCGCCGCCATCAGAAACTGGTCATATTGCAGGGATAGCGAGGCCGAGCGAAATAATACCACGCTGAGGCCGAGCCATGCGGCGCAACCGAGGCCAATCAAGGTTGACTTTTGACCCAGCCCGGCGAGAGCATTCGCCGCCGAAAGTTTTGACTGGCCAATATTCAAAACAATTAAGCCCAGTACGCTGAGCGCAATGGCTATCACTACCGCACTGGTCAAGGTGTCACCCAGCAGTAACAAACCAAAAATTGCTACCGCCACTATTTCAAGTTTGGAAAGCGTCGTGCCCACTGCAAAATTTCGTAATGAAAACAGCCATAGCAAAAACACGGTAAACATAATCTGACATATGCCCCCTAACACAGCATACAGCAGAAATTGTGAGCTGATATCGGGGAGCGGTCTATCGGTATATGCCGCAAGCCCGATTAAATATATCAGCGCAATGGGTAGTGCATAGAGAAATCGCACATAGGCAGCACCGAGGGTCGATAGCTTTCCACTCAAGTGCTTTTGCAGAGCTGAACGAATATTTTGAAAAAAGGCGGCGCCGATTGTCAGCGGTATCCAGAGTTCCATAGCAAATTCGGTAATTCGGGGGACAGTATACTTATTTCACCCGCGTAAATAAGTATACTGTCCCCCGAATTCTCACGTCGCCAGGATGTTGAGCGATTTCAGCCCGAATAAATATTATAAACTGGACTACTAGTTGCATTTTTCGCGTAATCTTATAGTTGCCCTGTGCGCGACCTTCGTCGCTTTTTGCACGCTATATACGCCGCAGCCGATTTTGCCGCTGCTGGCCGCCGAGTTTTCAATATCCCCGGGTGACGCCGGGCTATTGATGACGGTTACCCTGCTGCCATTGGGAATTGCGCCAGTGGTATATGGGTATTTCCTGCAGGCGATTCCGGCCAAATTGATGCTAACGGTTGCGTTGGTTCTGCTTATGCTGGACCAGTTTGCGTTTTATCTGGCTACCGAGTTCTGGCACCTGATCGTGTTGCGATCGATCCAGGGCTTTTTACTACCGGCAATCTTTACAGCTTTGATGACCTACTGCGCCAGCATGGCGCAAAAAGGCCATATACGAAAAACCATGGGTTGGTATATAGCCGCAACCATTCTGGGTGGTTTTGCCGGTCGCATCATCAGTGGTTATTTCGCCAGTAGCTTCGAGTGGCAGACGGTGTTTGTAGTCCTCGGAATCATGCTAACGATTCCGATAGTGATGCTGCGTTATGCCAGCGCCGATGCGACAATCAGTTTTGATCGGCTCGATACACGAACCGTATCACGGGTGCTCAGAAACGATACCTTCCGTTACATTTATCTGGTCTTATTCAGTTTATTTTTCGTATTCGCCGGCATGCTGAATGTCCTGCCTTTCCGCCTGCAGGAAATCGATACCTCGGTCACCCCGTTGCTGATATCGAGTCTGTATATTGGTTATCTGATCGGAATACCCATTGCCATTTTTTGTGAGCGCATCATAAGACTGATAGGTGATGACAAAAAAGGGATCCTGGTCGGTCTGGTCATGCATACCAGCGGCTTAATCGCGTACCTTGTTAGCGATTTCATCCTGTTATATTTCGTCATGCTTGCTTTCGCGGCCGGGTTCTTTTTTATTCACTCAACCCTATCGGGCCTGGTCAATCATCTGGCCATCGAGCACCGGGGAGTTGTGAATGGATTATACGTATCAATTTACTATATCAGCGGTGCATTGGGGTCCTGGTTACCCGCCTATTTTTATAGTTGGTTAGGCTGGGATAGCCTGATCATGGTATTTTCCGCCGTTCTCGCAGTGACCGCGTGGTTGATCATGAAGCTCCAATTCGGGAACAGGTAATTCAGGTTATTTCAGTGCATTGGCAAAATCGTGGTTGACGTTCCGATGGCCAGCCTCGTCGTCCCGAATCGCCAGGACAACCTCCCTGAGGCGCGCATCGGGCGCCAGGTTCCAGTAATCTATGGCAATCTGAGGCGCTGGCACATTTTCGTGGCGTCCGTTGTCGATCTCTTCCAGATACTGGGTGTAACTGACGACCGCCTCTTCCTCGAAGTAACCGACGATCCGGTGCGCGGTTTTGGCTGATATCAGGTAAAGAATGAAGAAGAAATTGTAGAACACCCCCTGCGTAATAATAATTAAAAACCTTTCTATCCCGTTTGGTTGGGCAATATGGATGAAAGTCATCAGGTGCATGCGTTCATTTTCGGCCTCGTCGAGCAACGTGCGAATCCAGCCCTGGTCATCTTCCATGCGTCGCAATGCTCTCAAGTGTTGCAACGCTCCACCGACCATTCCGGGAATTGCGGCAACGGTTTCGAGAACGATTGCCCGGTGGCCATAGCGCTTGGCAAAAAAAGTATCTGCAAAAACTCGCAGAAACTTTACAAATAAGAGTGCAAAATGGTCCGACAGATTCTCAGGTTTATGATGTTGTAAATGATCGACTGCGGCGTCAGTTGACATAGGTTACCCCTTCAATAAAGTGTATTTCGGGGGTAATTCGGAATTACACTCCCGTATTTTCCGATCTAGTCATCGCCCCAGATGAGCTTGCCGCTGTTGCTGATTTGATATCCACCCAGATCTTCGGCTACCCGTTGTCCTGAATCGGATTGAATTCTACCCATCAGGTTATGGAATAAATGCCTGAACCAGATATTACGCGGAATCGCAAAATCGAAAACTTCCCATCCGAGGCTAATGAAATCCAGGCCGAATTCGTTCGCGATGGACCGTGTACCGGTTGCAATATCAGATTTATCGAGATTCACTGAAGCTGCTGCCTCGCGCTCGGAAAGCGCGGTACTGGTGACATTCAACAGATCTGTATTGAGTCGACGTTTACTTAAAACTTCCATCAAAAAACGTTGCGAACCGGATCCTGCCTGGCGAATGGCCCAACGGTATTTTTTATCGAATATTCCAGGTATTTCTGGGGACGGCTGAAGTAATTTTGAGCTGTATATCAGACCCTGCTCGCGTTTAAAGGCGCGGATCAGTACCCAATTATGATTTTGCGAATACTGTTGTAAAAGCGAGGGGTGACGCGTAATGCTTTCGTTCTCGGGTCCCCAGTGAATACAACAGGCGTCGACCCTGTTAGCATTGAGTAAATCCAGGCCGTTGCGGGTGCCGGTAGCGGTGTAGGTAATGACTGCCCTGTTGCCCAGCGATTCGGTAAATTCGTTGACGATTCGATGTAGTAAAGGGTCGTCGCTGCCGGCGATGATGAGTCGATCGTGTAACAGGCCGTTATGAGTCGAATCAAGCATCCACTTGTCAATGAGTTCCTTGGGGAACATCCATTTTCCGGTTATTTTGGTGGCTGGTATTTGCCCATTGTTGACCAGCGCATAGATTTTTTTCTGGTTGAGATGCAGGTAGCCGGAAACCTGCTTGACGCTCATGAAAACATCAATTTGATTGTCTATCACGCTGCTCATAAAAATCAGAGACCCCATTATTTCCCGTTATGAGTCTCTAAAATTTAAGCAATATATATACCCGATTAAGACGGAAAATACTGCCGAGGTTTTGTCTGGAGAATATGGATAATTAGGAACCCTGAAGGGCATTGGATGATGTGCGCATTGGACAATATGTCGCACTATCACAATTAAAATGGGTCAGTTTGTCTTGCGGACAATCGGAATTCGCCAACGGGAGAGCGAAAGCAGTCGGCTATGGGCGAATTTGCATTGGTACGACATTTGCAATCATAATACGTATAGTAATCGGTAAACCATATAGGCTGGAATATGCAAGAGATCGAACTGGAAGACTTTAAAAACAAGCTACCAGAAAAATTAGCCGTTTCCGTGATTATGGAAAAACGCCCATCGGATCATGCCTTGGTAGATTTTAGCTACCAGGCTGTCGGCGTCGTGGCAGGTGAGCAGTCGCAGGACGACCAGGTAAAGAAAATTTATGAACAAAATGGTGTAGAACGGTACCTGTTCTCGGGTCTCCATGTGCAGCTTTATGTGGATGAATGTGAAAGCTACTACCACAACCTGATGTCACCCCATCCGGGTTGTTATATTGTGGCCAGCGAGCCCGAAACGCTGGATGAAATGCCAGAACCTTATATTGTGAGTCTGAGTTTCGATGAAGCGCATGCTTACCTTGAAGGAGATGGGCAAGTTTACGCCGTTGAAATTCCAGCCGAGCTCTACCGGTGGACCGAAGCCTTCATCCTGATGCATTACGTAGCGACGAAAAAGACAAAGCGTAAACTTAAAAACTGGAGCGAGCAGCCACAGGGAAATACTAATGATTCGGGCAATCCGACATGAAACAGGCCGAGCCCGAAAGTCGGCTGTCGCGTTGGTCACGTCGCAAACAACAGACCGCCGAAAAAACCAGAAAAGAAGATCTGACGCTCGAAACAGGCCAGCAATACCAGTCGGAAAGTGAATTAGAAGTAGTATCAAGTGGGGATCAGCAGCAAAATGAAGTGCAGCAGCCGGTGCTTACCGACGATGATATGGAGCCTGTCGAAGAGTTGACCGAAGATTCCGATTTCAGCAAGTTTATGTCCCCGGGGGTTAGCGATGAGTTGCGGAATCTGGCTTTGAGGAAAATGTTTCACGCGCCAATCTTCAATATTCGCGATGGGCTGGACGAATATGATGGAGACTACACCTCATTTGAAAAACTCGGCGATATAATTACCGCCGATATGCGCCATCAAATGGAAATTGAAGCCAACAAGAAACTGGAGCAGGAGGCGAGGAAAATTGCTGAAGCAGAAGCGATTACGGATGAGCAGGATCCGGACAGCGATCTCGATCGGACTCCGCCTATCGTGGCCGAGGATCAAAGTCTCGAAGAAATTGAAGAAATAAAAGAAATAGAGGTTGAGCTCGACACCGGGGATGATGAATTTTCTCATCAGTCAGCCGAGAAAATACCGCAAAACAAAACACCGCAAAACTAATGAGTAAAGTAATGATGGGTGCCAGAGAAGCAGCGCTATCGGTCCTGGAATCAGTCGAGACGACGCCAACCAGTTTAATTAGTTTCCAGTCAAATGGACGCGTTATCGTATTTGGCGACGAAAGCACATTAAACCTGTGCCAGGATTTACCCGATCCGTTGATAGTCACCCAAATATCGATGAACGGGTCGAGCCAATCGGACGCGTCCAGTAACAGGATCGCATTAAATCAACGTAAAATTAATATCCAGGGACATTTGGGCCAGTTTATTGTGAACCTGATCGACGCGCATGATATGACCGAAACCTTGCTAACCGATATAATTCTGGATTTAAATCCTCGGCCACTCATCGACCTGGAAATCCCGCCACCCGGTTATATACATGATTCTGCTACCGATGCGAATTCGCAATCGCTGGAAATTCAACTGCTTGAGATGACCGGCGAGTTTGAGAAGCCGAAATATTTTAAATACGACGCCTCAATTTGTGCTCATGGTGTCAACGGAAATACCGTTTGCACCCACTGTATCGATGCCTGTCCAGCAGGCGCTATCAGTAGTTTGATCGAAAAGATCGAAGTTGATCCTTACCTGTGTCAGGGTGGTGGGGCATGTGCCGCGTCCTGCCCCTCAGGTGCGATTCAGTACGTTTATCCGCGGCTCGCCGATAGTGGTAACCGGGTTCGAAAGATGTTGCAGGCTTTTCGACAGGAGGGTGGCAAAAAGGCTGTCGTCATGTTTCATGCCGAGACCGAGTTTCCGCAGCCATTGCTGCAGCAACAGGCCTCGATATTGCCGGTCAGAGTCGAGGAATTAGCAAGCGTTGGCATGGATCTATGCCTGTCTGCACTGGTCTACGGGGCCTCGCAGGTCGTGTTGCTATGTAATGATCAGATCCCGAAGCTATCGCTGGCAGAGCTGGAGCGGCAACTGAAATGGCTGCGTACGGTGCTAGAGGGTCTTGGCCTGGACCCACAACAGGTTAGTCTTCAGGCGCTATCCCAGGAATTTGCTCCACTGCAGTCCGATTCACCTGTCGAACCGGCACTTTACACCATGCCGGACAACAAGCGTCATGCAATACTTCAGGCTGTTGATCATCTCTATCAACAATTGGATCAACAGCAGGAGTTGGTCGATTTACCGCCGGGCGCTCCTTTTGGTAGTGCGACGATCAATGAGAGCAGCTGTACCTTGTGTATGGCTTGCGTCGGGGCCTGTCCGGGCAAGGCGCTGCAGGATGGGTCCAACCGCGAAGTACCGGAAATATTTTTTATCGAGAGTAATTGTATCCAATGTGGTGCCTGTACACGAACCTGCCCCGAATGGGCTATCACGCTTATACCGAGAATGATTTTTGATCGTGAACGCAGGAATCATTCCCGGCCCTTGAACCAGGATATTCCATTTGCCTGTATTAGCTGTGGTAAACCTTTTGCGCCAAAATCGGTCATAGATAAAATGACCGATCAATTGAAAGACCATTATATGTTCAATTCAACTCGGGCGATGGATCGCCTGAAAATGTGTGAAGACTGCCGTGTGGTTGATATTGTCCAGGATCCCGAAGCCCTTAAAGGTAATTTTGACCCATTAAATTGAAATTCACCCATAAACCTATCCCTAATGGTAATAATTGGTAATTATTCTCCTGCCAATTCTGGAACGTAGAGTGCAATATGAGTAGCAGTGAAGAAAATAATAATATGACATCACAAGCACAGGCATTGGTTCTGGAGGAGATGGACCAGCAAAATTCTGTCGAGGTTCGCTTCGACGCGCCCGCGAGCGCAAATCCCAACGCAAATCGAGAACCAGTCGACGAAGAGCAGCAATACCGGGCATCGGCCTACGCGTTAATCGCTGCCTTGTTAAGGGTGGTACCCGATCAGCAGATGCTCGACCGGCTTGACGGGTTGTCGCAGGAAACAACTGCAGATGGCGATGATTTGTTACTGGCGATGTCGACGTTGGCATTATCGGCAAAAATACATACACCCGCGTCGATCGACGATGAGTTCCACAACTTGTTTATCGGTTTGGGCAGAGGTGAGGTCGTACCATACGGCTCCTGGTACCTGACAGGATTTATGCTGGAAAAACCCTTGAGTGATTTGCGTGAAGACCTGGCAAAGCTCGGTTACCAGAGAAACGAATCGGTCATAGAACCGGAGGATCATATTGCGGCACTGTGCGAAGTGGTCTCACTGATGATTACTGAAAGCACCGATTTATCCGAACAGAATAAATTCTTCCAGGCACACATGGCGAGCTGGGTGGGCCAATTTTTTGCCGATTTAAGCAAGGCCAAATCAGCCGTTTTTTATAAGGCGGTGGGACGTTTTGGAGCAGCATTTATTGCATTGGAGAGTGAATATTTTTCGATGCAGACCTGATGACATAGTAAAGTTCGAAATTGACACCCTGAATAAGGGGGAGGAGAACGCTGGTGAAAAAGCTAAAAAAAGATCTCGATAAAAAGCGAAGGGAATTTATCAAAAAATCCACACTGGTTGGTGCGGGGATAGCCGCCACCGCGGTCGCGCCTGGTGTGGCAGCAGCCGGTGTTTCGGTTGATAGACCCGAGGACAAACAACAAAAGGGATATCAACTCACTCCGCATGTAATTGAATATTACAAGTCTTTAGCAAACTAGTTCCGGGGGCAATGAATATGAGTAAATTAATTAAAAAGTCGGACCGGATAATCAGAACCAGTTCCGGTGTCGAATCTGAAAATATTGAAGGCGCCAGCCCGGTAAAAGCGGTAGCCGATGCGATCAGCCGTCGAGCATTCCTGAAGAATTCAGGATTGATGGCGGGCGGTGCTGCACTGGCTACTACGGTTTCACCGGTAATGATGAAAAAGGCCGATGCCGCGATTGCACCCGGCACAGAACCGGAGCGCATCAAGACCATTTGTACCCACTGCGCGGTTGGCTGCGGCATCATCGCCGAAGTGCAAAATGGTGTATGGACCGGGCAGGAGCCGGCATTCGATCACCCGATTAACAAAGGTGCACATTGCGCCAAAGGTGCCTCTATCAGAGAGCATGGTCATGGCGAACGGCGTCTGAAATACCCGACCAAGCTGGTCGGTGGCAAGTGGAAAAGGGTTTCCTGGGAACAGGCCATCAACGAGATTGGTGACAAAATGCTGGAAATCAGAAAAACCTCGGGCCCCGATTCGGTTTACTGGTTAGGTTCAGCCAAGCACAGCAACGAACAGGCCTATTTAATCCGCAAGATGGCGGGTATGTGGGGCACCAATAATGTCGACCATCAGGCGCGGATATGTCACTCGACAACAGTGGCCGGGGTAGCCAATACCTGGGGCTATGGTGCGATGACCAATTCGATGAACGATATTCAAAATTCGAAAGCCGTATTGTTGATTGGCTCAAACCCTGCGGAGGCGCATCCGGTAGCACTGCAACATATATTCAAGGCGAAGGAAGAAAACAATGCACCCATTATTGTAATTGACCCTCGTTATACGCGAACAGCAGCGCATGCCAATCACTATTTGAAAATACGGCCCGGTACCGACGTTCCCATCATCTGGGGTATGTTGTGGCATATCATTCAAAATGGCTGGGAAGACAAGGAATTCATTCGTCAACGGGTCTACGGATTCGATGACGTCAAAAATGAAGTAGCAAAATGGACACCGGCTGAAGTCGAACGTGTGAGTGGTGTTCCGGAGGGGACGGTTTTTGCAGCTGCCAAGGCGATGGCCGATAACCGGCCCGGGACCTTCATCTGGTGCATGGGCGGAACCCAGCACACCATCGGTAATAACAACACCCGCGCCTATTGTGCGTTCCAGCTAGCGCTTGGCAATGTAGGTGTAGCCGGTGGTGGCGCCAATATTTTCCGCGGTCACGACAATGTACAGGGCGCTACCGACCTCGGCGTACTGTCCAACACATTGCCTGGATATTATGGCTTGTCATCGGGTTCGTGGAAACACTGGTCAAGAGTCTGGGACCTGGATTACGAATGGGTCAAGGGCCAGTTCGATAGCGGCAGTTACGAACAGAAAAAAGGCAAGGATGTGCATGTAATGAATACCAAGGGTATTCCGGTATCACGCTGGATAGATGGTGTTCTCGAGAACAAGGACAATATCGCCCAAAAGGATAATTTTAAGGCGATGGTATTCTGGGGGCATGCGCCAAATAGCCAGACCCGTGGTGCGGAGCAGAAAAAAGCGATGGAAAAACTCGATCTGCTGGTGGTCGTTGATCCCTATCCAACTGCTACAGCGGTGATGCACGATCGTACCGATGGCGTGTACTTGTTACCGGCGGCGACACAGATGGAAACCTACGGATCGGTGACCGCTTCTAACCGCTCGTTCCAATGGCGGTCCAGGGTGATTGAGCCGTTGTTCGAGTCCTTACCCGACCATACCATAATGTACAAACTGGCGAAGAAGCTGGGCATATCCGACCAGCTATTCAAGAACATAGCGGTGAATGGCGAGGAGCCCCTGGTTGAAGATATCCTGCGCGAAATAAATCGGGGTATGTGGACCATCGGCTATACCGGTCAGAGCCCGGAGCGGTTGAAAAAGCACCAGGAAAACTGGGGAACCTTCGATTACACCTCGTTGAAAGCCGAAGGTGGTCCGGCCGATGGAGACTACTACGGTTTACCCTGGCCTTCATGGGGTACTCCGGAGATGAACCATCCTGGTACGCCTAACCTGTATGATCCCTCGAAATCGGTGGCCGATGGCGGCCTGACCTTCCGCGCCAGGTTTGGTGTCGAAAGAAATGGTACCAATCTACTGGCGGAAGGTTCTTATAGTAAAGGTTCGGAAATCAAGGACGGTTATCCGGAATTTTCTCATACGGTATTGAAGAAACTGGGTTGGTGGGATGACCTGACTGCCGATGAAAAAGCGGCAGCAGAGGGTAAAAACTGGAAGACCGACCTTTCCGGTGGTATTCAGAGGGTGGCGATCAAACATGGTTGCGCTCCATTTGGTAACGCCAAGGCAAGAGTGAATGTCTGGACCTTCCCGGATCCGGTACCGATTCATCGAGAACCCCTGTACACGTCACGGCGAGACCTGGTGGCGAAGTACCCGACCTACGAAGACCGGAAGTCTTTCTGGCGGCTACCAACACGCTACCAGTCAATTCAGGCAGTAGACCATTCGAAGAATTACCCAATAATCCTGACCACGGGACGACTGGTCGAATATGAGGGCGGTGGTGAAGAATCCCGCTCTAACGCCTGGTTGGCTGAATTGCAGCAGGAAATGTTTGTAGAAGTCCATCCACGCGACGCCAATAACGCCGGAATTAAAGATGGCGACGATGTCTGGGTAGAATCAGCCGAACAATCAAAGGTGAAAGTCAAGGCCATGGTGACCAGGCGAGTCGGTTCAGGGGTTGCATTTATGCCATTCCACTTTGCCGGACATTTCCAGGGTAAAGATCTTACCTCCAAGTATCCTGACGGTACCTTACCTTATGTTCTGGGTGAGGCTGCCAATACAGCGATGACCTACGGGTATGATTCAGTTACTCAAATGCAAGAATCCAAATGCAGCCTTTGCCGCATTACGAAAGCTTAAACAGCGAGGAATTATAAAATGGCTAGAATGAAATTTTATTGTGATGCGGAACGCTGTATTGAATGTAATGCCTGTGTAACCGCCTGTAAAAACGAGCATGAAATCCCCTGGGGCGTAAATCGTCGACGTGTGGTGACGATTAAGGATGGTGAGCAGGGAGAACGATCGTTATCGGTCGCCTGTATGCACTGTTCCGACGCGCCCTGTGCAGCGGTATGCCCGGTGGATTGCTTTTACACCACCAATGACGGCGTGGTGCTGCACGACAAGGATATTTGTATCGGTTGTGGGTACTGCTTTTACGCCTGTCCATTCGGTGCACCGCAGTTCCCCGAAGCCGCGGCTTTCTCGTCGCGTGGCAAAATGGATAAGTGCACATTTTGTGCCGGTGGCCCCGAGCAGGATCACAGCTCCGATGAGTATAAGAAGTATGGTCGCAACCGTCTTTCAGAAGGCAAGTTGCCGCTTTGCGCCGAAATGTGCTCAACCAAGGCGCTACTGGCCGGTGACGGCGACATGCTATCCGATATCTATCGAAAGCGGGTTATCAATCGCGGTGCTAGTGCGTTTAACTGGGGTGTGGCCTACGACGGTTCCAAGCTAGGTTCGTAGTACGGCGGAAGTGCCGGAAAGGTGATTTTTTTCACCTTTCCTGGTGAATAATGTAATACCCGATACCGGGAGGTATCGGGTATTATTCAATCGGCTAATTCATCTATACCCATTAGAAAAATGGAGCATACCTTGAAATTAACATCCCTATTAATGGTATTTTTATTATTCTTTTCCTTGCCGCTGGCGTCACAGGCGGCAAATCATGGCGGCAATGATGAGGGCGCTACAGCCCAGAACCCGGGTAGCGAATTGTGGCGTAATGTCAGGCAGCGAGGTCTTCCGGGGGCGGGTACCAGCCAGGTAAAAGCGGCAGATGCCAACGTATTGATCAATGTTTCCGGGGAATCATGGCGTCAGTACCGCATCAACGAGCTGATTCCCAAAGCCAGTATCGCTCTATTCCTCGGTTTAATCGGTGTTTTCCTGTTCAGGCTGCTGCGTGGTAATATCAAGCTGGCCGATGGCCGCTCCGGCATTAAAATTCTACGATTTACCCTGAATCAACGCGTGGCTCATTGGTGTACGGCAATCCTGTTTATAACTCTTGCACTGACCGGGATCATTTTATTGCTCGGTCGCAAACTATTGATACCGATGATTGGCCCGGACGGCTTTGGTTATATTGCGATAGCAGCAAAAACATTGCACGATTACCTGGGGCCAGCCTTCGCCGTTTCGCTGTTGTTCCTGTTCGTACTATTTGTACGTGATAATTTCCTGTCACCGAAAATTGATATGCAATGGCTGGCGAAAGGTGGTGGAATGATGGGAAAACACGCCAGTGCCGATCGATATAATTTCGGCGAAAAAGGCTGGTTCTGGGTTGCGGTCCTGGTTGGGGGGGCAATAGTCGTCAGTGGCCTGGTGCTCGATTTCCCTATATTCGGACAATCGCGTGAAACCATGGAGTACTACCTGGTGATTCATGGCATAGCCGCCCTGATCATGATCGTTGCTTCGTTCGGGCATATTTATATGGGAACGGCAGCACTGGAAGGCACATTTGAAGTGATGCAGACCGGCTATTGCGATACTAACTGGGCCAAAGAGCATCATAATCTCTGGTACGAAAAGGTCAAGGACTCGGCAGGCGAAAGTTCCCATCTGGCAGACGCAGATGGTGAAGTCGACGATATGCAAAAAGAGTCTACCGATCCCGCGTAAATTAACCTCGTTTCTGTCAGTGTTGTAAGGCAGGTCTGACTTAGGCACCACCAACCTGACAGAGTGTGGGCATTCCCGTCTTTTCCCGTGTTATATTAGCCTTTTTTAATAAACATACTGGTTTAACAGTAACCCCCGTGGAGAAATAGTAATGGATGAAGATGAATTAAATATGTCTATCCGCAGGTTCCTGAAAAAGGTCGGAATCAGCTCCCAGCGAGAAATCGAGAATGCGGTAAGATCTGGTCTGGCCAGCGGGGCATTATCCGATAATACCACGCTTAAAGTGTCGGTAACATTGCGCATCGACTCGCAGAACTCTGACCTGGTAGTAGACGGTGAGATAAAACTTCAATGATAATCTGTTAGCAGATAGGCTGATCATAATGGCCGAGAAATCCCTAGGCGATGATGAAGTAGACGTCATTTATCGGCAGATGATCGATTCATTTATCGATCGCGCCAATGAACTGGCCGATCACAATAGTCAGGAAAATGTAGGTATGGCGTTATTATTTGCGGCATCGAGATTTAATGCCTTCGTCGTTTCGCAACACGCAGAGAACCTGGAAGGTTACGAAAAAGACATGAAAAAAGCCCAGCATTTTTTTACCAACCAATACCAGGAAATGCTAACCGAGAATCTCGAAGACTATAAAAAGGTCTATCAGAAGTACTATAAATTTACTTAGGAGTCTGTCGGACTTAGGATAAATCTACTGTGGAAAAGCCATTTTGGCCATCTTTTCCCATTGATTAGGTTGAATATGAATAACTATTCGCCCAAATCGATAGAAAAATCTGACTCAAAATAGCTTTCCCTCGCTACGATTACCTAAGTCCGACAGACTCCTGGGTACCGAGGATTCTAGGCCTCAATAGCGGTAGACTCTATTTCTTCCAGTTGTTCCTGGATCATTTCTTCGTCTTCGACCATCACCGGATCACAATAAAGCGAGACAACAAATTCTGTGCCCAGGTTCTTGGTCGAGGTCACCTCGATGTTGCCACCGTAGCGTCGTACCAATCCATAGCTGATCGATAAACCCAGCCCTGTTCCTTCTCCCTGGCCCCTGGTGGTATAGAAGGGGTTGAACGCCTTGCTGACCATATTTTCATCCATGCCATGGCCATTGTCGCGGATAATTATTTGCACACCGCTATTTTGTAGATCGCTGGTTTGAATAGAGATCAGGCCATCTATTTCCGGTAGGGCATGGATTGCATTGGTGATTAAATTGACCAGTACCTGTTGTAATTCCTGCTGGTTAATATTCACCCACAGCGTCGCCTTAAAGGATAAATCAATTTTATAATCTGCACCTGAGCGCAGATGTTGTACCAGCTTTAAAGTTTCCTCGATGACGTTGTTAACATCTATTTCAGTCATGTAACCCGCATAAGCATCCGGTTTGGCGTATTGCAGCAGGTTATTGGTGATATCCTTGATACGGTATATCTGATCGACGACCAGGTCTATCTCGTCCTGCACCGGCCCCAGGTTCGGACCCATTTCTGCAATAATCACATCGAGATTTCCGAGCATGACGGCGGTCGGGTTATTGATTTCGTGGGCTACTCCAGCAGTCAATTCACCCAGCGCGGCCAGTTTTTCTGCGATCACCAGTTTCTGGCGCGTTTTTCGCAATACCTGGATGGTATTGATCAGCTCCTTATTTTTTAGCTTTAATTCGGAGGTCCTCTCTTCGACCTTTTCCTCCAGTTCGTTTGCCCAGTTCTGGATGAGTAAATTACGCTCGTTAAGCAGATCCAGCATCGAATCGAATTCATTCGCGAGGGAGCCGATTTCATCTTTTGAAATTATTTTTCCGATTCTTTTTTCTTCACCCTTACGTGTTGCCTGTACTACCGAACTCATCAATTCCAGCGGTTTAAAGATTGACTTGGCGCCTTTTACCGCAACCAGGGCGGTCAACCCCATCAGGGCGAAAAACAGTAAAACCAGGACGATCAATGCATTGATCAATGCCTGGCGAAAAGGGGCTTCGAGAAACCCGGCGTAAAGCATGCCGACGCGATTGCCATCGACATCAATAATAGGTTCGTAGGATGATATATACCAGTCATTGACCACAAATGCGCGCGCTATCCAGGTATGGCCCTGATCGAGAACATTGGTACGAACCTCGTTCGAAACGCGTGTCCCCAGGGCCCTTTCACCCGGCCTGATGGGTACATTGGTGGTAATGCGCACATCATCGAGAAACACCGTCACGGTGCCAATACTGCCACTTCTTAAACTACCGGGACCGTATACCAAGTCCCTGATAACATCCACAAAGGTAAAGTTTGCATTGAGTAGTACCCCGGCATCGAGAATCGCCAACACTTGGCCCTGCGATCCGATGACTGGATATAGCGCCCTGATCATCATGCCGCGGGTTTCGACCAGCTTATCGGTAGGGCGTGCCCTTGGCGTATCAATTAATGGTAGTCGCACAAGGTCGGCAAGACTTTCGTGATCCAGATCGGCTGCGCTAAAGATTTCAACACCCGATGATGCCTCGCCATTTTTAGCCAGTTCTAGTGCGGATGAATGGCGAGAAAAACCGGAGAATACATGAATATTATATCCGTCAATCAAATCGCCATTTTTATCTATGAGGTGAATATAGGAAAAAGAATTTTCCTTTTGCAGTTCCTCAATCTGCTGTCGAATCGATTGGGTGTTTCCCAGCGATAGCTGGGTTCTAAAGGCAAAGGATTCGGCGGTCTTACCCAGTGCGTTCAAATAGTCACGCTTAATTCGCTCAAATACATCGTGGGATACGGATAAATCGGTGTTTACCTTGATATAGAGTTGCTCGTAGCTGAAGGTGGCGCCCCAATAAATGGCAAGTACCAACGCTATGGGCATGACCAGTAATATAGGGAACAAAACCAGTACCAGCAGTTTGTATCGAACCGTGTTTCGAATTTTGCTGACGATATTGGATAGCGGGGCCATGGTTACGGGTCAAGCTTTTTCCCAGGCTGTTACTTTTCGATCCAGGGTTTTCCTGGAAACCCCTAGTTTGAGTGCGGCAGCAGACTTATTACCTTTCTCATTATCCAGGATTTTTAAGATATGATGTTTTTCTATATCTGCCAACAGTGTACTGTTAACTTGAACCTCAATGCCGTGGACGTCCTGTGCCGTGCCACCGATCGCTTCGCTGGGAGGTGTATTGAGCAAAAGGCTCCGTTCGATCACGTTTTTTAATTCACGAACATTTCCGGGCCATTCGTAGGCGATTAGAAAGGCCAGTTCGGCGTCGCTGAGTGGCGATGGTTTGACACCCAATCCGGCCGATATGGTATCGATGAAATACTGTGATAACGCCTTAAGGTCTTCTATGTGCTCACGCAAGGGCGGTATCTGGAGATTTAATACATTAAGGCGAAAATATAAATCCTCGCGAAAACTACCCTCCTCGACACAATGTTCAAGCTTTCTATTGGTGGCCGCAATAATGCGTACATCGACCGGAACTTCCTGGTTAGAGCCTACCGGCCTTATATTTTTTTCGTCGAGGACTCGCAGTAGGTGGGCTTGCATCGATAGTGGCATTTCACCGATTTCGTCGAGAAACAAGGTGCCGCCATTGGCATAGCTGAATAAACCCTCACGTCCCTGGTGAGCCCCGGTAAACGCACCCTTAACATGGCCGAACAGTTCACTTTCGAGTAATTCCGCTGAAATCGCGCCACAATTGACCGGCACGAAAATACCAGTTCTGCCACTCAGTTCGTGAATACTCCTGGCGGCTAATTCCTTGCCGGTACCGGACTCTCCATCGATTAATATAGTCGAGGGCATCGGCGCGACGCGTTTTATCACTTCACCCAGACTCCGTATAGACGCACTTTCGCCGATCATCCCGGAACCATCATAAATTTTGTCGACCTGCCGGCGCAGGACAAAATTCTCCTTTTTAATCTCCTGTCTTTCAATGCATCGGTCAACCGCGTTTAGAATTTGATCCATTCTGAAAGGTTTGATAATAAAATCAGCGGCGCCAGCACGAATTGCCTCGATGGCAATGTCGAGCTGCGCATGGGCGGTGATAAAGATAACCGGTGTACTGCAACCCGCTTCACGCAGGCTCTGCACCCATTCGACCCCCGAGCCCCCGGGCAGTTTTATGTCAGCTATGATCAGGTCAAAATGGCAGCGTTGGCGTAACGCTTCGGCGGATTCAAGGTCCTCCGCAGATTCGATGAAACCGAGAAACTTGGTGAGTCCTTTGACGAGGAAGTTTCGGATTCCATGTTCGTCGTCGATAACCAGAATAGATCGGTGCTTCAAATACTTCTTGTCAGCAGATTCGATTTTTTCTGCGATTTGATGGTCGATTGCTGGTTGATTCATTATTTATTCTCACCAAGATACCCTGAAGCCATCATGTCCTTCATTTAGCAACTTGCTGCTTCTCGCTTCAGTGATAGCAGTCGGACCGAACATGATAACCGACAATTCGAGGGGCAGTATACTTATTTCGCCCTAGTAAATAAGTATACTGTCTCTCGAATTAGACGGCATGGAATCATAATGAAGAAAAGTAGCAAATCTCCATTCATGGCAGCACCCGATTACGGTAAGTCATTGAAAGGTTTCAGCATTAATTTGTTGAGCGTTAATTTGCCCCGGGCACTGGTATTTCAGTCTGATGTCCTGGCGGCCGAAATTTTACACGAGGACGAAGACCTGCTCATCGTACATGGTTATGACAGCCACTGGATGATGCATGCCGACCATACCTACGATAAACATCCAATGCTGGATGATGCCCGCTCGGCAGATCGTCGGGGCGCTGGTGTTGAGTTACGCCTGCATGGCTGTGACCCTGATATCGCCAGCAAAAGAGCACTTGAGCTGGGGTTCCAGGTGCTCGATGGCCCCCGTGACCAACCCGATCATGGATTGCGTGAGGCGCATATCCTGGACGACGACGGTTATGTCTGGGTGCCGGATGTCCCCGTCAACGTTTGATGAGGGAAAAGAAAGACGTCCGCCTGTTTTTCGCACTCTGGCCCGATGACGAGGTTCGGGCGCAGATTGCCTCAATACCGAATCAGATAAATTTAGATCGCGATCAATGCCGGCTGGTGAAAAATAGCAATCTGCATCTGACTTTACATTTTGTTGGCAATACCTCGTTCGCCGAAATGAAATGTCTGGATCTTCATGCCAGAGGGTTTGATGCCGAAGCATTTGAATTTACGCTAGATTGTTCGGGTTATTTTAAAAAGCCGAAAGTATACTGGGTGGGCTGCCAAGCTGTACCGCAGGCGCTATTTGATTTACATAGAAATCTGGCTGAACAGATTAGTCAATGTGCTTATAAGCCTGAAACGCGTCCTTTCTCTCCGCATATCACGGTAGCACGAAAAATTACCGGGGCCCCTGGATCTACTCCATTTGTACCAGTGCTATGGCAGGTGGGTCGATTCGTGCTAGTCGAATCGATATCTGTACCCGGGGATGTCAGGTATGAAGTGGTTGAGAGTTATCCGCTGCTTGCGCAGGATTGACAAAATGTTGTTAAATTTCTAGCTCTCCAACTGCGCTGCCATTTCCCCCAGGGTGGAAAACAGGTAATCCACCGTTGGCCGATTCTCGATTTGAGCTGTCGCTCCCCAGTTATCACTGTTAGCTAAATTCTGGCGATCAATCCAGGCACGCGCCAGTCCAAACTCTGTGGCTGGTACGTGGTCGTGGTGCAGGCTTTGCGCGGTATGCAGAATCTGGTCGGGGTCTATATTCAAATCCGACTTTATGTGTTCGATTAAGTAGTCAAAATTGGCCGGATCGGGTTTGTAGCTGCCTACGTCTTGGGCGGTATATATCGCATCAAATTCGACCCCCAGCTTGCGGTTTGATGCCGCAAAGCCGTCGCGATTAACATTTGATAGAATAACAAGCTTGAAGTGCCTTTTAAGAATACGAAGTGCGTCTGCACTATCCGGGAATGCCGGCCAATGCGGCACCGAGGCGGAAAATGCCTGGTCCAGTTCGGTCGAGGTTTCAATATTAAAGTGTTGTGCCAGTGTGCGGTGAACCTGGCCTAGTAGTTCTGGATACAACATGCCCGGGGCCGCGATCTCCTGAGCAGTTTCGATTATAGCAAAGGCTTCAAGCCCGACCATTCGCGTGATATCAGTGCGCCCGTTAGCCAGAATAAGCGGTTGCATCGCATCCCAGATTCCACTCTCCCAGTCGATCATGGTGCCGTAACAGTCAAATGTGAGTGTAGTGAAATCTGCTAGTGCCCTGGCCATCAGATTATTGCCCGTCAAGTCATCGAAGGCAGCAATACTAGTCGAAATCCTGATAACATTGAACTAATGAACAAAGATTCTGATCCGATACTGAGTAAAGAAGTGGTTGAGCAATTGAGCCAGAGGTCCGATTACAAGGGGCTGGTGCAACTGGCTGGCCATCTGTTCTTACTGATACTCACTACTATAGCGCTTGCACAGTCCCAGGGAACCGGCTGGCTGCTGTCCGCGCTATTGGCACAGGCGATCGTGCTGACTTTTTTATTCGCGCCGTTACACGAAACAATCCATTTCACTGCTTTCAGGACGCGCCGCCTTAATAACATCGTTGCTACCTGTATTGGCTTTATTCAGTTTTTGCCCTCAGGGTATTTTCGTGGCTTCCATTACGCCCACCATCGCCACACCCAGAATCCGGAGCTCGATCCCGAACTAATGGTTAAGAAACCAGACACGCGGCAATCCTGGTTATGGCATGTTAGCGGGTTGCCACTATGGCGCAATAATATCCGCCTGATCTATCGTCACGCCCTGGGTATAGTTGACGAATCTTATCTGGACGAACGGGACCATAAGAATATTATCACCGAGGCGCGTTGGCATCTTGGCGCTTACCTGGTCATTTTGATCCTTAGCCTGTTGTACAGCTCTGACTGGGTCTGGTGGTACTGGGTATTACCCTCTTTACTCGGGCAACCTTTTTTACGCCTGTTTCTGCTCGCCGAGCACAGCGGTTGTGATCTGAGCGACAATATGCTGCAGAACTCGCGTACAACCTATACCGCGCCGCTGCTGAATTTCCTCGCCTGGAATATGCCCTACCATGCCGAGCACCACTACCTGGCCTCGATACCCTTTCACGCATTGCCGGCACTGCATGCCTGGACTGGCCAGCATGTGAAACATAAGGGAAGTGGTTACTGGCAGGTCAATCGGCAGTTTGCGGCCCAGCTCGAATGAATCCGAATAAAGTTGGCCAGCTCTGCGACAGCTGCGTTGCCATAATTTAAAGAACCTGTTCCAGGTCTGTAATTAAATCATCGGCATCTTCGAGCCCGATCGACAACCGAAAAATACCCTCGCCGGCGCTGTCGCGATACCTCTCCAGTTCTTCGCCGTCGAGTCGATAGGACGAATCGATTAAATCGTCGGTTAGCATCAGGTAGACCAGGCTACGATGGTGTCCTAGCGATACGGCATAGTGAATCACCTCCAGTTCTTGCATCATGCGTTCAGCCACCTGTTTTGGATTCGGCGTTCGAAATGACACCATGCCCGAAAAATTATCCATTTGACGCCTGGCCAGCTGGTGTTGGGGATGCGATTCCAGGCCCGGGTAGATAACCTTCTCCACGCCGGGATGTTGTTCCAGAAACGCGGCAACCTTCAGCGCATTCTGTTCGTGACTGCGCATCCGGATTGGTAGCGTTGCGATGCCGCGTAATATTAGCCAGGCATTAAACGGGCTGATTACACCGCCATAATGCACCAGCGCTTCGCCGCGTAAGGTTCCTATCAATGATTGCTTTCCGCACACTGAACCACCCATTGCGTCACCATGGCCTCCGAGGTACTTGGTCAGCGAATGCATCACCAGATCGGCACCCAGTTGCAGTGGTCGCGTGGCTATCGGGGTGGCAAAGGTTGAATCCACCACCAGCAGCGCGCCCTGTTGTTTTGCCAGGGTTGCAACGGCCTCGATATCCGAGACCCGCAATAGTGGGTTAGACGGTGTTTCGATCCAGATCATGCGCGTATTGTCCTCAATCGCATTGCCAATATTGTCGAGCCCGGCTGTGTCGACCGGTGTTACAGACACTCCAAATCGCGTGAGTGTATCGCGTGCGAACTCGGCGGTTCCGGGGTAATTAGTGTTACTGATAATCAGATGATCGCCATTGTTCAAATGACTGAGCAGAACCGAGGCGGTTGCCGCCATGCCGGAGGCAAAAACGACACAAGCATCGGCCTGTTCAAGCACTGCGAGTTTCTGTTCCAGCTGTTGCGTGGTCGGGTTAGCCCAGCGTGTGTAGACGAAAGGTGAATCCTCGCTAAGGTTGTTGGCCGAAAAACTAATCTCTTCATCGACTACAAAAGTACTCGACATGACCAGGTTAGGCACCGAGGCGCCGGTGGTTGGATCGGGTTCTTCCCCCGCGTGAATCGCCTGGGTCTGGATACCTCTGTTGCGCTGATCGGATTTCATCGGGTTGCCCTCGGATATGGATAAATTCAGGCATTAGAATGCCAGTCAGCCGCCCATGTCAATCGTGAACTGGTTTGCAGGCCCCTGGGTGGGCAATTCCGTGCCTTTTGCACAAATTTTTCGCTAGCCAATCACCCATAGTTGATCTAGATCAATAACTAGTTGAACCAGGATGTAACCATCCGCATTATGGTTTAGAGATAGCTTGATAGCGCGTCTATGGTGTTGAAATTTGGGGGTAGAGGATTTTGCGGTGGAAGAGATCACTTACCCGATTCGTTACAAGGTCCCCAGGCATAGCCTTATCGGTATTTTTTATAGCGGGTATTTTTTTCTGGGGTGGTCTTAACTGGAGTATAGAACTGACGAATACCGAGTCCTTTTGTATCTCCTGCCATGAAATGGAACAAAATGTATTTCGCGAATACCGCCAGTCTGCACACTATTTAAACCGCACCGGGGTTCGAGCTACCTGTCCAGATTGCCATGTTCCGCGTGAATGGACTCATAAGGTGCTACGTAAGATCCGTGCCAGCAACGAACTTTACCACTGGATTCGAGGCAGTATTAATACCAGGGAGAAATTTCAGGCCAAACGTTATGAACTGGCGAACCATGTTTGGGGCAATATGCGTACCACCGACTCCCGCGAGTGTCGTAACTGTCATGGAAATGAATTTATGGCGCGTGAGGATCAACCGCTGATGGCGAAAAAAACACATGAGGTAGGCATTGCCTGGGGTAATACCTGTATCGAGTGTCATCAGGGTATTACCCACGATCTACCCGATGAATTTGACAAGGAAGTATTGATCGATCAAATGCATCGTCGTTTAGAAAAGGAAGACATAGCCTGTTATGAATGTCATGAAGACATGCCTGTAACCAGGATCAATGAAGAATGGTAGTGCCAGAATGACGAGTAAACCACATCAGCCACCGGGGAAAGCAATATGATAAAACTCGAACGATTTCAATTTCCGCTGCTCGTGCTCTTTATGCTAACGGGAAACCAGACGCTTGTTGCTGACGAGGCAATGATCAAGGAGGGGGCGCAGCTTTATGCGCAAAACTGTGTGTTTTGCCATCAGGCCGATGCGATAGGTAAACCCGGCTTTGCGCCCTCCCTATCCAACCCGGAATTTCTCAGTATTGCCTCTGACAGGTTTCTGCTGAGTACCATAAGAGACGGACGACTGGGTACCGGCATGCCACCGTTTGCCCATCTGAAGCGAGACAAGGGGCGTGCGATCGTTGCTTACCTGCGATCATTCTCGAAGTTACCAAATAAGGCGAAAGAGGTGGACGCGCAACCTGATGCTCATGGTGATCCCCGATTGGGCCAGCTATGGTTTGACTACATCTGCTCTACCTGCCACGGACCTAATGGGGACGGCTATGCCGCCGGTGGCACCGGAACAGCCATCGGCAAAGCCGGTACCTTAAATAAAGTATCCGATGGATTTTTACGTACCACTATCAAGCAAGGTCGCTCCAATACCCGCATGTTGGGCTTCAGCGGACCCGCGGGACTGGCGAACCTGAGTGATCAGGAAGTCGACGATATCATTGTTTATTTACGCACATTGGCCAAGTAGAGGATTAACTCATGAAACGAATTAAGATGAATCGGCGCGACTTTATCAAGAACAGTGCCTTTATCACCGGTGCTGCAGCAGGTGCCAGCTTACTGGTCGGTGCAAATCCGGAACTTGAGGCTGCGACTGGCACCAGCCAAACCAATTCCGCTACCCGGACCACTGCGCTGGCACAATGTCCTTATTGTGGTGTTGGTTGTGGGACCGTGATTCAGGTAGAGAACGGTAAGATTGTGTCGATGCGCCCGGACAAGGAGCACCCCACTAATTACGGTCTGCAATGTATCAAGGGTCTGACGGCTGCAGAGCCGATCTATGTTGATCGTATGGAAGGAGATTCCTATGTGCGCAAGGACGTCTGGGCTGAGTGGAACAAGCCTGGTCACGGCGACCTGGAATACATTAGCAAAACCAAGGGCTCGTTTGACGAAGAGCACTTTGTACGTGTGTCTTATCGGGAGGCCGGTGAAATGGTGGATCATAAAATTGCCCACCTCGCGAAGGAATATACCGGAAATTCGATTGCACTATATGGTTCCGGCCAACTGACCATGGAAGGCCAGTACCTGGAAAATTTATTCATGAAGGGAGTGCTGGGATCCAATACCATCGAGGCGAATGCACGTATGTGTATGACCTCCGCAGTGACCGGTTACTTTGCCACGCTGGGTTCCGACACGCCACCGCTGGCTTACGAGGATATCGAGCTGTGTGACATGATCATGCACTTTGGGCATAACGCCCGTGAATCACACCCGATTATCTTCTGGCGCGCCGCTGACTATAAAAAGAAAGCCAATATCCCCACCGTGGTGATCGATCCTCGCTATACCGGTACCGTCAAGGGATATGAGGACATCAATCCGGATAACTCGGTGCATGTGCCCATTTTGAATGGCGATATCAGCTTCCTGAACTCACTCGCGCATGTACTGTTGAAGGATCACCCGGATGTGATCGACTGGGAGTTTGTCAAGGGGCACACCAGCGGTTGGCAGGAATACGTTAGTGAAGTTACCAAAAATTACAGCCCGGAACAGGTGCAAGACCGTATGGGTGGACCGGGGCACGACGTTTCGCCCGAGCTAATCCGTAAGGTTGCCGGGATGTTTGCCGACGCGACGCGTAAGCGCCTGGCACGCAGTAAAGGCAAACAATCATCAGACACCACCAGTGCTGTACCCGGTGGCGAAGGCCATGGCGGTGTCATTATCATGTGGGGCATTGGCTACAATCAGCATATTCATGGCCAATACAATGTCATTTCTATTGTAAACCTGTTAACCCTGACCGGTAATCTGGCCAAGCCGGGCTGTGGCCCATTCTCGATGACAGGTCAGCCTAACGCAATGGGCGAACGCTTTACTGGTGGATTGACCGGGCGCCTGCCATTTAACCAACCGCTTACCAATGCCAAACACCGTTTGCAGATAGCCAAACACTGGCGTGTACCTGAAGACAACCTGGTGAGAGCGATGAACTCGCAAAATCCTGGCATGGCGGTGGGCATGATGGAACGCGCCCTGAAGGGTGAGGTAAAGGCGATGTTCCTGGTGTATGCAACGCATATTGATTTACCAGACCTGGAAAACCTGGTGCGTCCAGCGCTTATGAAAACCTTTAACGTGGTACAGGAAATATATCGTCACGCGCCCAATAACCTCTACGCAGACGTGATTTTTCCGGCAGCCACCTGGGGTGAGGTTGATGGCGTTTATATCAGTTCCGAACGCCGCATCAATATCTGTGAGCAGGCAGCGATGCCACCCGAGGGTTGTCTGCCTGATCTGGATATGGTGATCGATAAAGCGAAGGGTATCGGCAAGCTACTGGGTATGGATATGGATAAGGTATTACCCTATAAGAAAACCGAGAATGGATTCTACGATGCCGAAGAAATCTTTCGTGACATATGCCGGGCATCAGTCGATACAGATACTGATCTGACTGGAATCCTTGAAGTCGAAAAAGTGGATGGATTATCTCCCTACGAGCAATTGAAAAAACTGCGCGGAATCCAGTGGCCGGCCCCCACCTACTCCATTGCTAAAGCTGGAGGTACCAAGCGTCGCTTCATGATGCAGGAGGGTAACTGGAAAAGTAAGCCCTACGGTTATTTCCGTACCAACGACGGCAAGGTGCATATGAAGATTTGTCGTCAGGATTATAGTGACCGCGAGGCGATAACCAAAAAATTAATGGAGTTTGGTCCCAAATCCGGTCATTACACGATCGATAATATGGATTTAGTCAAACTGGCGCGTGACAACGGCTTGACCCCCGATCTACCCGACGAGAAATATCGTGGCCAAAAATGGGATAAGGTACCCGGGGATAAATTTCCTTACTGGTTTGGCCTTGGTGTCGTGTATGAACACTTCCACACCGCTAAATCTAACCGTAGCCCGACCACCCGGCGACTGGTACCCGAGATGTATGTTGAAATGCATGCCGAGGATGCCAAAGATCTGGGTATCGAGGATGGAGACAAGGTGCGCGTTGTAACCCGCAGGGGTCAGCTTGAAGCGCGGGCCCAGGTGGGTACCAACAGCCTGGTAAAACCGGCTCGAAACAACGTACCTCGAGGCTATATGTTCGGTCCCTGGAATCTTTCCGTGGCTGACAGTGCCGTACCAGAGAAAAATAAATGGCTTGCCAACCGTGTTACCAGTCGAGTCTGGGATCCAGTTTCCGGCCAGGTGGATTTCAAGAAATCGGCGGCCAGGATCGAGAAGATTTAAGAGTCCCCCGGGTCCAGGGTTGTTACTCGAGAAAGTTAATTTCAGTGAAACGGCGCAATTTTTTAAAGGAATTAGTCGTCTCGTCAGTGGCGTTGGCAACATCGCCTCTGACATTTGCGGGTAATCAGGAATATCAACCCGCTATTCGTTACTTGCGACCTCCCGGGGCACTCGGCGAGGAACGCTTTGTCGCTCGTTGTATTCGTTGTGGCCAATGTGGTGAAGCCTGTCCCAATCGTACAATCAAGTTTTTTGAGATGGAAAATGGCCTGGCCTCCTATGGCACACCCTATATCATCCCCAGGGAACAGGCTTGCATTCTGTGCATGAAGTGTGGAGATATTTGCCCCACGGATGCAATTAAACCGATCAAACGTAAAGCCGAAGATATTCTTTCCCAGGTTAATATGGGCAAGGCTCGCGTCGACGAGACTCTTTGCCTGTCTTACCAGGGAAAATCCTGCGGAGTTTGCTATCGTGCCTGTCCGTTGCAGGATATTGCTATTACCGTGGGCTGGATGGAACAACCGCATGTTAAAGACGAATGTGTCGGCTGCGGTTTGTGCGAGCGCTCGTGTATTCAAATCCCGCAGGCGATTCGCATCTTCCCTGGGCATGTATAAAGATAAATAATCGATGTCGGCTATCCCCTCAGATGCGGTAGGAAATAAAGTCAGTACATCCTGGTTGAGACATTTAAATAAACTGCGCTGGGTAAGTCTTGGTGTTGTATTTGCAATGCTCATACTGTTGCCGCTGATCAGTGTGTATCAAAACTATGTCGCGGCACATGCCTATGATTTGTTGATGCCCGATGAAAAACGTTTATACGAGGTCATCGAGGTTTTAACCAAACCTTTCACCAATGATCCAGAAAACGATCTCGACGCGATCAAGGGTACAACCTGGTCAGCTACCTTCTTCGGTTTAAAGCTCAGCGATCCGTTGGCCGTTGCTGGCCAGGTTTCTGCTGGCCTGGGTATTTATCTGCCCTTCTTATTTACCGCGCTAATCCCTATATCATTAACCGTCATATTCGGCCGTTTTTTTTGTGGCTGGATCTGCCCAGCCACATTTCTTTATGAACTCAATACCAATCTGGGTGTCTGGTTGCAACGGTCAGGACTACCCATCGGGCAGAAAATCCTTGATCGACGCTTAAAATATATCGTTCTGCTCATCGGTTTAATAATATCAGCCCTGAGTGGATCGATATTATTTGCCGCGGTCTACCCGCCGGCAATAATCGGGCGCGAAATTTATTATGCGATTGCGCTCGGCGGTTTCGGAGTAGGCACAGTTTTTTTTGTGATCACCCTGTTTTTTGATTTGCTGGTCGCTCGACGGGGATTTTGTCGTTACCTGTGCCCGGGTGGCGCTCTTTATTCCCTGTTGGGCCGATACCGTTTGCTACGCATTAAACGCATTGCTGAAGATTGTAATGACTGTAAAAAATGTAATGCGATATGCGAGTTTGGACTCGACCCGATGCGCGATGATTTCGGCCAGGAATGCAACAACTGCACCGCCTGTATAGCTATTTGCCCCACCGATGCGCTGGTATTTAATGTAAAGCACAGGGACTTGCCTTATCAGGGGCCGGGGCACCTGGGTCATAGCTATCGTGCCAGTCAACAAAGTGCGACTCAGAGTTGATTCAAATCAAATTGATATTCTTTTAATGCAATAGAGTGTTTATTAGGAAGGATTGATTCTTGGGGATCTAATATAAATTTTTTTTAATCCAGGGAATAAATTATTATGCAGAGACATTGGCCAAGTGCATTTTGCTGCTTTGAGTTATTGTGAAACATCAGGCTGTCACCATTGGATCGGGGCAGACGGTACTGAGTTTTCCCCGCTACCGTTTTATTTTGAATCTGGTTATATTTTCTAGCCTGTTAATGGTTTGTTATTCAGCACAGGCGCACCATGTGCTTGGGCGACCTTCGTATAGCCTGGGTAGTGAATCAAATACGCCACCCAGTGCACAGGTTGAAACGCAAATAGGTGACTATTATGTAACCTATATGGTTTTCCCCGCATTCCCTGAGCCGAATCAACCGGGCCGTGTCAATTTATATATATCGCGCATCGACAATGGCGAACCTTTTCAGGGCAGGGTGAGCTTTAATATTATCGATGATGGCTGGTTTAACAGCCGGCAGGAATTATTGGGTGTCCAGGAAGTTGATGACAATGTGTATCGACAGGGTTTCGAATTTAACGAGGACGGAGATTATATTATCCGTGCTGAATTTGTAGTGGACGGCGAGCTCTATAAAATTGATTTCCCTTTACAAATTGGTGAGGAAGAATTGCTCGGGCCAATCGGGATTGGCGTTGTAGTCATCCTTATTATGCTATTTGGAGTGAATATCATGCAGCGCAAAAAACTAGTCACTGCCAGGATAAAGAGTACGAATAAGGCAGGCTCGGATCTTACTCAAGGCGATGGTGGTACTTAAAGGATGAAAATTAAAATGATAGTCTGGGAATAGGCCGCGATGGACAGGCGGTCGTTTTTTAAAGCCGTTACCGATAAAGTCGGCAATTCGGTGGTAAGGGAAGTTGATAACCATGTCAACAAGTGTGCCAGCCACTGGATCAGACCGCCCTATGCTGTGCCGGAACTGGATTTTTTATTGGCCTGTACGCGGTGCGGCAAATGTATCGAGGCCTGTCCGCACCAGGTAATTTTTAATTTACCGGCTCGACTGGGCACGCGAGCCATGGGTACACCCGCTATGGATTTGCTCAACAAGGGCTGTCATCTTTGCGAAGACTGGCCCTGTGTCGACGTCTGTGAACCGGGGGCTTTAAAATTGCCTGAAAAAACCAGGGACGGAACACCAGAATTACCCGTCATGGCCAGAGCCGAAATCGATACAGAAATCTGCCTGCCCCATAGCGGCCCCGAATGTGGCGCCTGTGAAGCATCCTGTCCGGTTGCCGGGGCCCTCAGATGGGAGATGTGCAAACCATATATTGACCCTGAACTATGTACAGGGTGCGGGTTATGTCGAGAGGTTTGCATAGTCGAACCCAGCGCCGTGACAATTCGATCCCTGCCATGACGACAGAAATAATCAATTCCCGGTCACCTCTATAACTATTGGCGTGACAGGTAACCTGGTCCACAATTAAATCGAGGCCACAGTGTCGGTAAAAACGCAATTCAGGGTCTCGCCAGCAAACCACCGTCAACCAGCAATTCGGTACCGGTAATAAATGACGCCCTGTCGGACAATAAAAAAAGGCAGGCGTTTGACATATCCTCGACCGTTCCAACTCTTCCCAGTGGTATTGCCCTGGCCGTGGCCGCTCGTGCATCGGGATCGTCCTGCCAACGGTCTTGCATCGGAGATTCGCTGGGCCCGGGATAAATCACGTTTGAGCGAATATTATCGCCTGCCAGTTGAATCGCCAGTGATTTGGAAAACGCGACCACGCCGGCTTTTGCGGCCTGGTAGGCATCTTGCGGCGCCGAGTCGCCACGCAAGCATTGTGTGGATGAAAAATGCACCATCGCACCGCCGCCCCGTTTGCGCATCTGCGGCACAACATGCCTCGCCGTGTGCACCATACTTTTTAAATTGACAGCCATGACCTGGTCCCATATATCCAGGTCTACTTCGAGTGCGGATTTATCACGCTTAAACCACAGGGCACCTGCTACATTGGCGAGATAATCGATGCCGCCAAATGTATCTACCGCCCTCTCAACGGCGGCGGCCACGGTGGCCTCGTCGGTCAAATCGGCCTGGACATAAAGTGATTGCTCCGGGCTCCCGGGAATTTCATCGGGCCGCGGTTTGATATCCAACATCAACACCCCGGCGCCCGCATTGATTAAATCACAGGCAATGCGGAAGCCCATGCCACCACCAGCCCCGGTTACAAAAGCCACTTTATTGGCAATATTCTGCATTTTCTTTTTCCTGGTAAAGACTTCTCTATCGGCATCCAAAAAAAGAGCCAGACGATTATTTCAGTCCTTGTCGGATAAATCCAGGCATTAGAATGCCTGCCAGTCGCTGCTGCCAATGGTGAACTGGTTTATGGTATATTATCTTGTCATATTGGCTCTCATTATATTGCAGTTTGAGTGAGTTAAAACTGGTTTCTAAAGGGACTCCGTGGCAGCTAGCCGGGCTTACTTGACAATCATTTTGAAATAAGAAAAGATGGTGGCAGGAATAAGAATATCGAATAACTAAAAAAGTATTTGGAGTAGTTTCCGTTTAAACGATTGATCCATGAATTCATGGTTGAAGTGTCCCCTGGGTCATTTCAGAGTGATTCCGTGTGTGCCCGGTGGTTGCTAGTTTGCAAGCATTTCATTCCTGTACATTTTTATAATGTTAGCTCTCGGGCACCATCTTGAACGGCTACAAGTCTGGCTTGTTAGATACGATGACAGAAGTCAAAAAACAATCGCTCGAGTTCAGTACAAATGTGTCGGAGAATGGTCCTGATACTGGCAACGCTGGTATCCAGAAAAGCCGAACAGTTCGGATATACAATCTCGTCGGAGGACGACCATGCCACGAATTCTTAGCCAATACGTAGCGTTCGTCGAGGCGGTTAATTACCGGCTTGGGCGAATCGTGATGTATGGTATTTTCGTCATTGTTGGGGTATTGCTGTGGTCATCGATTTCCAAAACCTTCTTTTTGCCGTCCTTGTGGACACTGGAAACCGCCCAGTTTGCGATGGTGGCCTATTACATACTAGGTGGCCCCTATTCGATTCAACTGGGCTCGAATGTGCGCATGGATTTGTTTTACTCGCCCTGGTCAGATCGGAAAAAGGCCTGGGTTGATGCCTTTACCGTGCTTTTCCTGATTTTTTATCTTGGAGTGCTGCTTTGGGGTGGGGTCGAAAGTACCCAGTATTCCCTGCAATACGGTGAGCGCAGTTATTCAAGTTGGCGGCCCTATATGTGGCCGATAAAAATTACCATGTGCATCGGGATATTTCTGATGATTCTGCAAGCGACCTGCGAGCTGATCAAGGACATCGCCACAATTCGAGGGGTAAAACTCTGATGTCCTACGAAATGATAGCGTTCCTGATGTTTGCCTCGATGATGCTGTTACTATTATCCGGGCAGCGGGTTTTCGGCGCTATCGGGATGGTGGCAGCCATCGCTGCTATTACCTTGTGGGGTACCGGGGGGTCTGATATTCCCTTTTCATCGGCAATGAAGCTGATGAAATGGTACCCGCTTTTGACACTTCCGATGTTTATCTTCATGGGTTACGTGCTGTCTGAATCCAAGATTGCCGACGATCTTTACAGAATGTTTCATGTGTGGATGGGAGGTGTACATGGTGGGTTGGCGATCGGTACCATCGGATTAATGGTGCTGGTTTCGGCCATGAACGGACTATCGGTTGCGGGCATGGCCATCGGCGCTACTATAGCGCTGCCCGAATTGCTGCGGCGAGGCTACGACAAGCGCATGGTTACCGGCGTAATCCAGGCGGGATCATCGCTTGGTATTCTGGTACCGCCTTCGGTAGTACTGGTGCTCTACGCGATGATAGCGCGCCAGCCGGTGGGACAACTGTGGCTTGCCGGCGTGATTCCGGGGTTAATGATGGCCGCCATATTCATCGCCTATATCGCCATTCGCTGCAAGCTGCAACCCGAGCTTGGGCCTGTATTATCCAAGGAAGAACGTAATGTTCCGATGGTGGAGAAACTGCGCCTGTTGCGCGCCGGCCTGCTACCGATTCTAATTTTTGCGGCGATGATGGTGCCATTTGTCAACGGCTGGACCAGCCTGGTTGAGAGCTCGGCCATCGGCGCGATGACCGCGTTTATGGTTGCGGTGATCAAGGGACGTATGAACCGCAAGGTATTTGAAACCTCGGTTCGTCAGACCCTGGCCATTTCCTGCATGTTCATGTGGATTATCCTCGCCGCACTCGGTTTCGGCGCGGTGTTCGATGGCCTGGGTGCAGTAAAAGCAATCGAGGGGCTGTTTACCGATCAACTCGGACTTGGTCCCTGGACCATATTAATATTGATGCAATTGTCGTTTATATTGATGGGAACCTTTCTCGACGATACCGCGATGCTGGTTATTGTCGCTCCACTATACGTGCCGCTGGTAAATGCCCTGGGGTTTGATTTGATCTGGTATGGCGTGCTTTATACCATTACCACGCAAATTGCCTACATGACGCCGCCGTTTGGTTATAACCTGTTTTTAATGCGTGCCATGGCGCCTCCAGAGATAACGATAAAAGATATTTACGGCTCCATATTTCCTTTTGTAATCGCCATGATCGTTGCGTTAACGCTGGTAATGATGTTTCCGCAAATCGCATTATGGCTACCCGAGACTATTTACGCCCGTTAGCAAGAGGACAGTAAAACGGCGAATAGAGAGCAGAATCAATACATCACAACCAACCGGAGGAATCCATGACTGATAGTCAAAAAAATAATAGACGTAAATTTCTGAAATCCGCGGGCGCTGGCCTCGCGGGCGCAGCCGTACTGGGCGCACCAGCCGTACACGCCCAGAGTAAATCCACGATCAAATGGCGCATGCAAACCTACGCAGGTGCGTCATTGGCCGCGCATGTCGTCAAGCCTGCCATCGATTCGTTTAACAAGGTCGCTGGTAGCGACATGCAGATAGAGCTGTTTTATGGTGATCAGCTTGTACCCACGGGCGAGCTTTTTCGCGCGATGCAAAAAGGCACCATCGATGCAGTGCAGTCCGACGACGACTCGATGGCATCACCTACGGAAGTCACCGTGTTCGGCGGCTATTTTCCATTCGCGAGTCGCTACTCACTCGATGTACCAGTCCTGTTCAACCAGTACGGGTTAAACGAGATCTGGGATGCCGAGTATTCGAAGGTCGGGGTAAAACACATTTCCGCGGGCGCCTGGGATCCCTGTCATTTCAATACCAAGGATCCGATTCGTAGCCTCGCCGATCTGAAGGGCAAGCGCGTGTTCACCTTCCCTACGGCGGGACGATTCCTGACCCAGTTCGGTGTCATCCCGGTAACCCTGCCGTGGGAAGACATCGAAGTAGCGGTGCAAACCGGTGAGCTAGATGGTATTGCCTGGTCGGGTATTACCGAGGACTATACTGTTGGCTGGGCGGATGTGACAGATTACTTCCTGACCAATAATATCTCTGGCGCCTGGGCGGGTTCATTTTTCGCCAATATGGATCAGTACAATGCGCTGCCCGATAAGCTCAAGGAATTACTCACGTTGGCCATGGATAGCTCGCACTACTACCGCCAGTGGTGGTACTGGGGTGGCGAAGCTTCGTTGCGGGTGAATGGTACCAAGCTGAAGCTGACCACGATTCCGGACGACGAGTGGGCCACGGTGGAAGCTGCCGCGGTCAAGTTCTGGGATGAAATCGCCAGTGAGTCTGCTGTCAAGGCAAAAGTTGTTGGCATCTTCAAACAATATAACGAAGACATGGTAAAAGCCGGCCGTCCGTATCGATACGGTTAATCGCAGTCGCCCCGGTACCGTTGGTGTCGGGGCGAAACTGTTTAGTCAGCGACTATAAATCAAAAAAAGGCAAAGCAGATGACGGGCATGCTCACTCTCGATGAATTAAAAAAGGAAGTCGCTTCTGGCGCCATAGACACGGTGCTGGTCTGCCAGGTCGATATGCAGGGCCGATTGATGGGTAAGCGCTTTCACGCGCAATTTTTTGTCGATAACGCCTGGCAGGAAACCCACAGTTGTAATTACCTGCTGGCTACCGATATGGAAATGGAAACTGTCGAGGGTTACAAATCGACCAGCTGGGAGGCAGGTTATGGCGATTACGTGATGAAACCAGATATGTCGACCTTGCGCCGTACGCCCTGGCTGGAAGGTACAGCGCTGGTGTTGTGTGACGTACTCGATCACCACACCCACGAAGATGTACCGCATTCACCGCGTGCGATTTTGAAAAAACAGGTGGAACGAATTGAATCGCTCGATATGAAAGCGATGATGGCCACTGAACTGGAGTATTTTCTGTTTGAAGACAGTTATGAATCTTCGCAGGAAAAAGGTTATCGAAACCTGAATACTTATGGGGTTTACAACGAGGATTACCATATTTTCCAGACTACCAAGGAAGAAGAGGTGACGCGTGCGATTCGAAATGGCTTGCACGGCGCGGGCATGACGGTCGAGTGCTCGAAGGGTGAGGCTAGTTCGGGTCAGGGCGAAATTAATGTACTTTATGACGAGGCACTGACCACTGCGGACCATCATGCAATCATCAAAAATGCCTGTAAGGAAATTGCCTGGAGCAAGGGCAGGGCGTTGACCTTTATGGCCAAGTGGTCATATGACCATTCAGGTAATTCCTCGCATGTGCATCAGTCGCTGTGGAGTGCCGATGGCAAGCAATCGCTATTTTATGATCCTGATGCGCCACACGGCATGTCGGAAATCATGCGTCATTACCTGGCAGGGTTGCTCAGTCACGCCGGTGAGATCACCTATTTTCTTGCCCCGTACATCAATTCCTACAAGCGCTTTGCGGAAGGCACATTTGCGCCGACGAAAGCAATCTGGAGCCTCGATAACCGCACTGCCGGATATCGCTTATGCGGAGAAAACAGTAAATCCATTCGAGTCGAATGCCGTGTTGGCGGCGGCGATCTGAATGCACATCTCGCATCGGCAGCGCTGCTCGCAGCTGGTCTAAGTGGTATTGAAAATAAAATGAAACTCGAAGACGCCTTTGAAGGTAATGCTTACAGCGGCGATTCAGAGCGAGAGATTCCCAAAACCCTGCGTGCGGCGACGACCGAACTGAATGGGTCGAGCATGTTGCGCAGCGCGTTTGGCGACGAAGTCATCGATCATTATGTGCATGCGGCCGAGTATGAACAGTTTGAATATGATCGGCGGGTTACCGATTGGGAAGTAGCAAGAGGTTTCGAGCGGGCCTGAGTCAGGAATTCTTTAACCAAAAACCGTCTCCAGCCGTTGAATGTAGCGGCATCGAAATACCGGGTAGTCACAGCGGGATCGTAGGTCGCCACTGTTATCCATGTCCTTGTCAGTATCCTCGCTTACCTGATTCATAATAATCGCAGCGATAGCCAGCCGCCGACTTTCGATCGCCTGAATCGTCATCAGGGCCTGGTTAACCGCACCAATGCGATCGTTGATGACGACAATTACCGCCAGTTGCAGCAAACTCGCAAGATCTGCATTCAAACCATCGTCGGCCAGTGGTGAGTAAAATCCCCCGGCGCCCTCGACTATCAACCGGCATTGAATATTGTCCAGCGAACAGGCGTTTACCAGGTCAGTTATTTTTAGATGGCATCCCTCCAGGCCAGCGGCATGGGGAGGCGCCAGTGCAGCTTTAAATCGGTAGGGCGCAATGCGGTCGATAGTTTCAGAATTGTTATTCGCTGCCTGTAAATTTATCGCGTCAGCCGGAATCAGTTCTCCGGATTCGTCTAAAGCGCAACCCGACTCCACGGGTTTGCGGGTTTCGAGCTTTACATCGAGGCTGTTCAGCTGCCGGATCAGCTCGCAGGCAATGTAGGTCTTGCCCACACCTGTGTCGGAACCAGTGATGAAATAACCTGCCGGGTGAATTGAAATCATGGCTTCATTTTGTGCAAGAAGCTGGCGCACTACAAGCAATGATTTTTTGCAGTTGCTATAATCGCCGACTGGCAATTTGATCAAACTGCAGGCATAACAATGCAGGAAATTTCTGTCGGCCAGCGCTGGATTAGCGCGGCCGAACTTCAACTGGGTATCGGTCGGGTAGTAGAAGTCGAACACCGAACTGTCAGTATCCTTTTCCCGGCTACCAGCGAAACTCGTATTTATGCGCGCCAGAGCGCACCCCTGTCGCGTGTTCGGTTCAATCCTGGAGACTGGGTTCAAAATCAACAGGGTGACGATCTGAAGGTAGTCGAGTTGAATGAATCCGGTGGCCTGATCGTTTATCGCTGTGAAGATAAGACGGGCCAGCCGGTGCAACTGGCAGAAGCCGAGTTAAGTCATTATCTGCAACTGAATCGGCCTGCAGAAAGATTGTTGAGTGGCCAGATTGACCGCAACAAATGGTTTAACCTGCGCTGTTATTCCCGTGAAATTGCTAATAGCCTGTCGCAGTCCCCGGTCTACGGGCTCGCGGGCTGTCGCACCAGTTTGCTTGCCCATCAAATTTATATCGCTTACGAGGTGTCCCGACGTTATGCACCGCGTGTATTGCTGGCTGACGAGGTAGGGCTGGGCAAGACCATCGAGGCCGGGTTGATCATGCACCAACAACTACTGGCTGAACGCGTAAAAAGAGTATTAATCGTGGTGCCGGAAAGCCTCGTCTACCAGTGGCTGGTCGAGATGCTGCGTCGATTTAACCTGATGTTCAGCGTTTTTGACGAAGAACGTTGTGATGCCATGTTCGATGCAAACGACAAGGATCCAGCTGAATTCGACAACCCGTTTCATAGCGAGCAATTGATCATCTGTAGCCTCCGATTTTTGGTCGATAACCCATCGCGCGCGGCTCAGGCGGTGGCAGGTGAATGGGACTTGTTGATAGTCGATGAGGCGCACCATTTGGCCTGGTCGGAAAAGTCGGTGAGTCCCGAGTATCAAACGATTGAATCGCTCGCAATGCAGACTCCTGGCATATTATTGCTCACAGCAACGCCCGAGCAGCTCGGCAAGGAAAGCCATTTTGCACGCCTGAGGCTGCTCGACCCAAGTCGATTCAGCGATCTGGCAAGCTATCTACAGGAGGAAACAAATTACGCTCCGCTGGCTGATGTGGTTGATATGCTGCAACAGGATGGTAGCTTGAATGATGATCATCTAAAGGTGCTTCAGCAAACACTAGATGAGGGCGATAATCGCCAATGGCTCGGCCAGCTCGACAGTGAAGATGCTGAGATGCGCGCACCGGCACAGCAAGCTCTGATCGAGCACCTGCTCGACCGACATGGCACCGGGCGCGTGTTGTTTCGTAATACTCGCCATGTGATTAAGGGTTTCCCGCAACGTGAACTCCATGCCTGCCCGCTTACTGCGCCGGACCATTGGCCCGGGAAAAACAAAATTAATACCGGGCAGGAAGAAACCACCCCTGATGAGCTGTTAGCACAGAAGCTGATATTGCAGGACGCCGACAAGCAGTCGTCCAGCAGTATCGATCCACGGGTTAACTGGCTAGGCGCTTTCTTGCGCGATAATAAAAGAAACAAGGTGCTGGTCATTGCAACCCATGCAGAGACCGCGCTTGGCCTGGCCGATCAGGTCAAGACAAATTCAGGTATCAGGGCAGCCGTGTTTCACGAGGGCATGACACTGGTCGAACGGGACCGCGCTGCGGCCTGGTTTGCCGATCACGAAGCGGGAGCCCAGGTACTTATCTGTTCGGAGATCGGTAGCGAGGGGCGAAATTTTCAGTTTGCGCATCACCTGGTCTTGTTCGACCTGCCGGTGAATCCGGATTTACTCGAGCAACGAATCGGCAGGCTTGACCGCATTGGCCAAAACGCGGTGATTAATATCCATGTGCCTTATTTCGAAAATAGCGCGCAGCAAACACTGTTTCGCTGGTATCACGAGGGATTGAACGCATTCAGTCAAACCTGCCCCGCTGGACATCAGGTGTTCGTACAGATGCGCAAGGAGTTAGTAGCCCACCTGAAGGATACGGCACTGGATGTTGATTCATTTATCGAACAGACGCATCAACTCAATGTTCAGCTCAACCAGGCATTACAGCGGGGGCGTGATCGCCTGCTTGAATACAATTCCTGTCGTCCACTGATAGCTGAAGACCTGATCGACCAGGCACTGGATCGAGACACTGAGTACGACATATTCAAGTTCATGGAAAGAATTTATGATTGTTACGGCGTAGACAGCGAAATTCGTGGCCAGGATTGCTGGGTGATTACACCCAGCGATAACATGTTGGCAAAAATGCCGGGTTTGCCGGATGACGGTATGACAGTGACTTATAATCGGTTGGTCGCCCTGTCGAACGAGGAGGTTCGATTTCTGAGCTGGGAACATCCATTTGTGCGCAATGCGATGGACATGGTGCTCACAAGTGAATTTGGCAATACCGCATTGATCGCGATCAAATATACCGGGGTAAACCCGGGCACCCTGTTGCTTGAGTGTCATTTTCTGATGGAATTTGCTGATGACCGCAAGTTTGAAAACCAGCGTTATTTCCCCAATAGTAGTGTGTTCGTGCTTATCGACGAAAATGAGCGAGAGCATGATCAATTGCTGGACGCAGACCTGATAGCCCGAATTCAGCAATCGGTCGATCTCGATACCTCGCTGAAAATCGTAAAGGCGAAGCAAACTGAAATATCCACGCTGCTCGAATTCGCCGCGCAGAAAGCTGATCGACAGGTTTCGGAACTGGTTAATGCCGCGAGGCAACGTAGCGAAGCCGTATTGGGACGTGAGCTTGATCGCCTCAAGGCATTGCAGCAGATAAATGCTAACGTGCGCGATGATGAAATCGAGTTTTTTCGCGATCAGTTGAATCAGTTTGAAGCGGCACTGGAAAATGCCAAACTCAGGCTCGATGCAGTGCGTGTAATGATATCTGTCTAGGTGAGCGGGTTTAAGGTCGGCTTAAAGTCCGACTAACTGCATCCTGCCAGCCGCTGTATTTTCTCGACCGGGTGGCGTCATCCATTGTTGGACTGAAGCGCTTATCCAGTCCCCAGTTTTGCGCAAACTCGTCATTATCGCCATAAAACCCGCTTTGCATACCGGCCAGCCAGGCGGCGCCGAGGGCAGTGGTCTCCATTATTTTGGGGCGGTCTACCTCTGCGTTGACCAGGTCTGCGAGACGTTGCATGGTCCAGTCCGAAGCCACCATGCCGCCATCGACGCGTAATATGGTATTGCCTTCCTCGCCCCAATCGCGTTGCATGGCCTGGAGCAGGTCGCAGGTCTGATAGCAGACCGCCTCGAGTGTTGCCCGGGCAATTTCGGCGCGACCGGTGCCGCGTGACAATCCGAACATCGCACCCCGGCAATCGGCATCCCAATAGGGTGCGCCGAGTCCGACGAAGGCAGGTACCAGGTAGACATCCTGCGCCTCGTCTGACGCTGCCGCGAGTTTGCCGGACTGTTCCGCACTGTCGATTAGTTGCAGACCATCGCGCAGCCATTGCACCGCCGCACCGGCGATGAATATCGACCCCTCCAGCGCGTAGCTGGTTTGCCCGTCGAGCTGGTAAGCGATGGTAGTGAGCAGTCGATTTTTGGAGACAACCGCGTCAGTGCCGGTGTTTAGCAGGGCAAAGCACCCGGTACCGTAAGTCGATTTCATCATACCCGGTCGGAAACAGGCCTGGCCTACCGTAGCTGCCTGCTGGTCGCCGGCGATGCCACAAATCGATATTCTGCCATCAAATATTGCACTGTCGCTTGTTGCGAAATCTGCCGCCGAGTCGCGTACCTCGGGTAATAGCGATGCGGGTATATCGAATAACTTCAACAGCTCCTCACTCCAGCAATTTTGATAAATATCGTATAACATTGTGCGGCTTGCGTTAGTTGCGTCGGTTGCATGTACTGTGCCGCCACTCAGGCGCCATAGTAAAAATGTATCGATGGTGCCAAACGCCAGCTCGCCCCGGCTCGCTGCTTCCCGCGCGCCATCGACATGATCCAGTATCCAGGCGATCTTGGTGGCCGAAAAGTAGGGATCTAACAGCAACCCGGTTTTGGAACTTACCAGGGCTTCGTGTCCGGCATTGCGTAATTCAGCGCATAAATCCGTGGTACGTCGATCTTGCCAGACAATAGCACGATGAATCGGTTTCCCGGTTTTTCTGTCCCAGATGACCGTGGTTTCGCGTTGGTTGGTAATTCCAATTGACGCGATATCTGCCGCTTTCGCGCCGACCTGCTGCATAGCCTCGAGGCAGGTGGATAGTGAGGTTTGCCAGATTTCTTCGGGATCGTGCTCGACCCAGCCCGACTGCGGAAAGTGCTGCGAAAATTCCTGCTGACTGACCGCACAGTTGCGGTAATTTTTGTCAAACAAAATTGCGCGTGACGAGGTGGTTCCCTGGTCGATGGCAAGTACATAGCTGGTGGCATTGCTCATATTAAGATTTGCGTAGTGGACTAGGGAACCTCTGATCAATTATGTCATATCTCTGCGGGTTCTGAAGCGTACAGCTACAAGACGTGCTTCGCAACAAATGGCCTGAGTCCTTTGTAAGAAGTGCAACGCAGTAGATGTGCGTTTCAGAGCCCGCCCTACGGGGCTCACAGGCTGACCCGCACTCTGCGTTACAACTTTTCACCAGGCCGACGCATGCTTTCAAAGTTGCGCCTTGATTGCGAATCAGCCTGTGAGCCAGGGACATAACATAATTGATCAGAGGCTCCCTAGGTAATAATAACGGTAAACATGGTGTAGATACAAAAGTTAAGGTTTTTCTACCGAAATAACAAAAAAATGTTGACATACATACCGGTCGGTATTATAAAGCGTACCGATTGGTATGTATGGAATTCGATGAACAATATTTGCGAAGATGAAGTGTATTGGTGGCGTCCGCTTGAAGACGTCGAGCCGGATACGCGTGGCATAATTTTGTTTGCCGCCTACAAGGAAATTCATAGCCAGGGGTTTCAGGCCGCCAGCCTGAGTAATATTCTTGCGCATACCGGCGTCACCAAGGGTGCGCTCTATCATCATTTTCCGAACAAGACTGCTCTCGGCTACGCGGTGATCGATGAAGTCATCGCACAACGAATCCATTTGAGTTTCATACAGCCGCTGCAACATTTCGAAAATCCGATCGATGGTTTTATCGAGATGATTCGACGGGCGGGTGAGACTTTCTCAATCACCGATATTAACCTGGGTTGCCCGCTGACCAATCTGGCGCAGGAAATGGCACCGATCGATGAAGGATTTCGGACGCGACTGATCGATATCTACGAAAAATGGCATCAATCGATTGCCGAGGTGATGACCGAGGCTAAAAAATCCGGACATATTATCAATGATGCAGATCCCTATACGCTGGCAGTAACCATAGTCGCAACCATGGAAGGGGCGTTAAGTGCGGCCAAAGTAGCTCAAAATCTGGACAAACTCTACCACGCCGGTAGTGGATTGATTCAATACTTACAACTAATACGGAAACAACAATAAGATGGCAAAAAATTACGCTGAATTTATTATTCGGCACAAAGTTTTAACCGTAATCCTGAGCATCCTGATGGTCATGGCGATGGGTTTTGGCGCCCAGTTTCTAACCTTCACCAACGATTACCGGGTATTCTTCGGGGAAGAAAATCCACAACTGCTTGCGTTTGAGGAATTACAGGATACCTATTCCAAAAACGACAATGTAATGCTTTTACTGGTGCCCGAGGATGGCAAGGTATTCAGCAACAGGTCCCTGGAAGCCGTTGCCTGGGTGACAGAGCGCGCCTGGGAAACCCCGCATTCGAGTCGTGTCGAATCCTTGACCAATTACCAGCATACCTCGGCGGTAGGAGACGATTTACTGGTCGAAGACCTGGCCTTCGAACCCGGCAATATGAGCGATGCGGAGCTGGCGAAGATCCGCGATATTGCGTTGCATGAACCGGTATTAATCAATCGCCTGATATCACCCGAAGCGCATGTAACCGGTGTCAACATCACCATCGAATTGCCAGGCGTAGACCCGATCGTTGAAAACCCCCAGGTGGTGGACTTTATTCGCGGCCTGCGTGAAGAGTTCCGGCAGCAGTTTCCCGGTATCGAAGTCAAACTCACCGGTATCATCATGATGAACCAGGCTTTTCCTGAAGCCAGCCAATATGATATGTCGACCCTGTTTCCCGGGATGTTGTTGGTTTTCATCGTCGTTCTGTATTTCTGGGTTAAGGGCCTGAGTGGAACATTTACTACTTTTATGATTATTATCTTTTCGATTATCGGCGCGATGGGCCTCGCAGGCTGGTTTGGTATCGCGCTGACACCACCGTCGTTTGCCGCAATCATGATCATCCCGACGATGGCGATAGCCGATAGTGTTCACATATTGATGACCTATGTACTCGATATGCGCCGGGGTGAATCCAAACACGAGGCTATGGTCGACAGCATCCGGGTCAATCTGCAACCGGTTTTCCTCACCAGTGTAACCACTGCGATCGGATTTTTGAGTATGAATTTTTCCGATGCCCCGCCTTTCCATGATCTCGGCAATATTGTTGCAATGGGAGTGATGATCGCGTTTGTTTTGAGTGTTACTTTTCTGCCAGCGACGATGATGATGTTGCCTGACTCACACAGGGTGCGGGAGACAGCCTCGAGTATAGCAATGGTTAAATTTGCAGAATTCGTAATTGCTAACAGGAAAAGCTTGCTGGTTACAATGGGGATCGGTTGTCTGATGTTGATATCGTTTGTTCCGAAAAATGAATTGAATGACGATTTCGTCAAGTATTTCAGCGATAAGATCGAATTTCGCCGGGATGCTGATTTTGCCTCGGAAAATTTAAGCGGTCTCTATCAGATCGATTATTCACTGAAGTCGGGACTCGACGGCGGCGTCAGTGATCCGGATTTCCAGCGTAACATCGAAAAGTTTGCCGACTGGTACCTGGCACAACCCGAAGTGATCCATGTCAACGTGTTGTCCGATACCTTCAAGCGCCTGAACCGGAGCATGCATGGTGATGATCAGTCCTGGTACAAATTACCCGGGCAACGTGAACTCGCCGCACAATATCTGTTGCTTTATGAAATGTCGCTGCCCTATGGTCTCGACCTGAATAACCAGATCGATATCGAGAAGTCGGCCACGCGCATGACGGTGATGTTGTACAACATGACCACCAGAACCGTGCTGGCGCTGGAGCAACGAGCGCAACAGTGGCTCAGGGAAAATGTACAGGTCAGTATGCAAAATGATGGTGCGAGCCCGACCATCATGTTCAGTAATATCGGTGAGCGTAATATCAAGAGTATGCTTTTCGGTACCACGATTGCGTTAATCCTGATTTCGATCATTCTCATCTTTGCGCTGCGCTCGCTCAAAATCGGATTACTGAGCCTGATTCCAAACCTGATTCCGGCCGCTTTGGCATTTGGTCTCTGGGGCATTATGGTTGGGCAGATCGGCCTGGCACTGTCGGTAGTCACCGGCATGACGCTCGGTATAGTGGTCGATGATACGGTGCATTTCCTGAGCAAATATCTACGAGCGCGCCGTGAAAAAGGACTGGATGCGCAAGACGCCGTGCGTTATGCGTTCAATACCGTGGGGCTGGCGTTGGTGGTGACCTCGATTGTATTGATTTCGGGATTTTTCGTGCTGACATTCTCGGCTTTCCAGCTGAACTCGAATATGGCCGTTATGACCGCAGTCACCATCGTATTTGCGATTGTTGCGGATTTTCTACTCTTACCCCCGTTGCTGATGGCCCTAGATGGCAAGGAGCATAGTCATGTCTAATTTAAAATACCTGATCGTCGTTGTGACTGCCGTAGCTATGTTGCCCTCGCTTTTGTATGCACAAAGTGCAGAACAGCGAGGGCTTGAAGTCGCGCAAGCGGCCGACGCCTACGACAAGGGCTTTACCGACTTCACCGCCAATATGACCATGATCCTACGGTCCAAAACCGGCAAAACCTCGACGCGCAATATCCGCGTTAAAACGCTCGAGGTTGAAGGTGATGGCGACAAGAGCCTGTCCATTTTTGACGAGCCGGCCGATGTCAAGGGGACCGCGATGTTAACCTATTCCCACGGTCTCGAAGCCGATGACCAATGGCTCTACCTGCCGGCATTAAAAAAGGTGAAACGAATCAATTCGCGCAACAAGTCGGGACCGTTTATGGGCAGTACTTTCGCTTTCGAGGATTTAAGTTCACAGGAGGTAGAAAAGTACAGTTACAAGTTTTTACGCGAAGAAGCCTGCGGTGCGTGGCAGTGTTATGTCATCGAGCGTAAGCCCGAATATAAATACTCGGGATATACCCGCCAGGTGACATGGCTTGACAAGGAAGCCTATCGGGTAGTTAAAGTCGAATTTTATGACCGTAAAAAATCGCTATTGAAAACGCTGGTGACGAGTGATTTCAACCAGTACCTGGGGCACCACTGGCGTCCCGGAAAGATGGATATGGTGAATCATTTAACCGGCAAGGGCACATTACTTGAATGGACAGATTACCAGTTTAAGACCGGGCTGACCGATCGCGATTTCCGCTCGCAATCGTTGAAGCGAATCAAGTAGCACGGTGAAGTGGCTTAGTCTTTTGATCATGCTGGCAGGCTGGCCAGCATTTACAACCGCGCAGGAATTCTCCGGTAACATCGCCGTCGAAGCCCTCAGTTTCAGCCAGCCGGGTCAGTCTCCTGTTCAAATGGACGACAATCTGACATTGTCGTTTGAGCCCAGATGGGTCGGGGACTGGAACGATGGTGACGACTCCTGGAGTACAGAGTTGTTTCTGCGCGCGGATAACAAGGATGCGGGGCGACAGCATGCCGATATTCGTGAACTGTTATGGCTGCGTGTCGATGGCGACAACGAATGGCGCGTTGGTATCAATACCATGTTCTGGGGCGTTACAGAAAGCCAGCACCTGGTCGATGTGATTAACCAGATCGATCAGGTCGAGGGCATAGACGGGGAGGAAAAGCTGGGTCAGCCAATGATTCACCTGAATCGTTACCAGGACTGGGGCGTACTGGATTTTCTGATATTAACCGGGTTTAGGGAACGCACCTTTTCGGCATCCGAGGGGCGCCTGAGACCGCTGTTGGTGGTAGATACCTCGGCAGCGACTTATGAATCTTCTGATGAAGACAAGCATATCGATTATGCATTTCGATTTTCGCAAACCTATGGTGATCTTGATCTGGGTGTGTCGCTGTTCAAGGGCACCAATCGTGATCCGCGGCTGGACCGCGGACTGGATAGCAATGGTCAAACCGTACTCATTCCTCATTACGTGCAAATGACACAAGCCGCCCTTGATTTGCAATTGATTGTCGAGGACTGGACCTGGAAGCTGGAAATGATCCATCGTGATACGGACCCGTCGGCCTACCAGGCATTGACCGGCGGATTTGAATATACCTTTTATAGTGTTTTTGACTCGGGTATCGACCTCGGTAGCCTGGCAGAATATTCCTACGATAGTCGTGACCAGGGACAACGTGGCGTATTCGATCGGGACCTGTTTGTTGGCACCCGCTTCGGGTTTAACGACGCACAAAGCAGTGAATTACTTGCCGGGTTTGTGGTCGATACCGAAAAGGGGAGTCAGACCTTCCGGCTTGAAGGCAATCGGCGTATCGGTGATAGCTGGAAGGGCACGATCGAGATGCAGCTGTTTTCCAATATCGATGTCAATGATCCATTGTTGGCCCTGGCCAACGATGATTACCTGTTACTCGAGTTGGCTCGATTTTTTTAAGCCAGCTTCGATCGATCAAACACTATTAATCTTCAGGAATCGATACCGACCAGGATATCATGCACCTGCTGATACTTTAGCTGCGTTTTATCGATAATATCCTGTGGAATCTGTGGCGCCGGGGGAGTCTTGTCCCAGTCCAGGGTTTCGAGATAGTCGCGAATAAATTGTTTGTCGAAACTGGGAGGACTGATACCCACGCGGTATTGATCAGCGGGCCAGAAGCGCGACGAGTCCGGCGTCAGAATCTCGTCAATTAATACCAGCCGGTCATTTTCATCGATGCCAAATTCAAACTTGGTGTCGGCAATGATAATGCCCCTTGAATGCGCATAGTGCGCCGCCGTTTTATATAACTGTATGGCGATCTCCTGTACCTGATTCGCCATTTCTTCACCGATTAAATCGATTACATGCCTGAAGTTGATATTCATATCGTGATCACCAACCGAAGCCTTGGTCGATGGTGTAAAAATGGGCTCGGACAACTGCTCTGCCTGCTGCAAACCGGCCGGTAATTGAATGCCGCTAATCGCTCCACTGGCCAGGTAATCCTTCCACCCCGAACCTATGACATATCCGCGCACGATGGATTCTACCGGCAGGGTCTTAAGCCGTTTTACGATGATCGAACGTGAGGCCAGGTACTGATAGTCCTGCTCTGATACATAGTCCTGCAATTTTAGATCGCTCAGGTGATTTTCGACCATATCGGATGTTCTCGAAAACCAGAAGTTAGAGATGCGGGTGAGCAATTCTCCCTTTTGCGGGATCGGTTGGGGAAATACGACATCGAATGCGGATAAACGATCAGTCGAAACGATGAGCATATGCAGGTCGTCGATGCGATAGATATCACGCACCTTGCCTCTCGCAATTAAATCTAGATTATCGATGTTGGATTCAAATATTACAGATGATTCGTCGGACGAGTTCATTGGCCTGGTATAACTGTGGATTATTCGATGGGCTGGAAAAACAGCGGTGAAATCATATCATATAGCTAGGGAATCTCTGATTAATTCTGGGTGAATCAGGTTGTGATTCAAAATGACCAAGTTCAAGGCGTGGAACGCAAGTAATAGCAAAGCTATTGCTAAGTTTCACAACGCAGAAATTGATCATTTTGGGCACAACGCGTTCATTCATGAATTGATCAGAGGTTCCCTAACGTCGGAATGGTTTTTTCGCGACGAAAAGGGTTATAATCGCTCGCTTTTTTGGGAATACTCGGAGAAAGCCATGTCGGACCCCCTGGTTGCCGTAGTGATGGGCAGTGATAGCGATTGGCCGGTGATGCAACATTCGGTCGAATACCTGGAGCGTTTTGGTGTCGATCACCTGGTGCGGGTAGTGTCTGCGCACCGTACGCCGGATTTACTCACCGTGTTCGCCAAAGGGGCCCGCAAGGAAAAGCTATCCTGTATTATCGCCGGAGCTGGTGGCGCTGCGCACCTGCCTGGTATGCTAGCCTCTCATACGACGGTTCCGGTGCTGGGCGTACCCGTTCCTTCCGAACACTTGAAAGGCAAGGATTCACTGTTGTCTATTGTGCAAATGCCCAGGGGAATACCGGTGGCTACCTTTGCAATCGGAAAGGCCGGCGCAATTAACGCCGCGCTGTTTGCGGTATCGATGCTGGCTTTGGGTGATACCGGGCTAGCAAGGCAACTAGATGATTTTCGTGCGAACCAGCGCGATGCGGTGTTGCAAATGAAATTACCACCGCAGAACTGATGGCGATTCTCCCTGGCAGTACGCTGGGCATGTTGGGTGGTGGTCAACTAGGTCGCATGTTTGTTATTGCGGCGAGAACCATGGGCTACGAAGTTGTTGTACTCGATCCAGATGCCAACAGTCCGGCGGGAAAGATCGCGAGCAGGCATTTAGAGGCAGCCTATGATGACAGGGAAGCACTGGATGACCTGGCCCAGTATTGCGCCGCGATCAGTACCGAGTTTGAAAACATACCTGCCGACACGCTCGATTACCTTGCCAAATCCGGGCCGGTCCATCCTTCGGCCGGTGCCCTGCGAATTGCGCAAAACCGGGTCCTGGAAAAGCAGTTTTTTAACCAGCAGGGCCTGAATACGACGCCGTTTCTCGCGATTAACACTGAGGCTGACCTGACCCAGGCGAAAAACTTTGAGTACCCGGCAATACTGAAAACAGCAACGCTCGGATACGATGGCAAGGGACAATTCGTCTGCAATTCGTTCGACGAACTTTGTACTGCCTACGGCCAGATGAGCGCGCAGGCCTGCATATTGGAGAAAAGAATAGAATTGGCCATGGAAGTTTCAGTTGTTTTGTGCCGCAGTGCAGCGGGCGATGTCGTCTGTTTTCCGGTGGTGCAGAACCAACATCGCAACGGTATTCTTGATCTATCGATCGCTCCCGCAGCAGTTACCCAAAAAACCGACCTCGATGTGAGGCAGGCGGCCAGCAAAATCGCCGATGGTCTGGGTTATTGTGGCGTGCTTGCAGTTGAATTTTTCATCTCTACTGATGAACAGGTACTTGTCAATGAAATGGCACCTCGACCGCATAATTCAGGCCATTTTACCCTCGATGCCTGCGAGACTTCGCAGTTCGAACAACAGGTACGCATGATGTGCGGAATTCCTGCCGGTTCGAGCAGACAGCACAGCGCGGTAGTGATGTGGAATATCCTCGGTGATATCTGGCCACAGGATGGCACACCCGAATGGGGCGATGTGCTTCGACAGGGGAATATGAAATTACATCTTTATGGTAAAACCGACGCGCGTGCAGGGCGCAAAATGGGGCATATCAATTGCCTGGCCAGCGATACGACTGAAGCTCGCAGGCAGCTAGACGATTTAATGGTGAAGCTTGGGGCGACCCGATCCAGGGATTAGTATTCCCTTTAACCATTACCTGGAAATTGTTTCGACTTTGCCTGGCTAGTCAGGTTTGTCTGGTTCCACGAGCGACGGTATAGGTCTTTCCCTGTTTGATTTTTTCGTAGTGCCCAAACACCTGGTGAAATCCACGTTTAAAAAACTGACGCAGACCGGTGATCGTAACGATGTAAAAGGAACCGCCGGGTTTCAGGTATTCGAGCGCGTCATACAGATAGATGTATAACATTTCCTTGCCTACCTTGGCGGGGATATTGGAAACGATCAAGTTGAACTGCTGCTTCGGGATCTGGTTAAAACCATTGCTTAACAGGCAACTGGCGTTGTCTATTTTATTAATCTGTCGATTTTTTTCCGAGTATTCAACCGCAACAAAGTCCTTATCGACCAGCAAAGTGTGCCCGCTGGGTGCCGACCTGGCCATGCATAATCCGAGTACACCATACCCGCATCCCAGGTCGAGGCAGTTGTCGTCTGTTTCGATGTCGAGATAGTCGAGTAGCATTAGCGAACCCTCGTCGATAGCACGCGGAGAGAACAGTCCCCAGGTCGTATAAAAACTCAACGAATGGTGGTTAGCGGTCGAATTAATTTTCAGGTCTTGCCCGATTTTTTGCCTGTAGTTTTTTGAATCAATCATATGTTCAGCAGTGATTAAGCTGCTTCTGCTAGGCTTTACAACCTCGAATGGCTTTGCCACAATGGCGCGTTTTGTTTTGTCATTATCTATTGGCATGCCATTTATTACTACCCGGGAGAACTAAATTATGAGGTTTGTTGTAGCGATAGTTTTTTCATTGACGCTGGCTTTGAGTGGGTCTGCTTATGCCGATGCGGCAGCTGGTCGGTCCACCTATTCCGCTAAAGGTTGTATCGGTTGCCATGGCGCCAGTGGGAAAAGTTCTGTTCCTACCTATCCCTCGCTGAAAGGCAAAGACGCTGCATTTGTGCGTAAAATTCTTGCCGAATTTCGCAGTGGTGCTCGCGATAACCCGACCATGAATGCGATGGCAGCGGGGCTTAACGATGACGATATTAATAATCTCGCCGATTATATCGGTAGTTTGTAACGGGATTCCTGAGGGAACCTGGAAAAGCCGACCCTGGTCGGCTTTTTTCATGGGCCCTGGCTACCCCCTTTGCGATGAATTCCGGGTATTTCGGAATAGGGAGCATTATTCGGGCTGAAAAAGGGCCGGTTTTGGTGTACATTGCGAGCCAAATTTATCGCAACCAGGAGTATTCATGCCGGAATACCAACTCGCACCCTCGATTCTTTCTGCCAACTTCGCCAGACTTGGCGAGGAAGTCGATAATGTTATCGCCTCAGGTGCGGATATAGTTCATTTCGATGTGATGGACAATCACTATGTGCCTAATTTGACTATCGGACCACTGGTCTGTGAAGCGCTCAGATATCATGGTGTCAGTGCCCCGATCGATGTTCACCTGATGGTCAAACCAGTAGATCGTATTATTCCCGATTTTGCCAGTGCCGGTGCCAGCTATATTACCTTTCATCCGGAGGCTTCGGATCACATCGATCGCAGCCTGAGCCTGATTCGGGAATGTGGGTGTCTTGCAGGCCTGGTATTTAATCCGGCTACACCCCTGTCTTTTCTCGACCACGTATTAGACAAGGTCGATATGATTTTACTGATGTCGGTCAACCCGGGGTTTGGCGGTCAGAGTTTCATTCCATCGACGCTGGCAAAATTAAAGCAGGTGAGGCAGATCATAGACTGCTCAGGTCTCAATATTCGACTCGAGGTCGATGGTGGCGTAAAGGTCGACAATATAGCCGAAATAGCGGCTGCGGGTGCCGATACCTTTGTTGCAGGTTCGGGCATCTTTGGTTTTCGCAGTGACAGTGACGACAATCGTTACGATAGTATTGTGGCGAAGATGAGAGGCGCACTGGAATCGGTCGGGATAGTTTGAACCCGATCAAAATCCCTGAAATGGTGCTTATCGATGTCGATGGCACTATGGTAAACAGTGTACCCGACCTGGCCTATAGCGTTGATCAAATGTTACTCGACCTCGATATGCCGGTGCGCGGCGAAGACAAGGTCAGACACTGGGTTGGGAATGGCATAGAACGTCTGGTCAAGCGGGCCCTTGTAAATGCGCTTGATGGCGATCCTGATGAAACCCTGTATCAAAGTGCCCTGCCGCTATTCAAATCGCATTATACGGCGAATAATTCAAGGCGTAGCTATCTCTACGAGGGCGTCAGACAGGGTCTGGACCATATGCAAGCGCGCAAGTATTGCATGGGCTGTGTAACCAACAAGGCCGCCGAGTTTACTCACCCACTGCTGGATGACCTGGATATCGCGCGTTACTTTGAGGTGGTCATTTGCGGTGATGATACGATTGAAAAAAAACCGCACCCAATGCCCTTGTTAACCGCTGCACAACGAATGCAGGTCGATCCACAACGGTCATTAATGCTAGGTGATTCAAGCAATGATGTACGCGCGGCGCGAGCAGCCGCGTTTCAGATTATTTGCACCAGTTACGGCTATAACCACGGTGAAGATATTCGTAGATATGAGCCGGATGCTGTGATAGATTCCATGGCTGAACTCGAAAATATAATCTAGACACAACGCTTTAGACAATGATTCATATACTCAAACATAACAAGGTAGACAATATTTGCTGGCGATGGTGATCCTGCACCGTTGTTTCGTTGTACCCTTGTTAACCCGTTTAGAGTTTTCCCCATGGATCTTAAGCAGTTCAATCAACTAAAGCGCGAATTTAATCGCATCCCACTGGTACGTGAAGTACTTGCCGATCTGGACACGCCGCTCAGTACTTACCTGAAACTGGCCGACGAACCCTACACCTACCTGTTTGAATCGGTAGAGGGGGGCGAGAAATGGGGACGCTATTCGATCATAGGCCTGGCCTGTCAAAAGCGTCTGAAAGTATTCGGCCATAGAGTCGTGCTTGAAGTTGATGGCGAGATCGTCAGCGAGGAAGTAACCGAGGACCCTCTACAGTTCATTGAAGACTATCTTGATTTTTTCAGGGTTGCCGAGGCCGAATGCCTGCCCAAATTCCACGGCGGCCTGGTGGGTTACTTTGGCTATGATACGATCCGCTATATCGAACCAAAGCTGGCCGACTGCCCTAACCCGGACAAACACCAGACGCCTGACATTCTGCTGATGTTGAGTGACGAGCTGGTGGTCTACGATAACCTGGCGTCGCGTATGTTCATCGTTGTGCATGTCGATCCGGAACAAAGCGAAGCCTGGGAATCTGGTCAGAAGCGTTTAACAGAACTTGAGCAAAAACTCTACGAGGTGCGGCTGGATCGGCATTTGCAAGCCACGTCTGAAACGGTTAAAGAAGAAGATTTCACCTCAGAATTTACCCATGATGACTTCAAGTCGGCAGTAGCAAAGGCCAGGCAATATATAATCGACGGCGATGCCATGCAAATCGTGTTGTCGCAGCGACTGTCGATACCGTTTAAACAAAAACCGATCGCATTATATCGCGCATTGCGCAGCCTCAACCCATCTCCCTATATGTATTACCTGAATCTGGGCGATCACTACGTGGTCGGATCGTCACCCGAAATACTGGTGCGCCTGGAAGACGGGGCGGTTACCGTGCGTCCAATCGCCGGCACGCGTCCACGCGATAAAAACAGGGCGCGTGACCTGGCTTTGGAAAAAGAATTGCTCGCCGATCCCAAGGAGCTGGCCGAACACCTGATGTTGATCGACCTGGGTCGTAACGATGCTGGCAGGGTGAGCCAGTTCGGTAGCGTGGAACTGACCGAAAAAATGATCGTAGAGCGATATTCGCACGTGATGCACATCGTATCTAATGTCGAAGGTAAACTAAAACCGGGACTATCGGCGATGGATGTACTACGCGCGACTTTTCCGGCCGGAACGGTATCCGGAGCGCCGAAAATTCGCGCCATGGAGATTATTGACGAACTCGAACCGGTCAAGCGTGGTATTTATTCCGGTGCGGTGGGCTATATTTCCTGGAGCGGAAATATGGATACCGCCATCGCAATCCGTACCGCCGTGATTAAGGATCAGCATCTCTACATTCAGGCAGGCGCGGGTATCGTTTATGACTCGGTTCCCGAAAATGAATGGGTCGAAACCATGAACAAGGCGCGGGCAATATTTAAGGCTGTCGCGCTGGCCGAATCGGGGTTACCGGCCAGGGACCCCTGCGCCGAAGATCAGGAGTCATTGTGATGAAAGTTTTAATGATAGATAACTACGATTCCTTTACCTACAACCTGGTGCAATACCTGGGTGAGCTTGGTGCCGAAGTCGAAGTGGTTCGCAACGATCAAATCAGTGTTGACGAGATTCGCCACAACGATGCCAGTCATATCATGGTATCGCCCGGTCCCTGTACACCCGACCAGGCGGGTATTTCGATGGCAGCGATTGAGGCCCTCGGTGGGGTCAAACCGGTCCTTGGCGTTTGCCTGGGGCATCAGAGTATTGGCCAGGTATTCGGCGGAACGATTATTCACGCGAATGAAATTATGCATGGCAAAACATCGATGGTTAAGCATACTGGTGTCGGAGTCTTTTCAGGGTTGAATAACCCGTTCGAAGCGACGCGTTATCATTCATTGGTAATCGCCAGGCAAAGCCTGCCGGATTGCCTTGAATTAACTGCCTGGACCGAAAATGACGATGGTAGTGTCGATGAAATTATGGGTGTTCGACACAAGAGTCTGGCCATCGAAGGGGTGCAGTTTCACCCGGAGTCGATATTGACCGAGCATGGACACGATTTATTGCGTAATTTTTTAAATATGGGGAAGTGATGGATATTCAAACAGCGATTAAAACGGTGATTTCCGGCCAAAATCTTGGCGAACAGAATATGACCCGGGTAATGCAGCAAATTATGACCGGTGAATGCACCCCTGCCCAGATCGGTGGATTCCTGGTTGGTTTACGCATGAAAGGCGAGAGCGTCGAGGAAATCACGGCGGCTGCTAAAGTAATGCGCGAACTTTCGACCCGCGTCACTGTTGATGCAAAACACCTGGTTGACACCTGTGGAACTGGCGGCGATGCCTCGGGTAGCTTCAATATCTCTACCGCGAGTGCAATTGTGGCAGCTGCGGCTGGTGCACAGGTGGCTAAACACGGTAACCGATCAGTCTCCAGTAAGTCGGGCAGCGCCGATGTTTTAGAGGCGGCGGGGGTCAATCTGGATATAGATCCACAGCAGGTAGGCGCGTGTATCGAAGAAGTCGGGGTCGGCTTTATGTTTGCGCAGAAGCATCATAGTGCGATGCGTCACGCAATCGGACCACGTAAGGAGATGGCGGTGCGCACTATATTCAACGTATTGGGCCCTTTAACCAATCCAGCCGGCGCACCAAATCAGGTTATTGGCGTATTCAGCGGTGACCTGGTCGAACCGCTTGCACATGTACTCAAACAGCTTGGCAGTCGACACGTGATGGTAGTACATGCCGAGGATGGTATGGATGAAATCAGTATTTCATCGAAAACCAGTGTCGCTGAACTAAAGGATGGTGAGGTAAACTGTTATTCGATATCCCCCGCCGATTTTGGTGTCGAAGTCGCCGATTCCAGTGTTTTAAGAGTAGACAGCATTGAGCAAAGCCTGGCGATGATTCAGTCAGTTCTGGCCAATAATGCCGGTCCCGCGCTGGATATCGTGGTCATGAATGCCGGCGCAGCTATCTATGTTTCCGGCGTTGCCGGCTCCCTGGCGGAGGGTATGCAAAAAGCCAGGTCCGCCATCGCCGAGGCTAAGGCGTCGAGTGTACTGGCGAGCCTGGTTGAGAAATCGAATTCCTGATGCAAGATCCGAGAGCAGATATCCTGGATCGGATACTGCAACGTAAATCCGAAGAAATTGCTGTCGCCCGGCAGCAGGCACCGCTTGATCAATTGTGCCTGCAACTGGAATCAGTATCCGCGCCTCGTGGTTTTATTCGATCATTACAGGACAAACAATCCAGTGGAACATCGGCGGTGATAGCCGAGATAAAGAAAGCATCACCGAGCAAAGGTGTGATTCGCGAAGACTTCGATCCGGTGGCAATTGCCAGATCCTATTCGAATGGCGGAGCCAGCTGTCTTTCGATACTGACCGACCGGGATTTTTTCCAGGGGCATGACGACTACCTGGTGGCCGCTCGAAATGCCTGTTCCCTACCGGTGATTCGCAAGGACTTTGTTATTGATCCTTACCAGGTATATCAGGCCAGGGCGCTGGGTGCCGACTGCATATTATTGATTGTCGCCGCGCTCGAAGAACAGGTACTGAAAGATCTGTATAACTTATCCAGTGATCTGGGTATGGACACGCTGGTTGAAGTACATAACTTGCATGAGCTGGAGCAGGCCATGCGCCTCGAGCTGGATATAATCGGCATTAACAACCGCAATTTGCATAGCTTCGAAACCAGCCTGTCAACCACGCTGGATTTGCTCAATGCGCTTCCCGGAACCTGTTTGGTAGTGACCGAAAGCGGCATACATAGCCGCGAAGATGTGCAGTTAATGCGTGATCACGGTGTCAACAGCTTTCTCGTGGGCGAGGCCTTTATGCGTGCTGAGGATCCAGGTGCCGAACTGCAGGCGCTGTTTTTTACCTGAGGCAGTTGAATGGTTGAAGGAGTACTAACTGCTAGCGGGTGCCAAATACCACGATAGTTTTGCCGTGAGCAGTTATCAATCCGTCTTCTTCCAGCGTTTTCATCACGCGTCCGGC
>Ga0255047_10000081_pt1 | contig 60750 bp, 54 predicted proteins | sample JV7_2_1_MG_FD_183640 | JGI IMG/M metagenome (GOLD analysis project Ga0255047, IMG submission 183640) | Seawater microbial communities from Jervis Inlet, British Columbia, Canada - JV7_2_1 | ecosystem: Environmental > Aquatic > Marine > Inlet | place: Canada: British Columbia | collected 2016-10-06
GCCGCTGCCAAGGAGGCTGAGGAAGTTGCGGCTCGTGAGGCTGAGGAGGCCGCTGCCAAGGAGGCTGAGGAAGTTGCGGCTCGTGAGGCTGAGGAGGCCGCTGCCAAGGAGGCTGAGGAAGTTGCGGCTCGTGAGGCTGAGGAAGCCGCTCCCGCAGTTGAGCTGCATGCGGTAGAGGATGTTGACACCATCAGCCAGGCAATCGAAGAAGTTGATGTTGAGGATCTTCAAGCGGAGCCGGAGTGGCTCGAGGCGGTCGAGGAGATGACTCTCGACGATATCGCCGAGGTAGGAGAGGCTTCTGAAGCAGAGACCATCGACCTTGAGCCGGAGGTTCCCCTCACGGCAGTACCCGACGATGTCGATGAAGCGGTGGAGACACCGACCGGGATCATCGAATCGATCGCGGTCGATGAGGGGTCGGACGCCCAAGACCTCGCCGGGATGGTCATCGAGGACGCCACCTTTGAGGTGGTCGACATCGACGATGCCGACCTGAGGGCCGACACCGCCGAGCATATGTTCGAAGTATTGGACTTCGAGGGAGAGGCTCAGCCCGATGAGGAGTTGGCCCACGACGCGGTCACCGCCGAGGTCGCTGCCGTCGAGGTCGAAGCGGAGCCGGCGGCGATCGAGCCGGACCCGCCGGCCATTCCAGACGTGGAGTTCGAGGTACCGCCGGAGTACGACCTGGTGTCTGCGAACGTCGATGAGACCCGTAGTGCACTGGCCGCCTACATGGGGCTGGCGCCGATCGTCGCCGAGGTCGACGACGCAACCGAGGATGACCAGCTGGATGCTCTCGACAGCGCTCTGGCAGGTTTGCCGGGGGTTGTCGACGAAGAGCCGGCAATGGCAGCGGAGGACCAACCTCCTGGCACCGATGAGCCGGCCGCGGCCACTGGGGAACAAGCGGAGGCCGGGGAACCGGAAGAGACCGATGATCTGGTGGAGGCCGACGAGGCATCCGGCGACGAAGAGCAGGAAGCGGCGGACAGCGAGTTTGTCGAGCCGCCGGCTGAGGGCCAGCTTCAGATCCCGACCGAGGTCGAAGAGCCGGTCGTCATGTTGGGAGAGGAAGTTGCGGCGTTCGAGCCGGCCGAGCCGGAGCCTCTCACTCCCGAGCAAGAACTGATCGCCAGCCTGACCGGCGACCTGACGATGCCCGACTTCGAGACCTTCGTGCAGGAGGATTTCTCTGAGGGATTCGTCCCGGAACCGACCCAGGAGCATCGCGGCCTGGCCGAGGCGATCGCGGAAGAGGCGGCTCCGGAACTATCGGCGCTGGCCGCCACGATGCCGGGAATCGACCACGACCATGTCGGTTTCCAGGAGTTCGATGAGGGGCTGCATTTCGACGATCCCGACGCCATCCCAGATGAGCCCACCGCAGAGGTGGACGACGCCGACGAGGCGGGTGGCTCAGATCTCACCCTGCGGGTAGCCTCAGCTCTAATCCTCGTGGCGCTCCTAGCCGGGACGCTGTGGGCCGGGAGCGTCGTCTTCCTCATCTTCATCTCGGTGATCGCCCTGGCCGCCCAGATCGAGTTCTATGCCGCCCTCCGGGTGGGCGGATACCGGCCATTGGTGTTGTTCGGCCTGCTGGGAGGTCTGGGAGCACTGATCGGAACCTACGTCCAGGGCTCAGATGTTCTCACCCAGGGACCGATCGCCATCCCGGGCGCGCTCGGGTTGACCGTGGTCGTGACCTACGCCTGGTATGGCTCGCAGGACACCCCGCCTCGCGACCCGTGGCGCAACGGTGTCGTCACCCTCCTCGGTGTTGCCTGGATTCCCGCCCTCCTGGCGTTGGTGCTCCCGATGGCCGAGTTGGAACGCTCGGAACGGTTCCAGGTCATCCTTGTACTGCTGGTGGCTGTTGCCGCTTTCGATATCGGCAGCTACTTCGTCGGCCGGGCCCTGGGCAGCCGGAAGCTTTCGCCGGTGCTGTCGCCAAACAAGACCTACGAAGGGCTCATCGGGGGGATCATCGCCACCCTCATCATTGCCTTCCTGGCTGCGGCCACCGTTGACCTGTTCACTCTCGGAGACGCCCTGGCCGTGGCGGCCGGGATCATCATTGCCGCTCCCCTCGGTGACCTGGCAGAGTCGCTGATGAAGCGATCCCTGGGAATCAAGGACATGGGCCAGTTGATCCCCGGGCACGGCGGCGTGCTGGACCGGATCGACTCCTATCTGTTCGCGGTTCCGATCGCCTATCTCGTGCTCCGGTGGACGGGGCTGCTGTAACTCCGCTCGTCATCCTCGGGGCCACCGGATCCATCGGGCGCCAGACTCTCGATGTTGCCGACCGCCTCGACATTCCTGTGGCCGCGGTTGCGGCCCGCCGCGGCTCTGAGGAACTGCTCGCTATTGCCCGCAGCCATCCGGAGGCCGATGTCGGCGTTGCCGCCCCCACCGGTGCGGAGCGAGAGCTGTTCACCTCCGAGTTGGGCCGGCGGGCGAGTTTCGGTACCGACAGCATGATCGAACTGGCCGGTCGTCCCGGGGTCACAGTGGTAAACGGCGTGGTCGGTGCCGCCGGCCTGGCCGCCTCGGTCGCCGCTCTCGAGGCAGGCAATCGCCTGGCGCTTGCCAACAAGGAAAGCCTTGTGGCCGGTGGTCCGGTTCTGCAGCAAGCTCGCCGCCAGGGCGGTGGCGAGCTGCTTCCGGTCGACTCCGAGCACTCGGCCATTCTCCAGTGCCTGACCGGCGAGGACCTGAGCGCGGTCGGCCGGCTGATTCTGACTGCCTCGGGAGGCCCGTTCCGCGGTCGTGACGCCGAGTCACTCGCTTCGGTGACGGCTCAGGAGGCCCTGGCCCATCCCACCTGGTCGATGGGGCCCCGCATCACCATCGATTCGGCCACCCTCATGAACAAAGCATTCGAGGTGATCGAAGCTCACCTTCTCTTTGATCTCTCGTACGACCAGATCGACGTGGTGGTGCACCCCCAGAGCATCGTCCACTCCCTGGTCGAATTCGTCGATGGATCCCTCAAGGCGCATTTGGGCGAGCCGGACATGCGGGTTCCCATCCAATACGCAATCACGCACCCCACCCGCCGCCCCGGGCCGCTTGCGCCTTTTCCGCTGGCCGGGCAGACCCTCACCTTCGAGTCGCCGGACCCGGTCGCCTTCCCGCTGTTGGAGATCGGCTATGAGGCCGGCCGACGCGGCGATTCGGCCCCCGCCGCACTGAACGCGGCCGACGAAGTCGCCGTGCAAGCGTTCCTCGACGGCCGGATCGGCTTCTCGGCCATTCCCCGGGTGGTGGAGGGTGCCCTCGAGAGAGTGCCGGTCAGGAAACTGGAAGCGATCGCCGATGTCGTGGCGGTGGACGCGGAGGCACGCTCGATTGCGACCGAGTTGGCAGGGACCTGCTAATCGGCCTCTGCGACTAGCTTGACCGGAGTGAAAGACCGGATGTGTCAGCTCTAGCAATTGCCATAGGCCTCTTTGCCGCCATCTTCTTTCATGAAGCGGCCCACTTCGCCGCGGCCAAGGCATTCGGAATGAAAGTCACCGAGTTCTTCGCCGGTTTCGGGCCTCGCCTGTGGTCGTTTCGCAGGGGTGAGACCGAGTACGGCATCAAGCTCCTGGTGCCGCTGGGTGGCTACGTGAAGATCACCGGGATGAGTCCCATCGAAGAGATCGATCCCGAAGAAGAGCATCGCACCTACCGGGGCAGTGTGTTCTGGAAGAAGAGTGTGGTGGTGCTGGCCGGGGTGGGGGCCAACTTCCTGCTCGCTTTTCTGATCTTCTACTTTGTGTTCGCAGTAGTTGGAGTTCCCGAGACCGAATCCCGGGTCGGCACCGTTATCGCCGAGTTGGACGACGGCACGCCCACCCCGGCCTCGCTCACCGACCTGGAGTCAGGCGACCTGATCATCGCCGTCGACGGCCAGGAGGTTGAGTATTGGGGTGACTTGCTGAGCGAGCTCCGCGACAAGGCCGACGTTGAACTGCAACTGGTGGTGGTTCGTGATGGAACCACCTTCACCACCGTGTTGACACCAGCCGAGCGCGAAGGACGGGGATTCGTCGGCATCTCTATCCCGGAGGCGGTTACCAGGACCTTTGGCCCCCTCTCGGCGTTGTCGCGAACGACGGAGATCTACTGGGAGTCGATCGAGGCTTCGGTACGGGCTGTGGGGTCGCTGCTGTGGCCGCCCAACCTCCTCGATCTCTTCGGTGATGCCGTCGAGGGCACCGACCCCGGTAATCGCCGGCCGGTCACAGTGGTAGGCCTCATAGGAGAGAGCTCGAACATCTTCGACGTCGCGGGGTGGGCCGGCATCCTCAGCCTGATCGCCGGCCTCAACATCATTGTCGGCCTCTTCAATGTGCTGCCGCTGTTTCCGTTGGACGGTGGCCATTTCGCCATCGCCGCCTACGAAAAGCTGCGCGGAAAGCCGGTCGATGTGGAGAAACTGGTCCCCCTGGCCGTCGGCGTAATCATGTTTTTCGTGTCCATCTTCTTGCTAGGCCTATGGTTCGACCTGTTCGGCCCCGGCCTCGACTTTGGCTAACGCTTTGGCTGACGCAGCAGCTGGCACTTTGGCTAATGCTCTACGTTTCGACCTCTAGATACCATTGACCCCGGTGCTATAGTCCGCGCCAGTTGAATTTGGACGCAGTGGGCGCCCGGCGCCCACTTTTTGTGTAAGGGATCGATGTGGACCGGCTGTGGGAATCGATTGAAGCGTTCCTCGTCGAGGAGCAGATTGAGCTGGACGATTTGGAGTTGTCCGGCCGAACTCTGCGCGTCGTGGTTGACGCTGAAGGCGGGCTCGATCTTGACCACATCACCAACGTTTCCCGGGGGGTATCGCGGTTGCTCGACGAGAACGAGGAACTGGTTCCCGAGTCGTACAACCTCGAAGTCACCTCGCCGGGACTGGAGCGAAAACTGCAGCGTCCCCGCCACTTCGAGAAGTCAATTGGTCGCCCGATCCGAATCAAGACCAAGGGCGGGCTGGCGCTGCAAGGCGAGTTGACCGAAGTCGATGACACCGGGTTTGTAGTTGTCGACACCGGCGTTGAGAGTCGCGTGGCCTTCTCAGAGGTGGCCAAGGCCCGCACGATCTTCGAAGTTCCCTCCCAACCCAAGCCTGGAAAAGCTAAGTAGGTAGCCATGCATTTTGAGATGATGGAAGCGCTCGAGCATCTGGAGCGGGAACGCGGTATTCCCGTTGAGACAATCCTCGATGCTCTTGCCAACGCCCTCGTTTCTGCGTACAAACGCAGCCCCGGAGCGGCCGAAGAGGCCAGAGTCACTATCGATCCCGAAACCGGCGAGATGCTGGTCTATGCCCAGGAGCTGGACGAAGACGGCAATGTCGTCCGTGAATGGGAGGACACTCCCGACGACTTCGGGCGGATTGCCGCCCAGACCGCCAAGCAGGTCATCCAACAACGCCTGCGAGACGCCAAGCGTGAGCAGGTTTACGAGCGCTACCAGGGCCGACAAGGAGACCTGGTGACGGGCATTGTTCAGCAGGTCGACCATCGCTACGCCATGCTCGACCTGGGCGATGCCGAAGCGATCATGCCCTCCTCCGAGCGGATCCCCTACGAGCGACTCGACCGGGGAGCCCGGGTAAAGGCGCTGGTGCTCGAAGTGCGCGAAGAAGGCAAGGGCGCCCCGATCGTCGCCTCCCGCAGCCACCCCGACTTCATCAAGGCTTTGTTCGAACTGGAAGTCCCCGAGCTGCTTGAAGGAGTCGTTGAGATCAAGGCGATCGCTCGCGAGCCGGGCCACCGCACCAAGCTGGCCGTCTTCTCAAACGATCCCTCGGTGGATCCGGTCGGCGCCTGCGTTGGCGCAAGGGGATCGCGAGTCCGTCAGGTAGTCAACGAACTGCGGGGCGAGAAGGTCGACCTGGTTCAGTACCGCGACGACCAGAAGCAGTTCATTGCCGAGGCGCTCAGTCCGGTCAGGGGAGTTCGCGAAGTGCGGATCGATGAGGAGGAGAAAGAGGCCATCGTCATCGTCCCCGACGGCCAGCTTTCGCTGGCCATCGGCAAGGAGGGTCAGAACGCCCGCCTGGCCGCTCGCCTGACCGGTTACCGCATAGACATCCGTCCGGAGAGCAACCCCGAGGGTCTGCCGCCGGATGAACCTGAGGCGGATCAGGAGAGTGTGGAGACATCCGAGGCGCCCGGGGCAGCTGAAACCCCCGAGGCGGCGGAAGGTTCCGCAGAGCCTGCCGCCACCGTCTCGGCTGAGGAGCCTGCGGCTGAGGAGCCTGCGGCTGAGGAGCCTGCGGCTGAGGAGCCTGCGGCTGAGGAGCCTGCGGCTGAGGAGCCTGCGGCTGAGGAGCCGCCAGTCGCTGATGGCGAGGACGATGCTGTAACCGACGAAGAAGCCGAAGGGGAGGTCCGTGAGTAAGACACGGATATACGAACTGGCCCGTGACCTCGACCTCGAGTCGAAAGAAGTGTTAACGCGCGCCCAGGAGCTCGGGCTGGAAGTCAAGACCGCTTCATCCGGCCTCGACGAAGACGAGGCGGAGCTCGTCAGGTTGTCCTACCAGGAACAAGAGTCAGAGGCCTCGGTCGCCGAAGCGCCAGACGCCCCGGTCGAGGACGCCGGAGAGCCGGCGGAAGAAGAGCCGGAACCTGAGGGAGATGAGCCGCCCGGGGACGAGCCCGCAGAGGGCGAGCCTGTCTTCAGTGGCGAACTGGAGCTACTCGAGGTTCCGTACGGAGTGACGGTTGCTGACTTGGCGACCCTCATGCGCCGTCCCACCGGGGCTCTGGTCAAAGCGATCATGGCCATGGGCGAGATGGCGGCTGCCGCCCAGCCGGTGCCGGAGGAGATCCTGGGTCCGCTGACCGAGGCCTTCGGCTTCCTGGTGACGGTGGCGGAGCCCGAGGAAGAAGAGGCCGAAGAGGTGGTCTCGCTTAGGGCGCTGGTTCACGAGGAGGACGCTCCGGAGGACCTGGAAGGTCGTCCGCCTGTCATCACAGTTATGGGCCACGTCGACCACGGCAAGACCCAGCTGCTGGACACCATCCGCCACGCCAATGTGGTGGCCGGAGAAGCCGGCGGCATCACGCAGCACATCGGTGCTTATCAGGTTCCCGTCGAGGGCTCGAAGCTCACTTTCATCGACACTCCCGGCCACGAAGCCTTCACTTCGCTGCGAGCGCGAGGCGCCAACGTCACCGACATAGTGATCCTGGTGGTGGCGGCCAATGACGGTGTCATGCCCCAGACGGCCGAGGCTATCAGCCACGCCAAAGCGGCCGGGGTACCGATGCTGGTGGCCGTCAACAAAATGGATCTGCCCGAAGCCGACGCCTACGCGGTCCGGGCCCAGCTCACCGAGCATGAAATCGTTGTTGAAGAGCTGGGTGGCGACGTCGTGAACGCCGAGGTTTCTGCTCTCACCGGCGAGGGGGTCGATCAGCTGCTGGAACTCATCCAGCTCACCGCCGAGCTGGAAGACCTCAAGTCGAACCCCACCGCCAATCCCGAGGGGGTCGTCATAGAGAGCAACCTGGACAAGGGACGCGGTCCGGTGGCCACTGTCATTGTGCAACGCGGAACCTTGAAGGTTGGTGACGTGCTGGTGGCCGGTGCGGTGGCGGGCCGGGTCAGAGCGATGATCGACGACACCGGCGCCCAGGTGAAGGAAGCTGAGCCGTCAACGCCCGTGCTCATCATGGGCTGGTCGGACGTCCCCAGCGCCGGTGACCGATTTCAGGTCGCCCCCGATGACCGGACCGCCCGCAGTCTGGCCTCCGACGCGTTGGCTGAATTGCGGGCCAAGAACCTGGTAGTGCCAACTCCCCAGGAGCGTATGTCGGATCTGCTCGAAGAGATGAGAACCGCCGACGATGCCGAGCTTCGTTTGATCATCAAGGCTGACGTGACCGGCTCGCTCGAAGCAATTCGCGACAAAGTCTCCGAGATCGGCCGTGAAGGCGGCAAGCTGACGGTTGTGGCCTCGGCGGTGGGGGGCATCACAGAGAGCGACGTGCTGCTCGCTGATGCCTCGCATGCAGTGATCGTTGGCTTCAACGTTCGTCCGGACTCCAAGAGCCGCAAGGCTGCTGAGGTGTCCGGCGTCGAAGTCCGCACGTATCGGATCATCTACGAGCTGCTCGACGAGATCGAGCAGATGCTGGTCGGCCAGCTTGCCCCCGACGAAGTGGAGGACGTGCTGGGTGTGGCCGAGGTTCGGGCTACGTTCCGGGCACCCCGCCTGGGAACGATCGCCGGCAGTTACGTCACCGAAGGCGAGATGACTCGTGGAGCCAAGGTCCGCCTGGTACGCGACGGCGTGGTTGTTTACGACGGGCGGGTGGCATCCCTGCGACGGTTCAAGGACGACACGCGCTCGGTTACGGCCGGGTTCGAATGCGGCATAGGTCTCGAGAACTTCCGTGACATCAAGGAAGGCGACGTTCTGGAATCCTACGAGCTGCGCGAGGTTGCGCGGGTTTAAGGTCTAGCTCATGCACGCTGCCGCCCTGCGCGTCGAGCTCCGAATCCCCGATGTTCACTCGCTCAAGGAGAAGCGTCATCGCATGAGCATCCTGACGACGGATCTGCGCAAAGCCTTCCCAGCCGCCGCCCTGGCCGAGGTCGGCTTCCAGGATCAATGGCAGCGGTCCTCGCTCGGAGCCGCCCTGGTGGCCACCGACGCCGGACAGCTACAGCGCATCATCACCGGCATCAACCGGTTCTTCGACGGCCGTCCGGACGCTGAACTGCTCGAGGTGGCGGTGTCCTACCTGGAGGAGCAATGAGCGGTGGGCCCCGCATGCCGCGGGTCAATGAGTTGCTTCGCGAAGTGATTGCCGAGGAGATCCGGGATCTCAAGGACCCGGCCGTCGGGTTTGTTACGGTGACGGCCGTCGACACTTCCCCCGATCTCCACAATGCCCTCGTCTACTACACCGCTCTCGGTTCTGAAGAGGAGCGAGCCGCCTGTGCGGGAGCACTCGAGCGGGCGACTCCCCGTATTCGCTCCCGGATGGGGGCTCAGGTGCGCCTCAAGAACACGCCGGCGCTGGAATTCAGGGTCGACTCGTCGCTGGAGGCCGGTATGCGGATCGACTCGATCCTGCGCCACATTGGCGGCGACGATGACGATTGAGGGGGCGCTGGACAACGACTTGGCGAGGGCTGTCCGACTCTTGAGTGAGACCGACGAGATCGCCGTCAGCTGCCACATCAAGCCCGATGGAGATGCTCTCGGCTCGGCGGTTGGCTTCGCAAGAGCGGCCACTGCCGCCGGCAAGTCGGCGGTCGTCAGCTTCGGTGATCCATTCGAGCTACCTGACTACTTCAGCCTGCTCCCGCTGGACCTCCTGGTGCCGCCCGACCGATTCCCGGAGCGGCCCGGCGTGATGATCACCTTCGATGCCGCCGATCGGTCCCGGCTCGGCTCGCTGGCGGCCGTCTCGGAAGCGGCCGGAACTCTCATCGTGGTCGACCACCACGTGACCAACCAGGGATTTGGCGACATCAACCTCATCGACGGTGCCGCGGCCGCTTCTGCCGTGCTGGCCTACGACCTCATCCGTCGGCTCGAGTGGCCGATAGACGAGCAGGCCGGCCTCGCCCTTCTGATGGGTGTGGTCACAGACACCGGGCGTTTCCAGTACTCGAACACTTCGGCCCGCACGTTCCGGGTGGCTGCCGAGCTGCTGGAAACTGGAGCGCACCCTGAGGCGATCGGCCAGATGGTCTATGAGAATGCCCCGTTCGGCTTCCTATCTGTGGCGGGGGCCGTTCAGTCCCGGGCCGTTCTGGAACCGGACCTGTCCCTGGTGTGGTCTGAGCTTCGTATCGCGGACCTGCTCGCGGCGAATCTGACTGCGACTGACACCGAGGGGCTCATCGACCACATTCGGGTGGCCCGCGAAGCCGATGTGGCCATCCTGCTGACTGAAACGGCGGAGGGGACCAAGGGCAGCCTGCGATCGCGAGCCGTGGCGGATGTTGGCCTACTGGCGACCGCCTTCGGCGGCGGCGGCCACGCCCGGGCGGCCGGGTTCACGATGGATGCCCCGGCCTCTGAAGTAATCGAACGGGTTCGGGAGTATCTCCGTGGCGCCTGAAGGTTTCTTGCTCGTCGATAAGCCGGGGGGCTGGACTTCGCATGACGTGGTTGCGAAGGTGCGCGGCCTGGCCGGGACCAGGAAGGTTGGTCATGCGGGCACGCTTGATCCGATGGCCACCGGCCTCCTGGTGCTGGGCCTGGGTCGAGCCACACGCCTGCTCCGTTTCGTCTCAGATAGCTCCAAGGTCTATCTGGCCACAGCACTGTTCGGCGTCGCCACCGACACCCTCGACGCCGACGGGACCGAAACCAGCCGCGTTCCGATGCCGGTGTCCCTCGACGAGGTTGACGGGGCGCTGGAGGCGTTTCGGGGGGACATTGAGCAGATCCCACCGATGACTTCGGCCATCAAGATCGATGGCCGCAAGCTGTACGAACTAGCCCGCGAGGGCAAGGAGATCGACCGTCCGTCCCGCCCCGTCACCATTCACAGCCTCGAACTCACCGGGTTTGACGCAGGGGAGTTCCCGGTCGTGGAGTTTCGCGCCCATTGCTCGAGCGGCACCTACGTTCGTTCGCTGGCAGACGACATTGCAGCCTCCCTCGGGGGACGGGCCCATCTGGTGGCACTGCGGCGTACCGGCATCGGGTCGCTGCAGGTAGATGAGGCTCGGCCGCTGCAGGACTACATCGACGATTCCGATTTGATCGGCCCCTCCCTGCTGTCGCTGGCCGGCGGGTTGGCGGACATGTCACGACTGCAGGTCGACGACGAGCTCGGCAAGCGGATCTCGCATGGTTCGGTTCTCCCGCTGGCCGACTTGCCGATCGAGACCGCCACCGCGGTGCTCGATCAGGAAGGAAGGCTTCTGGCTGTGTACGGGCCCCGTGATCAGTCGGCCCGCCCCGAGGTCGTTGTCGCATGAGGGTGCTGGTCGGGGACCCGGCAGTGTGGACGCCGCGTCCCGGAGGAGTGGCCGTGTCGATCGGCGTGTTCGACGGCGTTCACCTTGGTCATCGCCAGATGCTGCAGGCGTTATTCGACGACTCAGCTGCCCTCGGTGAGCTTCCAATCGGAGCCATCACATTCGACCGGCACCCCTTGGCGACCATTGCTCCTGACCGAGCTCCGGAGCTGATCACCACTCCCGAGGAGCGCCTGGTTCTGTTCGAAGAAGCCGGGCTCGACTTCGCCGCCGTCCTGACCTTCGACGAGGGGATGCGTGCTCTCCCCCCTGACGATTTCGTCAGGACTGTGCTCGCCGATGGCCTCGGCGCCCGACTGGTGGTGGTCGGCGAGGGCTTTCGATTCGGTATCGACGCAGCAGGGGATGTCGACGAGCTGCGAAGGCTGGGTGACCACTTCGGATTCGCGGTGCAAGCCGTCGAGTTGTTGGAGACTGGTTCCGGTCCGATTTCCTCGACTCTCATCAGACAGGCTCTTGCCGCCGGCGAGGTGGCGAACGCGGCCGGATTGCTGGGACGCCCGTTCGGCCGGACCGGCCGGGTAGTCGCCGGGGACCACCGGGGAGTCGGGATCGGGTTTCCGACCGCCAACCTCGACATTCGTCCCGGATTGCTCATCCCGGGCCATGGGGTGTACGCCGCCTTCGCCCGGGTGGGCGAGGACCGGCTCCCGGCGGTTGTCAACATCGGCACGCGACCAACCTTTGACGGCGTGCGTCAGGTGGTGGAGGCTCATCTGCTCGACTACGCAGGCGACCTCTACGGGAGCGACCTGACCCTGGAGTTTGTTGCCCGGCTCCGTCCCGAGCAGCGGTTCGAGTCGGTGGCGGCGCTCGTCGAGCAAATCGGGGCCGACGTTGAGTCCGCCCGTGAGTATCTGGCTTAGACCGCCTCGACAACAGGCCTCTTGAATCGGCGCCAGGGGTGGCGCATGCTGCCCCGGTGCTGTTGCCGGCCATTCTCGTTGCCATTCTTGGCGTGCTGGGACCGGGCCCGGCCGACCCGGTACCCACTCCACCGACTTCGACACCCGACTCTCCGGCCGCCGCTCTCTCCCTAGAGCGTGAACCGTCCCTCCCTCCGCCACCGCTCGAGATGCCGCCGTCTCCCGGAAAGCTCCCGCTCACGCCCCCGCCCCTGTCGGGCCCGGGCCTGGCTGCCCTGGCGGTCGGATTCGCCATATTGGCGACCAGAACGCCGCGGACGACTGCGACCACCCGGACCATCAGGAGATCGCTGCAGGACAGTCTCTTCTCCGATGTTGGCCATGGCGACCTGACTTCAATTGCCGACACGCTACGCGGGCTCCGCCCGGTTGAAGCCACCGCGGTGGTAGCGGGCCTGAGCGACCATGAGCTGGGCGTATGGATGCGGGAGCTGAACGGCTGGGTGGGAGGCTTCAACGCGGCTGAGCAAGCCGGGCTCTTCGACGACCTGGCTACCCGCCTCGGCCCCTCTCAGCTGGCCCGGATCGCCGAACAGGGCCGGATGTCGGAGGTCATCGCGGCTGCCCGGGAAGCAACTGCCCCCGGAGTGCGAATCCAGCTGGCTCTGTTGTTGTGGACCACCCGCAGCCCGGGCGACGACGGCTGGAGCGAAATTGTCACCCTGCTGGAGTCCTCCCCGCCGGCGGTGCTCGGCTCGGCGCTGGCTGGTCGACCGGCCGAAGAGGTGGTGTTCCGCCTCTTTGGCCACCACCAGTCCCATCGCGACAATCGGCCCCGGATTCGGCTCGATGCGGTGCCCCGCTTCCTGGCTGTTGCGGAGCAAATAGAGGACGCGGGATTGCGCGCCGAGATGTTCGCGGCCGCCGCCGCTGAGTTGGCGGCCACTTCCGATGTCAGGGTGACGGGCCCGGGGGAGCGAGACGAGGTTCTGAGCGCCCTCGGCTCCCTGCTGCGCCGCGACCCGGCCGGGACCATCTCGGACCTCAATCACCGGGTGGATCCTCATGCCAACGTCCTCTCGAGCTGGATCAAGCAGATGATTGTGGCGGATCGTCTCGACGAACTCGACGTTCTGCTGGCCGACCTGATCGGTAGCAACCGGCTTAACCACTACACGCACCAGGGCTCTGACCCTGCCGATCCATACCCCAACGCCTCCAACCTCGGCTACTACGTCGGGGCCTACGGGTTGGCGATCGACTCCATAGCCGACGATACCGAGGACAGGATCACCCTGGTCTCTCAGCTGTTCTCAATTCTCACCGGGTTGGTACCGGGCCCGGGGCGAACCGAGGTCCGGTTGCCGACCGGCCCCTTGGTGGATCGCCATGCCGCCTCAGTGGTGGCTGGATTGCGGGCGGAAGCGGCGAGCCTCAAGCAGGCTCTGTGGGGCCTGGCCAAGCCCCGAGATGAAGGCGGCTCGTTGTGGAACGGGCCGGGTACCACTCAGTTCCAGGACGCATGGGAGGAGGTCATGGTCGTCCGGTGACGGGTATTCTCGCCTCGGAGGTGCCTGTTTTGATAGACAAACGCATTCGCTCGGGATCGCCGTATGAGGACAGGATCGGATTCTCGAGGGCCGTGGTGGCGCAGGGCCGGGTGCTGGTCTCCGGCACAGCGCCGGTCCCACCAGCCGGTGAGCCGGTGGCTGCCGGGGCCGGCGATCAGATGCGCCGTTGTGGGGAGATCATTGCTGCCGCTCTTGCCGAAGCTGGCTCGAGCCTGGAGCATGTGGTGCGTACTCGCACCTTCATAACCGAGCCGGCCGAGGCCGATGAGATCGGTCTGGTCCATGCCGAGCTCTTCGGCCGGGCCCGCCCCGCCTCGACCATGGTTGTGGTTGCCGCTCTCCTCGATCCCGACTGGAAGGTCGAAGTCGAAGCCGAGGCGTTACTGCCATTCGATTTGCCGGCCGGGTAACCCGGTGGAGGATTTCGATGGCCGGCAAATGTGGGTGCTGCCGCCGACCCCGCGGTGGGCTACGACCGGCGCCGCAGGCGCCAGGTCCAGTGGCAACCACGTCTACGCGATCACTCTTTGTCGGATCTCGGATCTCGGATCTCGGATCTCGGATCTCGGATCTCGGATGCCGACCCGCCGACCGTGACGCCGGGCCGCGATCGCTGTTTGCCTTGACCCTGCCGTGGGCTAACCTCCCTCTCTGCTACAGTTCCGATTGCCGATTTCCGGCGGGGTTCCCAGGGTGAACGACACCAAGACCATCATTGAAGAGTTCGGCAAGCACGCCACCGACACCGGTTCGCCGGAGGTTCAGGTGGCGCTCATCACCGGACGAGTGAACCACCTCACCGAGCATCTGAAGGTCCACGCTAAGGATCATCACAGCCGGCGGGGTTTGCTGATGCTGGTCGGGAAACGCCGGCGCCTGCTCAATTACCTGCGAAATCAGGATGTGGAGCGCTACCGCAGTCTCATAGCCAAGCTGGGACTTCGTCGGTAACCGGGAAGGCGGCCGGGAGGCCGCCTTCAACGCGAATACGTGAGGACCGGGTTTGTTGTCAGTGGTGATTCCTTGTCATAGACGAGGTGTGACTACTGGTAATTGGCCCGCTCCTCCTGAAACACAAGGAGAGACGCGTGTCTGAATTCACCGTCAGCGACAAAGTCGGAAATTCCGAGATCACATTCTCGGCCGGCAAAGTCGCCCAACAAGCCGATGGGGCCGTAACGGTCACTGTCGGCGATACCGAGGTGCTTGTCACCGCCGTCGCATCCCGCCGTTTGCGCGAGGGTGTCGACTTCTTCCCCCTCACCGTCGACTGCGAAGAGCGCATGTACGCGGTGGGGCGGATCCCGGGTTCGTTCTTCCGGCGTGAAGGCCGGGCCACCGAACGGGCCATCCTCACCTGCCGCCTCATCGACCGGCCGCTGCGCCCGTCGTTCAAAGACGGCTTCAGGTCCGAGACGCACATCATCGCCACCGTGCTGCAGGTTGATCACGAACATCCCTACGACGTCGCCGCCCTCAACGGTGCTTCGGCGGCTCTGTCCATGAGCGCCATTCCATTCGAAGGACCCATCGCCGGCGTGCGCATGGGCCTCAAGGATGGGGAATGGATGGCGATGCCCACCCACTCCGACATGGAGCAGGGGGTATTCGAACTGACCGTTGCCGGCAAGCGGAACGACGCGGGCGGAATCGACGTGGTGATGGTCGAGGCCGGAGCCACCGAGAACGCCCTTCGTTTGATCGAAGAGGGCCAGGCGCCCAGTGACGAGGCCACCGTGGCCCGCGGCCTGGAAGAGGCCAAGACCTACATCGGCCAGTTGATCGATCTCCAGCTAGAGCTGGCCTCGAACTTCGATCCGGCCGAGGTGGAGTGGCCGGTGGTCACCGACTACACCTCCGAGGTGTTCGACCGGGTCGACGCTGCCATCGGGGAGCGTGCCGACGAGGTCATCACCATCGTCGACAAGAAAGCCCGCGGAGAGGCACAGACTGCTCTCGGAGGGGCGATCGAGGCAGAGCTGATCACTGAGGACACCGATGCCGACGAGGCTCCCATGGTCAAAAAGGCGTTTCGTTCGGTCATGAAGCAGAAGATGCGGGCGCGGGTCGTGTCCGAGGGGATTCGCCTGGACGGGCGCGCTCCGGCAGACATCCGTGCATTGGAGGCCGAAGTCGGAGTGCTCGATCGCACTCACGGCTCGGGTCTCTTCAAGCGAGGCGAAACGCAGGTCCTCAACGTGACCACGCTCGGCATGCTGCGGATGGAACAGATGCTCGACACCATCGCTCTCGAGGAGTCGAAGCGCTACATGCACCACTACAACTTCCCGCCCTACTCGACCGGCGAGACCGGTTTCATGCGGGGGCCGAAGAGGCGCGAGATCGGGCACGGTGCGCTGGCCGAGAAAGCACTGCTTCCGGCCATCCCCACTGCCGACGACTTCCCTTACGCCTTCCGGCTGGTGTCAGAAGTGCTGGCATCCAACGGGTCGAGCTCGATGGCCTCGGTGTGCGGATCGAGCCTCTCGCTGATGGACGCCGGAGTGCCGATCGTGGCACCGGTTGCTGGCATCGCCATGGGCCTGATCGCTCATGATGATGGGTTTGTGACTCTCACCGACATCCTGGGAGCGGAGGACGCCCTCGGCGACATGGACTTCAAGGTGGCCGGGACCGCCGACGTGATCACTGCTTTGCAGATGGACACGAAGATCGAAGGCCTGCCCGCGGAAGTGCTCACGAATGCCCTCAATCAGGCCAAGGACGCCCGCCTCAAGGTTCTGGCGGCCATGCAGGAGGCCATCGACGGGCCCCGTGAGGAGCTGCGGCCTTACACGCCTCGCATCGAGGCCGTTCAGATCCCCCGCGACAAGATCGGCGAGATCATCGGCCCCAAGGGCAAGATGATCCGCGAAATCGAGGAGGAAACCGGAGCCACGCTCGACATCGACGACGACGGAACAGTGCGGGTTGGAGCCGCCGACCAGGAGTCAATGGAGGCCGCCCGGGAGAAGGTGCTCCAGATCGCCTTCCCGCCCGAAGCCGAGGTCGGCAAGGAGTATGAGGGTGAAGTTGTCAACATCACCAAGTTCGGCGCCTTCGTCAACATCCTCCCCGGCCGCGACGGCTTGCTGCACATATCGAAGATTGGCGGCGACCGCAGGATCGAGAATGTTGAAGACGAGCTGAGTCTGGGTGACAAGATCCAGGTTGTAGTCGGCGAGATCGACCGCAACGGCAAGGTCAGCCTCAACATGGCGGGTCAACCGCCTAGCGGCGGCGGAGGCGGCGACAAGGGCCGTGACCGCGATCGGGACCGGGACCGGGACAGGGGTGGCCGTGACGGCTCCGGTGGCCGCGACGGCGGCGACCGGGGAGACTCGCGAGGTCGGCGGCGTCCGCGTCAGGACCAGGCTGCCGAGCACCGGTCGGACTCCGACTCACGTTCGGACTCAGCCGGCGATTCCGGAAGTGGACGTCGCCGGGCAGCCAGCTTCGAGGACGAGTTCGAGAAAGGCCTGGACGGCTAGTTCGGTCTAAGCGCCGGCGGCCAGCAGACCGTCGGCCAGGGCCTGATTGACGATCGCGATGCCGGTTGAGTTCACGTGCAGGAAGTCGTAGAACTCGTCGGTCGTCCACGGGTAGTCGGTCAGGTCCAGGTAGGCGAGGTTTCGCCCGGAGGCGAATGACTCGACTGTGGCCCGATAGGCGTCGTAATCGGCGGCGCCGTTCGGGTGCATTGCCAGGTAATCCTCAGCCACGAATGGCATCTCTACCAGCACCACCTCGATCCCGGCGGCCTGGAGGCCGTCGACGAGGCGGCCGAATGACTCGAGTTCGATCCCCCCGAGCGTGTAATCGTTGAGGGCTCGCTCGCGGGTGCGGGCCACGTCGAGAGGCCGGAGGTTGTAAACCTCACCGGGGAGGACGAACTCTCCGGAATCGGGATTGCCGGGGCTGTATTGGGTAACAAGGGCGGCTGGATCCCTAATGAACGGACTGACTTGCACCAGAGCCGACACGCCTGACAAGGTTCGTTGCACCCGCTGGCCGGACGTCTCCTCGCCCATGAAACGAGCCCGGCCCCGCGACGTCAGGTAGTTGTCGAAGACCTCTGCATTGGCGCTGCTGGCATCGTTGAGGTCCCGGCTGGTGAGGCCGATCACCACTACCTCGGGGCGGGTGAGGGGAACCACCACATTGAGCGCCCAGTCCTCAGTCTGGCGTATCGCCGATCCATCCAGCCCTGCGTTGTAGAAATTGTCCAGCCCGGTAAGTCGCTCCAGGTCCTCGGAGACGAAGGCGGCGTTGACCGACGAGTTGCCGATCAGCACCACGTCGGCGGTTTCTCCCGCCGCCGCCATGGCTTGCATCTCCTCAACCTTGCGGTCGGTCTGGGCGAAGTTCCAATCCGGGTTGGGCAGTCCGCCGGCCAGGACCCTGGCGATCAGTTCGGCCACCAGCAGGACCGCCAGCACGATGAGAGTCGTCCGGCCGCCCCGGGCCCGCCACCCGGGCACGGACGCCAGCCCATTCCGGGCGGTGTCGATCACGATGAGGTCCTGATCATCGGGTGGGGTGGCGGGAAGCGTGTTCATGCTCATGTTCAGAATTGGAAGTAGATGAAGGGGACGGTACCGCCTCCGGAGAAGACGATCAGGCCGAGAATCATCACGCCGTACGCTAGCCCCCGGCTCAAAACCGGCCACTCGAGGGCGGCGGTCTGGCTGCGGGCCTGGCGTTGGGCCAGGTCGATGACGAAGCTCATGAGACCGAGGGGAATTAGCAAGGCCAGCATTTCACCCGAGGTCACCGGGTCCGGTACTCCTCCTCGCAGCGAGACGATTCCCTGCAGGTAATCCCAGGCCTGGGAGAACGAATCAGCCCGGAAGAAGATCCACGACAACGCAACCAGGTGGAAGGTGGCCAGGGCGGGGGCGATGTCGGCGAGCGTAAATGGATCGTCGGCCGCTTTGGGGCTCTTGTGTCGCAGGCTGCGGTGCACGGCCAGGTAAACGCCGTGCAGCCCGCCCCAAACGACGAAGGTCCAGGCGGCACCGTGCCAAAGCCCGCCCAGGAGCATGGTGATCATGAGGTTTCGATAGGTGAAGATTCGGCCCCGCCGGTTCCCGCCCAGGGTGATGTAGAGATAGTCGCGTAGCCAGGTCGACAGCGAGATGTGCCAGGTGCGCCAGAAGTGCGTGATATTGCGCGATAGGTAGGGCTGACGGAAGTTCTCCATCAGTTCGATCCCCAGCAGGCGGCTCGATCCGCGGGCAATCGCCGAGTACCCGGCGAAGTCGCCGTAGATCTGCAGAGAGAAGGCGTAGATGCCGAGCAGGAGTCGTAGCCAATCCCCTGATCCGGATCGACCGAAGGCTTCGTTGATCATGGGAGCCAGCCCATCGGCGATGACGACCTTGCGGAAAAGTCCCAGCAGGATGAGATAGAGGCCGGAGCGGATCTGAGGGGAAGTGAGACGCACCCGCAGGCGCTGGATCTGGGGGAGGAGGCGGCTCGCCCGCTCGATCGGGCCTGCCACCAACTGCGGGAAGTAGGCGACGTAGACGGCGAAGCTGAGCAGCTCGTCGGTCGGTTCCATCTTGCGGCGATAGACGTCGATCGTGTATCCAAGGGTCTGGAAGGTGTAGAAGGAGATGCCGACCGGGAGCAGGATGGTGAGAGTCGGGAGATTGGGCTCGAGCCCGGCCGAGTCGAGGATGCCGGCTGCCGAGTCGATGAAGAAGTTGAAATACTTGAAGAAGCCGAGGATTCCAAGGTTGACGGCCACGCTCACAAACATGAGCAGCCGACGGCGGGCGGCTTGTTCCGAGGCGGCGATAGCCCTGGCAACGTAGAAGTCGGTGAAAGTGGAGACGATGATCAGGCTCAGGAAGCGCCAGTCCCACCATCCATAGAAGACGTACGAAGCGGCCAGCAACAGGAGGTTCTGGCGCTTGCGCAGAACCGTCCAGTAGAGGATGAATACGAGCGGCAGGAAGACTGCAAACTCAAACGAGTTGAAAACCATTTAGTTCCTGTCGTAACCCCTGCAGCCCTGGTCTTCCCCCGGCAATCGATCAGTGTACTTAGAATTTGGGCTCTAGCCTCTGGCAGCTTGAACCACTTTCCGTGGGTTTTGTAATCGAACATATGTTCGATTACAGTGATCAGTCTCATGACTTCCGTTCTGCACGCTCCCGAGAAACAACTGAGATTAGGGCTGGAGGCCGGCAAGGTCATCGGCCTGGTGGGGTCGCCGGGTTTCGGGCTCACCCGGCTGGGGCTGGGTTTGCTTCGCGATCAACCGGGGTGGGTGGCCTGCGTCGATGTGCGCGGCTGGCTCAGCCCGGCAGCTCTCTGGGAGGTGGGGGTTTCGTCGGAGCGAACGGTCATCGTCCGGTGCCCGGATCCCCGACGCTGGCCGCAGGTAACTGCCGCTCTGGTTGAGGGGATGCAGGCGGTTTATGCCGAAGTCCCATCGGGAGTAGCCGCCCCCATACTGCGCCGGCTTGGCGCCCTGGCCAGGGCACGGGCTACTCCGATGATGCTGCGTCCGCTGGGAGAGGACATTCCGGCCGGGTTGGCTCACCTCCGTTTGGAGGCGCAGTCGGTGGTCTGGAGGGGTACAGGTCGGGGGAGAGGCCGGCTGGGGGAGCGTATTTCCACTCTGGCCATCTCCGGCAAAGGGGTCGGAGGAATGCAGCAAATCATTGAGGTGGAGGACGATGGCACGGACACTGTGCGTGTGGTTCCCCGACTGGGCGTTGCGATGCCTGAACGCGCCGTCGGGTGAGCCATGCCAGGTCGTTGATGACTCCAATCGGGTAGTCGCCGCCAACCTTCCGGCCCGGGCCGAGCAGGTCCGGGTGGGGATGTTGAGAAGGGAGGCGGAAGCGGTGTGCCCGGCGGTCACCACCTACTCGCAGGATCGAGGTGCCGAGGCCGGTGCCTTCGAGCCGGTGGTGGTGGCCATTGAGTCCCTGGTCCCGCGGGTGGAGATCGTCCATCCCGGCCTGGTGTACGTGCCGGTGGCAGGGGCGGTCCGCTATTACGGAGGCGAGGCCGCCCTGGTTGAGCAGGTGTCGGATTCCATCGAGGCCGTGACAGGCCCCGGAGCTGCCATCGGGGTGGCCCAGGGCCCATTTGCTGCCCATCAGGCGGCGGCGCGGGCAGGGGATCAGCCCTACATCGTCACCGATGAAGCAGCCTTCCTGGCTTCGCTCGACGTGGGTGCCATTGGAAGCGAAGATCTGGCCTCTACTTTTCGTTGGCTCGGCATTACCACTCTGGGAGAGCTGGCCCGCCTTCCCCGGGCGGCGGTGGCGTCGCGCTTTGGGCAAATCGGGCTGGAAGCTCACCGATCTGCCTCCGGGGAGGAACGGGTTACCCATCCTCGTCTAGTACCGGCCGATCATGCGGTGGAGGAGAAATACGAGGACCCTCTCCTCAATCTCGAACAGGCCGGGTTTGCCGCTCGCAATCTGGCTCATCGTCTGTTGGAGCAAATGCAGGTTGAGGGGGTGGCCCCGCACCGGGTGGAGGTGGAGGCGGAGTCGGTGACTGGGAAGGTGCTGAATCGAGTCTGGCGGAGCACCGACCCCTTTGATGAGCCCAATCTGGCCGAACGGATTCGCTGGCAGCTGCGGGCCTGGGTGGAATCGGGGGGAGTCCCCGGTGGGCTGCGGCGGCTGCGGGTTGCTCCGGCCGATATCTCCGGCGAAGGTCGCCAACTGGGCCTGGCGGAGGATCCGGCAGGCGAGGCGGAAGCCACCAGAGCCCTGATTCGGGCCCAGTCGCTGGTGGGTCCCGATGCCGTTCTGCAAGCTCGCCCGCAAGGAGGCCGGGACCCGGGTGATCGGGTGCAGTGGTTCCGATGGGGGGAGTCGGCTCCGGCACCTTTCCGGGATCCGGCCGCCCCCTGGCCGGGCCGCCTCCCCGCTCCCTCGCCGGCTCTGGTGCCGCCCGAGCCCCGGCCGCTGACCGTGGAGTGGGAGGACGGCTTGCCGGTCCGGGTGCGGTTGCGAAGCCGATGGGAGCCGGTGCTTTCCTGGGCCGGCCCCTGGCGCCGCGTCGGGCGCTGGTGGGAGGGAGAGAATCCCGCCGACCGATATCAGCTGGTCACTTCAGCCGGAGCCTTCCTATGCGAGACGCGTGAGGGGGAAACGTATCTGGTGGGGATCTATGACTGAGGCACGCTTCGTCGCGCAGGAGGGAACGGTCGGTGGACGAAGAGGCAGTAGGTCCCGGGTCGGTAGCAACATATATCGGCGAAGAAGCAACGAAGTGAGTGGCCGTCCGTAGATCAGCAATGAACGGAGTTCTCGTCAGCAGCGGGGTTTCTCTGGGCCCAGCGCCGGCGGCCGATCAGATGGTCCTCCTGCGGCAGTACTCGTGTTCCTCCGCCATGGTTACGCGCCGGCTATTGCGCGGCGGAGAAACCGAATGGAGATAAAGAGGCTCCCCCTCAGCGAAGGGGGAGCCTCTTGTCTCCGTCCTGAGATCGCTTACGGGTCGAGGTTGGCGTCCTGCCCAACGAAGCGGTCTACGGATACGTCACCCCAGGTGGAAGGCATCACGGTGTGATAGCCGGCTCCGAGGATGACGTCCGGATCGAGATTGGCGTCCTGCCCAACGAAGCGGTCTACGGATACGTCACCCCAGGTGGAAGGCATCACGGTGTGATAGCCGGCTCCGAGGATGACGTCCGGATCGAGATTGGCGTCGAGGGCGGCGAAGCGATCGAAACTCACTCCCGTCAGGTCCCGATAGACCATGGCCGTAAACTCGCCATGCTCGGGCACCACTGCCGGATCGAAGATGGGGTCGAGCCCGGCGAAGCGAGCCGTCAGGTCTACGCCACTCAGGTCGCGGACGGCCAGCGCGGTGTAGGCACCGTGCTCGGCGCCCCGGTCGTAGGCGGTGGCTTCTTCGTCCCCGTTCATGAGGACAACGGCCACGACCGCGCCGACGGCCATGACAACGAACAGTGCCATCCATTGGATCCATCGGTTGATGCGGGGGGCCGGGGGCCGCCGCAGCCGGGGCCGGAGATCCAGCCGCTGCTTTTCCGGTGCCACCGGTGTCTTGTGTTCAACTCCAGGTTTCTTGTCGAGCAGGTCTGCCATGGTCCGTCCTTTCTCCTGCCAAATATCTGCCCGACACCTGGAAGAAGGCTGGTGAGAACCTTGAAGAAACCTGGCGGGATCATTGTGAAAACAGTCACAAGCCTCTAGTAGGAAGCTTCGGAGTCATCTTGACTGGGGGTGGGTGAGATATGCGATCCGATACCGAGATCCTCATTCTTGGCCCGCTGGAGGCCCGGCGGGACGGTGAGCTCATTCACGTGGGTGGCCATCACCTGCGAGCGGTGCTAGCCGCGCTGGTTCTGAGCGCCAACCACGCAGTGTCGACCGACCAGTTGGCCTGGGTGGTGTGGGGCGACGAGCCTCCTCCCTCCGTGGAAGGAACCATTCAGTCCTATGTCTCCCGATTGCGCCACTTGCTGGGTCGTGAGGCCATCGTCAACGAGGACCACTCCTACACCCTGGTGGCCGGATGCGAGCAAATCGACTCGTGTCGCTTCGAGCGACTAGTTCACGAGGCCAGGGAGAAACTGCCCGATCAACCGGAGAAGGCTTTGCGGGCCTCCCGGGACGCGATCGCTCTGTGGCGCGGCCCCGTGCTGGGGCGGCTGGGAGATGAGGAGTTCGGGCACCTCGAAGCCATCAGGCTGGAAGAGTTGCGTCTGCTGGCCGTCGAGATAGAGACCGAGTGTGAGCTGCGGCTGGGGCTGTGCGCCGAGTGCGCCTCCCGCCTGCGCGCCCTGGTTGTCGAATACCCCTACCGGGAGCATTTCTGGCGGTTGCTGGTGAGCGCGCTGTTCGCCGACGGACGCCGGCTGGAAGCCATGGCTGCCTTCGATGAGTACGGCCGCTGGATGTCGGATTCGGGACTGGAGCCCGAGGTGACATTCGACGAACTGGTCGGCGGCGCCGCAGCTAGCGAGCGCGGCTGATCTGGTCGTAACTGTGGCGAATGGTGGCTTCGACGATCTGGCGCATCTCCGTAGGACTGCCGGACTGCTCGATCAGGGGGTGGATGACCACGCGAACCTTGCCACCGTACATTCGCCAATCACCGGGCGGCCAGGCGTCATCGGTTCCCGCAATCGTCACCGGCAAGATGGGGGCGTCCACCGCCCTGGCGATGATGAACGGTCCCTTCTTGAACTCGGTGACGTCATGGGTGCGCGAGCGGGTCCCTTCGCCGTAGATCATGAGCGAGAGGCCGAGCTCGAACACTTCGCGTACCTGCCGGTTGATGAAGTCGTATCCGCCGACGCCGGCCTGGCGATCCACCTTCACCATATGCATGGCCTTGACGACCGTGCGGAAGAAGGGGATCTTGTAGACCTCCTTCTTGGCCATGAAGCGGTAGTGGAGCGGCCACAGCGCCAGCCAGTGCACCATCGGATCCAGGTTGGAGAGGTGGTTGGAGACCACCACCTGCGCTCGTTCGGGCCGCAGGTGCTGGCGGCCCTCCACCTCGAACCGGAGCCCGGCCACCACCAGGAAGATGCGGGCCCAGATGGAGGCCGCCCGGTCAGAAACATGCCAGCGCAGTGGCAGCCAGCTACCGATGATGGCCAGGCCACCGAACACGAGCGTCGACAATGCAATCGTCGGATAGGCAACGAGGCTGCGCAGGGCGGAGATCATGTCAGGTGCCGTCGAACTCCGGGGGCCGCTTCTCCAGGAACGCTGTTACCGCCTCCTTGAGATCGTTGGAGTGCAGGTAGGCCGCATTCCAGAGTGCCACGTAGTCGAGGGCTTCGTCTACGCTCATATCTTCGGTGGCCGCCAGGACGGCCTTCGATCCCTGGACTGCCAGTGGGGAATTGGCTGCGATTTGCTCGGCCAGGGTGGTCGCAGCTTTCAGCAACCCCTCGCGATCGGGATACACGCCGCTGAGCAAGCCCATCTGGAACGCTTCTTCCGCGCTGAAGTCGCGTCCAGTGAAAGCCAGTTCGGCCACCCGGCCGGGGTCGAGAATTCGTGGCAGCCGCTGCAGCGTCCCGACGTCGGCCACCATGCCCATCCGGGTTTCCCGAACCGAGAAGACCGCATCAGAGGAGGCGAGGCGGATGTCACAAGCGGTGATGAGGTCGACGCCTGCGCCCAGGCAGTAGCCGTGCACGGCTGCGATCACCGGTTTGGGACAGCGGGCAACGGCGGTCATCGTGGCTTGCATTCGCTTGACCTGTTCCCGGGTTGATTGTGAGCCCGCCACGCTCTCGCCGCCCCCGAAGCCGGCCATCAGGGCCGGTCCGAACTCTTTGAGATCGAGGCCGACCGTGAAGTCACTTCCGGTGCCGGCAATGATGACCGCTCGCACGCCGGGGTCCTCACCCAGGTTTGCCATGACCTCAGGAAGCTCGTCCCAGAGGCCGGCTCCCATGGCATTGCGGGCCCCGGGACGGTCCAGCCAGGCGGTCGTGACATGCCCGCTCGTTTCCAATGTGATGACGTGGCTCATTGCGCCCAGGCTAGAGGACCATCCGATCCTGGCCCCCGGAATGGGCCAGGTGGGCCCTCACTACAGTTTCAGAAGCCAAACAGGAGGCGGTTTGATGGTGGATTTCACCGATCGGGTGGCGGTAGTTACCGGCGCTGGAGGCGGCCTTGGCCGCCGACACGCCTTGCTTCTGGCCGAGCGGGGGGCGGCCGTGGTGGTGAACGATCTGGGGGGTGCAGTGGACGGAACCGGCTCTGCCCGGGCGGCCGCCGACGGCGTGGTGGAGGAGATCACGGCTGCCGGGGGCGTGGCGGTTGCCGAGCACTCATCGGTGGCCGACCCCTCCGGGGCGGAGGCCATCGTTCAGAAGGCCCTTGATGAGTTCGGCCGGCTCGACGTGGTGATCAACAACGCCGGGATTCTGCGCGACAAGGCGTTCCACAACCTGGAGGTCGATCAGCTGACGGCTGTGCTCGACGTGCACCTGCGCGGCTCGTTCCATGTGACCAGAGCGGCCTGGCCACATATGCGTCAGCAGGGATACGGTCGGGTGGTGATGACTTCGTCCGCCTCCGGCGTCCTCGGCAACTTCGGTCAGAGCAACTATGGCGCCGCCAAGATGGGTCTGGTTGGGCTGGTCAACGTTCTCAAGCTGGAGGGCGCCAAGTACAACATCAAGGTCAATGCCATTGCGCCGATTGCCGTCACCAGGATGACAGAGGAGTTGTTGGGAGCCTTCGGGATCACCTCCGATCAGTTCGGTCCCGAGTTGGTCAGCCCGGCCGTCGCCTACCTGGCGTCTGAGGAGTGTGACTTGACCGGCGAAGTGTGGTCGGTCGGCGGCGGTTCCGTCAGTCGCTTCTTTGTGGGTTTGACCGACGGGTACTTCAAGCACCCGCAGTCGGAAGGGCAGTTGACGATCGAGGATGTTGCCGATCATCTCGCCCAGATCCGGTCCGAGGAAGGCTATCTGGTTCCCTCTTCCAACCAGGACGAGTTCGTGAAGCTCGGCGCCAAGTTCCAAGAGTGACGGGGCAGCCGGGCCCGGGAGCAGCCAAATCTGAGTGGCGCCAGTGGGCCCGACGGCAATGGGGCCGGGTGGACGCGGCCGCCCTTTCCCAGCTGCTGGTCGAGCAGCTGGCTGCCGCTGCGCTTCTGGATGAGCCTGGCACCATCATGTTGTACTTCCCGATGGACGGCGAGCTGGATCTGACCGCTCTTGTCGAGCGGCTGCCCGGTCCGGTGGTGGTCACTGCCACCAGAACCCCTGCCTCCGGTCCGCTCACGCTGCACCGGGTGGAGGGTGAAGCGATGGAGGACCACGCCTACGGCTTCCGGCAGCCGGTCGCCACCGCCACCTCGGTTGATCCCGCCGAGATCGACGTCGCACTCGTCCCCGGCTTGTGCTTTGCGCGCGATGGCACCCGTTTAGGACATGGGGCCGGCTACTTCGACGAGTTTCTGGCTCGATGCCGGGCCGGCGCCGTTCTCGTCGGGGTAGCGGCAGACAAGCTGCTGGTGGAACGGTTGCCCCGTCAGCCGCACGACATCGCGATGACCCACCTGGCGAGCGAGTCGGGGGTCAGGCCGATCGGTTAGCCGCCGAAGGTGAACTCTCCCTCGTTGCCGGCGGCCGCCATGATCGAGATGAGGAACTCGCCTGCCGGATTGTCACTACCGGCGCTGAGACGATCAACCCGCTCTGAGAAGAGCTCGGCCATCTCGTCGTCGGTGCAACCCGCCTGGCCGCTGCGGCGCTCTAGGTCTTCGGCCCGGCGCTCGTAGTCGTCGGAATCCAGCGGGTTGCTGTCCAGGTCGGCGAGAGAAAGGCCGTCGAGCTCGTCGATGGCATCCTGGATGAGAGCGACTCCGTCGTCGGCAATTGAAGGACAACCGGCGTCGCCGCCGCCACAGGCGGCCAGCATCAACGCCAGAGCGGTGAAGATCATGGTGAGTTTGCGCACGGGTTCTCCCGGGGTCGTCGACTCAGAGATAATCGGCGGGCGGGGCGAGAAGCTTGCGGACTTTCCGCCTCCACCCGCGCATAGGCTGGTCGACGATGAACCTTCCAGACGCCAGCATGCGATTCCTGGAATCGGCTGACGAGATCGGTCTCAACCTGGAAATTCACCACTTTCCCGACGGGACCAGGACCTCGGCCGATGCCGCGGCCGCAGTCGGCTGTGAGCTCTCGGCCATCGCCAAGAGCCTGGTGTTCATGGCCGACGAGCGGCCGGTTGTTGCCATCCTCTCCGGCGATCATCGCCTCGATCCGGGCAAGCTGGCTAAGGCGGCCGGGGCCGCCCGCGCCCGGCGAGCTTCGCTCGATGAGGCGCGGGAGGCCACCGGCTACGCAGCCGGCGGGACCCCCGCTTTTGGCTATCCAAAACCTCTGCCGGTCTTCCTCGACACTGGATTGCGCCGCCACGACGAGGTGTGGTCGGCCGCGGGGACGCCCACGACGGTCTATCCGATTCGGCTGGCCGACCTGATGGAGGCTTCGGGAGCGCAGCTGGCCGACCTGGCTGAGGAGTAGACGCTCGCTAAGCCGAAAGGTGGATGGCCAGCAGCACGCCGTTGCGAAGAGAGATGGTGGCCTCACTAGCCGCCAGCACGTTGCTGACCCCGCGGGTTGAGCTGGCCAGCAGCACGTCGTCTGACATTTCGTACTCGAGCCCGGTCGTGGTCACACCGTCGGCCGGCTCGCCGACCGCCAGCAAAGTCACCGTGTCGCCGGGCGCGCCATGGATGGTCGCTTCCTGTCGTATGGCCAGGATATGAGCGGAGTCGACAATCCACTCGACATCGATGTCGGCCCAGCCGGGTGAGGTCAGGAGCATGGCATTGGCCAGGAGATGATCGATCCTGCCTCCGCCTCCACCGGCCACCACGATGCGGGCAGCTCCGTGCCGCACCGCGGCAGCCAGCGACAGCTCCAGGTCGGTGGCGTCTTTGTCGGTCCGATACTGTTCAATCTCGGTACCTGCCAACCGGGCGGCCGCCAGCCCCTCCTCGGAAACCGAATCCAGGTCACCGACCAGCAGGTCGACCTTCCTCTCCAGGCGGTGGGCATGATCCAGTCCCGAATCTGCCGCGATTACGTAGTCGGCCTCGGGCAGCGGCGAGGTCAACTCGCCTAACTCGCCCCCGGCGAACACGAGAATCGTCTTGGTGTCCATGGCCGAAGTGTACGAGCGTCCCGCGTTCCATGTCCCACGTGCCACGTCCCCAACGGTGGGCGGTAAGCAGTAGGCAATAGGCAACAGGCACGACCTGGTGATCACCGCGGGTGACTAGCGTCCTACCCATGGGATCTGCGGAAATTGCTGTGGTCGGGTTGGCCGTCATGGGTCGGAATCTGGCTCTGAACATGGCCGATCACGGGTATGAAGTGGCCGTCTACAACCGGACAACGGCCAAGACCGATGCCTTCATGGCCGAGGAGGGGGAGTCGGCCGGAATCATCGCCGCCACCACCCTCGAGGAGCTGGTGGGGCTGCTGGCCTCTCCTCGCCGGGTAATGCTGATGGTGCAGGCGGGCCCGGGCACGGATGCTGTGATAGAGGGGCTGATTCCGCTCCTCGATGACGGCGACATCATCATCGACGGTGGCAACGCCCACTACGAAGACACGATCCGGCGCACCCGCCAAATTGAGGAAGAGGGCCTGCTGTTCATCGGGACAGGAGTCTCGGGCGGGGAGGAAGGTGCCCGCTTTGGACCGTCCATCATGCCGGGCGGCTCGGTGGCGGCCTGGCCGGCCGTCAAGCCGATCCTGCAGGCGATCGCCGCCAAAGTGGCAGACGGCACCCCCTGCTGTGACTGGGTGGGGGCCGATGGTGCCGGCCACTACGTCAAGATGGTTCACAACGGCATCGAGTATGGGGACATGCAGGTGCTGGCAGAGGCTTACTCGCTGATGCAGGCGGGGTTGGGTATGACTCCCGACGAGATGGCTGCCACGTTTGCCAGCTGGAAGGACGGTCCCCTCGACTCCTATCTGACCGACATTACAGCCGACATCATGGCGGTTCGCGACGATGATGGGGCGCCTCTGTTGGAGAAGATCCTCGACGCGGCCGGGCAGAAGGGAACCGGCAAGTGGACGGGCATCTCCTCTCTCAGCCTGGGCGTGCCCGTCACCCTGGTGGCCGAGGCGGTCTACGCCCGCGTGCTTTCTTCTTTCAAGGAGCAGAGGATGGCGGCTTCTGAGGTCTTGACCGGCCCGGCGCCCGCCATCGGTGGAGACCGGGAGCAGATCGTCTCGGACATTCACGACGCCCTCTACGCCTCCAAGATTGTCAGTTACGCCCAGGGATTCATGCTGCTGCAGGCGGCGGCCGTCGAATACGGCTGGGACCTCGACCTCGGGGGCATCGCTTACCTGTGGCGTGAGGGCTGCATCATTCGCTCGGTGCTGCTGGAGCACATCAAGGGGGCCTTCGCTCGGAACCAGGACCTGGCGTCACTGGTCGTCGATGAGTATTTCCGCGGCGAGCTCGACCGGGCACAAGCGGGCTGGCGCCGGACCATCACCAGGGCCGTAGAGGCCGGAATCCCGGTGCCTGCATATTCGGCCGCACAGGCGTTCTATGACGGTTACCGGACCGCCCGGCTGCCGGCCAATCTCATCCAGGCCCAGCGCGATTACTTCGGGGCCCACACCTACGAGAGGGTCGATCGTCCCCGGGGTGAGTTCTTCCACACCGAGTGGCTCGAATCGTGAGATCGGGCCGGTGGGGCTGATTCCGGGCCCTCGCTAGCATCCACCGCGTGAGCGAAGCAGATACTCCCGAATCAGAGAATCCCGAGCCGAAGGTACTGCCCCCCCCGGACCCGGAGTCACCCGAGGGAGGCGTCCCCGAGCTCGACGTGGTGGACCAGTCCGAGGGCCCGATGGTGTCAGAGCCACTCAAGCTGGTGCGGATCGCCTCGATGACCCAGGCAATGCTGGTAGAGGTGAGAGGGATCGACCTCGACGATCATGCCGTGGCGCGCCTGCAGAACGTGCATGCCCGGACCGTAGCTTCGCTTCGGGACATCATGTCCGATGAGCTCCGGGAGGAACTCGACGCCGTGGTCCTGCCCTTGCAGGAGGGGGCCTCGGAAGCCGAAGTGCGGGTTGCGCAGGCTCAGCTGGCCGGATGGCTGGAGGGCCTCTTCCACGGTATCCGGGCCAGCCTATGGGGACAGCAGGTAGCAGTGCAGCGGGCCGCTATGCAGAACCTGGAGGCGTTGCACGCGCTCGATGCCAAGGACTCCGGCGACGCGGCTGCTGATAACTCGTCCGGCCTCTACCTCTAGGTACTAGGCCAGCCGGCCGTACGTTTCATTCAATAAGCGGATGGCTTCGGCCAGCTCGGGTGTTGTCGCCCCGGCCTGAAGCCTCCACTGCCAGTTGCCGCCCAGGACGCTGGGCCGGTTCATGCGCCCTCCAGTCCCCAGGCCGAGGAAGTCTTGCAACGGGGCGACCGCAGTGTGAGCGACGGTTGACCAGGTGAGTCGCAGCAGTGCCCAGTGGAAGTCATCGGGAGTGGAGTTGGTATAGCGCAGGGCATACTCCTGCTCATGGGCCGGCGCCCCGGCGTACCAGGCCAGGGCGGTGGCATTGTCATGGGTGCCGGTGTAAGCCACCCAGTTGGGGCCGTCGTAGTTATGGGGGAGAAACTCGTGGCCCGAACCGGCCTCGAACGCGAACTGCGTCACCTTCATGCCGGGCAAGCCGAACCGCTGGCGTAGCCTGGCCACTCCCGGGCCCATGTCTCCACCCAGATCCTCGGCGATGAGCGGCAACCCATCCAGTTCGCGGCGCAGCCGGCCCAGGAGCCCTCCGCCGGGACCGCGACGCCAGCGACCGGTCTCGGCGGTGGCAGAACCGGCGGGTATCTCCCAGTAGTCGTAGAAGCCCCGGAAGTGGTCGAGACGAACGATGTCGACCATCTCGAGCAGGGAGCGCACCCGCCTGACCCACCACTGGTATCCGTCTTTGCGATGAGCCCCCCATCGGTAGAGAGGATTGCCCCACAGCTGTCCGGTTTCTGAGAAGTAGTCCGGCGGAACGCCGGCCACCACGGTCGGCTGACCGTCGCTTCCAATGGAGAACAGATGGCGGTTGGCCCATACGTCACTGGAATCGTGGGCCACAAAGATGGGGATGTCACCGATGATGCGAATTCCCCGCTGGTGGGCAGCCGCCCGCACCCCCTCCCATTGGCGGAAGAAGAGGAACTGCTCGAAGGCGATCCGATCGCGAGCGTCGGCCAGGTCGCGGACTGCTTCTGCCATAGCCTCCGGTTCCCGATCCCGGTACTCGACCGGCCAGTCCGCCCACGAGACCATTCTGTGAGCCTGTTTGAGCGCCATGAAGGTGGCGAACTCGGACAGCCAATCACGCTGGGCACGTTTGAAGGCGCCGAACCCGGCCCGTAATTGGTGGTCGGAGGCCCAGGTCAGAGAGCGCTCATAGGCCGCAGCCAGCAGGTCCTGCTTCCACGGGATCACGGATCCGTACTCGACGTGTCCGCCGGGGAGACCTGGTGAGTCGGGCTGGTCGATGAGTCCGTCGTCGACCAGAGCTTGCGGGCTCACCAGGTTCGGGTTGCCGGCGAACGCGGAGAAGGTTTGGTAGGGGCTGTCGCCGTAGCCGGTCGGTCCCAGGGGAAGTATCTGCCATAGCCCGCAACCGGCCCGGGCCAGGAAGTCGATCCACTCATAGGCGCAGGGGCCAAGGTCACCGATCCCGTACGGGCCGGGCAGGCTGGTCGGGTGGAGAAGAATGCCGGCTTGCCTGTCCATCGAGCGGCCAGGCTACCGGTCCTACTGGGCGGCGGCGACCTGCCGGTAGGCCCTCACCGTCTGGCGAGCCACCGCCTCCCAGTTGTACTGGGTGAGGATCTCGCTGCGAACGTCGGCCAGAGTCTCGGTTGTCAGAGCGAAGGCCTGGTCGAGGGCGTTCGCAAAACCGGCGTAGTCCCCCTGCGGGTAGGCGCCGGGCGTACTGCCGAGCACCTCCAGCATGACGTCGGTGCGGGCATAGACGGCAGGAGTGCCGAGAGCGTAAGCCTCCACCGGCGGCAGCCCGAAACCCTCGCGCTCAGAGTTGAAGACCAGGGCCCGCGACTCGCGGATCAGACGGGCCAGCTCGTGGCCGGACAGCGTCCGCTTAATGCGGTTGGCGGCCCGCTTCTGTAGCAACAGCTCGGCATCGCGCGTGAGCGGTCCGAGGATGGTGAGTTGCAGGTCCAGATCGGAGGTGCGGGCGTATTCGAGCATGAACTCGACTGCCTCGTATGACCGCTTGTGCGGCTTGTTCGAGCCGATGTGGAGCAGCACCGGCCGCTTTTTATCGACCGGCACCGGGTCGCCGAGAGGGAGTGTTATTCCCTGGTGGGAAACGAAGGACGGCGGCATCTCGATGCTGCTCTCGGCCGCCAGGTCTTTGAAGCGACCGAGCGACGTATCGGAGACGGTGACGAGAGCGTTGGCCCGGCGCAGCGTGTGGCGAAGAGAGAAGGTGAAGTAGTTCGACTTGAGGGAGGCGTACTCCTTGCCGAAGTCGCCGCGGGCGTACATGAGGGGGATGTCATCGTGAAGAGTGGCGACCAGCCGCATCTCCCGAGGCGCTACCACCGGTATGAAGCCCTTGGGGAAGTGCAGCACTGAGACTTCGTCCTGGACCGCTCGTCGGATCCCCAGCACGTGGTCGGACATGAGCCGCCGCAGGGGAGTCGGCGGTGGCGTCAGGCGGATAGAGATCCGGTGCGATAGCTGGGCGTCCAATTCGCGGGCAATCGCCGGATTGGCATAGATGAACAGTTGTTCACCGGTGCCGATCGCAGCCGGCAGAGCGTTGGCCAGGCCGACCGCGTAGTTGATGATGCCGTGGCTGTCGTTCTTGTCGCGATTGAGGTCCGACAAGTAGAGCCCAAATCTGTTGGTGGCTTGGTCTCGCATTATTCGGCGATCTGTCGAAGGGCGATGCAAGCATCGTATCGTGACATGGGTCTTCCGTCAGGCAGTAGTCGACCCGGCCGGAAGGTCACCTCACGCACCGTGATATGACCGTTCGCAGCCCGCGTTCGGGATATTTGCGCAAATGGCATCAGCTGATCTAGTTTCGTAGTTCGCGATAAGTTTTCGCGACTTTCTGCCGATGAGGGGACTATGAAACCGACGTGCATCTGCGAAGCAGTGGGTTGCTGCCTGGTCCGTGAGAGCGGCGAGGCCTACTGCGTCGACCACCAGGAACTCAACCAGGCCGCCTGAGGCCGTCCAGCGCCAGCTCAACCGCCGCCCCCACATGGTGGGCGAAATGCTCGTGTCCAAGGCTGGAGGCGTGGAAACGGTCACCCGAGAACGTTCTGCTGTCTTGCCAGAAAGCAACAGACAGATCCCCTCGCATATCCACCTTGAAGGCCTCCGCATACTGCTCGGATACCTGCGCCGACACTCCATCGAACCGGGCCGACCGCCTGGTCAAATACCAACGTAGGAACCGGGGAAGGCGCGGGATGGATCCGATATCGCCCACCCCCACCACGATCACGCGGGAGCCGACGTCTATCAGCGATCCCACGATCTCTTCGAGCTCCGCTCGAAACCGGGCAGTCGGCACCGCCCGGATGGCATCGTTGGCTGCCACCGACACGATTGCCAGGTCCGGGTGCAGGCCGAGGGCGGCCGGAAGTTGATCGTGCAGCACATCAGAGGCCTTGGATCCTCCCACCGCCAGCGCCTGTAGATGAACGAAGTATCGATCGGTGAGGGAGTGGGCGACCCGGCGGATCCAGGCATCGTCCACCCGGTCGACGCCAGGGGCAGTGATTGAACTGTCGCCGAGCGCCACCAGCTTCAGCCCGGGCCGTCCCGGATCACCGAGCGCCGCCGACGTCTCGTAGTTGTCGTAGGAGGGGAGATCGGGCCGGTGGGCGGCATACAGAATCTGCCCTACAACGGCGGCGGAGGCCGCCGCCGGGATCATTGGCCAGATTCTCGGCAATCGCATAGGCAGGCACCTCCGGACCGGGGATTCTAGAGTCCGGGGGTGCCTGTCATAAAGCCCCGGTACCAGCCGGGGTTCCCATTTGGATTGTTCAACCTGTGGCGGGGAGCCGATTGGGTGGTCCGACGCACCCTGCCCCGGCTGTGGGATTTCCGGGTGGTGGGTGATAGCCCGATTCCCGGCGGTCCGCTGGTGATCGCCGCCAATCACTTCAGTCACCTCGACCCGGTGGTGGCCTCGGTGGCTGCCGGGCGCCCGACCCGCTTCCTGGGTGTCGACGAGCTGTTCGGCCGTTCCCGCTTCTTCGACGCTCTCACCTACTACCTCGGGGTGATTCCAATGCCGCGGGGCCCGATCCCGCTGCAGGCCATGCGCACGGCCTCGAACCACCTGGCCGGCGGGGGAGCCGTCGCCGTCTTTCCCGAGGGACGGCGGGTCGGCGAGTGGGGGGAGAGCCCTCCCAAACAGGGGGCGGCCTGGTTGTCCATTCGGCACGGGTGCCCGCTGGTTCCGATGGCCTTGTGGGGCACGGGTGATGTGATGGGACTGGACACCTTCAAGATCAAGCGCCATCCGGTCAGAGTGGCCATCGGTGAACCGCTCGACCCGGCTCGTTTCAGCGGGCGGGCCGCTATGACCGAAGCCTGGTTTGAATGGATGAGTGAGGCGCTCAGCCGGCTCGGCGACAGCGGGTAAGCGGCGACCGTCGCCCGGCTCGGTACCATCTCAGTGATGTCGATCCCGACCGCAGAAGAAGCCATCCCCCCGTACCAGGAGCATCTGGGCCCCCGCTCCCAATACCTGCGTGACATCATCCTGGGAGTCAACGACGGGCTCGTTTCCATGTTTCTGCTCGTGGTGGGGGTGGTGGGCGGCGGCGTGAGCACCAAAGTCGTGCTCTTGGCCGGGCTGTCGGGGGCGTTCGCCGGGGCAGTCTCCATGGCGGCCGGTGAGTACATGGCTACGAAGTCCCAGGAAGAGGTCATCGACGGCGAACTGGCGCTCGAGCGCGAGCACTTCAAGTACTACAAGGATCGGGAGCTTGACGAAGTCCGCGATTACCTGGGGAACATAGGGGTTTCGGAGGTGGCCATCGAGGCGGTGGTGGAGTCGGCTTCCGAGGACGAAGACGTGCTGATGGAGCTGATGAAAGCCTTCGAGTTCGGCGTAATCGACACGGGGCGGCGAAACCCTTTCTTCGCCATGACGATGTCGGGCATTCTGTTCCTGCTCGGCTCACTGCCCAGCGTGCTCCCGTTTACCTTCATGAGCGATCCGGACGAGGCGCTGGCGGTGGCTGCCGTCGGGGCCGCGATTGGGCTTTTTGTCGTCGGCGTCGTCAAGACACAGATGACACGCACCAACCCGTTCCGAAGCGGCGTCGAGAACGTGGCGGTCGCCGGGGTTGGCGCGATCATCAGCTACCTGATCGGCCTCGGCTACGACTCGTTCGTCTCTTAGCTCGGGGCTTCAGATCTAGCGGTAGATGTCCTCCACCGTTCCCGCGTACTTTTTCATCACGACCGCCCGGCGGAGTTTCAGGGTGGGAGTGATCTCACCGCCGTCGATCGTGAAGTCCTCCGGCAGGATGCGGACCTCGCGCACTGCCTCCGCTCGCGACACCGCTTTGTTGCCGTCGTCGATGGCTTGCTGCACTTCGGCGATGAGGTCGGCGTCGCCGACCAGGTCGGCCACGCTGGAGCCGGCCTTGCCGTTCTCCTCGGCCCAGGCCGGGAAGGCGTCCGGGTCGATGGTGACCAGGCAGGCGATGAACTTCTCACCGTCGCCGACCACCATGGCCTGGCTGATCAGGGCATGGGCACGGATCCGGTCTTCGATGACGGCCGGCGCCACGTTCTTGCCGGCGGCCGTAACCAGGATCTCCTTCTTGCGGCCGGTGATTCGCAGGAAGCCGGCCCCGTCCAACTCGCCAATGTCCCCGGTGGAGAACCAGCCGTCGGAATTGATCGATTCGGCCGTGGCGGCATCGTTCTTGAAGTACCCCCGCATGATGTGCGGGCCCTTGATGAGCACTTCCCCGTCGTCGGCGATCGCCACCGTCACCCCGGGAATGGGCTGTCCGACGCTGCCGACCGAGGTGGCGTCGGGCCGGTTGAGTGTCGACCCGGCCGTGGTCTCGGTTAGCCCGTATCCCTCCAGGATGTGGACGCCGACGCCGGTGAAGAAGTGGCCGAGGCGTTCACCGAGGGCGGCACCACCCGAAATGGCGTAGGTCACCTGGCCTCCGAGGGCGGCCCGCAGCTTGGAGTAGACCAGCTTGTCGAAAATCCCGTGCTGGACCTTGGTCAGCATCTTGACGCTCCCGGCCTGGTCCTGACGGGAGAACTCCTCTGCGACCGTGGCGGCATAGTCGAAGATCTTGCCCTTGACGCCGCTTTCGGCATGCGCCCTGTGCTGAGCGCCGTTGAAGACCTTCTCAAACACCCGCGGGACGCTGAATAGCCACGTGGGTTGGAAGATCGCCAACTCCTCCAGCAGCTGGGGAACTCCGGTCGAGTATCCCAGCTTGACTCCCGCCGACACACAGGCCACCTGGGCCACCCTGGCGAAGATATGCGCCAGTGGCAGGAAGAACAGGGTGGAGCTGCCTTCGTGGAACGCTGGAGGCACCGCCGCCACCAGCTGGCGGACCAGGAAGATGAAGTTGCGGTGGGTGAGCATGCACCCCTTGGGCCGCCCGGTAGTGCCCGAGGTGTAGACCAGCGTGGCCAGGTCTTCTTGCTTGATGGCCTGCCAGCGGCGATCGACCTCGGTGGGATCCACTCCGGCGCCCCCTTCGAGCAGTTGATCGAAGCCTCCATGCTCGATGACGATCGAATGCCGGCAGGTGGGAATCCCGTCTGCCACCGCGTCGAACTTGTCCTTCATCTCCTGGTTCTCGGAGATGATGGCAACGGCCTCGCTGTTCCCGACGATCCACTCCACCTGTTCCTCAGACGAGGTCTCGTAGATGGGTACGGTCACACATCCGGCCGCCCATATGGCGTAGTCGAAGTAGGTGAACTCTTGCCGGGTGCCCGAATGCAGTGCGATCTTAGAGCCGGGCTCGATGCCAAGCGCCACCAGGCCGGCCGCAAGCTTGCGGACGTTGGCGGCGAACTCGCCGAGGCTGACGTCGACGAAGCGGTCGCCGTCTCGATAAGCAAGCGCAGGCCGGTCGGGGTGCTTCCCGGCCTGGTCAAAGAGCGATGCGATGGCGTTGTCGTTCGGCTCAATATCGACGAGCGCGGGAACGTGGAATTCTTTCATCAGTGGGCCTCCTCACCCTCAGCATAGGGACCTGAATGAGCCTCACCCGGGCCGTTAGGCCCCTTCCGTCAGGCGTCGTTTCAGGGCCCGCTGGATCAGCGCGTAGCTGGCGCGGTACTCGGCCCTGCCCCCGCCGTACGGGTCGGGGACGGCGGCTCTGTCGGGATCGAGCAGCTCGACATGGGCTCCGGGATCGATCGCCAATACGGCGGCTACATGCTCCTCTGCCATGCCAAAGATCAGGTCGGCACTTGCGATCAGTGACGGCGTCAGATCGCCGGCCCGGTGGGAAGTCATGTCCACCCCCAGTTCGGCGGCGACGGCTATGCCGGTGCGCGAGGCAGGTGCACCCGTTATCGCGATCGTGCCCGCACTGGCCACTTCGTCTCCGGTCAGTTGTCGGGCGGCGGCTTCGGCGAACGGCGATCGGCAGATGTTACCGGTGCAAACGAACAGGATTCGCATGCCGGCGAGCCTAGATCTTTGTGTCCAGGATTTTCTGGGGTTTGCCGAAGGAGGATCATGGCAAGGCAGACGCTGGTACAACGCCTGCTGGAGCAGGCGACGAACTACCCGGGAGGCGGCTATCCGACCCGTGTCCACATCCTGGTCGGGGCCCTGTCCAACATCTCTCCATCCGCCTTGCAGGGCCAATTCGGCTTGGCCGCGGCCGGTTCTGTTCTGGAGGGGGTTGAGCTGGTGTTCCATGTCGTCGGAGATCCCCAGTCCCCCGACGCCCTGGCGGTCCGCGTTGTCGACGTCGATCGGGTGAGAGACGCCTCCTAAACTCGGCCCGTGCCACGGATTGCAGCCCTTACCTCGGGAGGCGATGCCCCCGGGATGAACGCGGCCCTCAGGGCCGTTGCCAAAGTGGGGGCGGCCAACAACGTAGATGTACTCGGTGTGGAACAGGGCTTTGAAGGGCTGGTCGATGGCCGGTTTGTTGATCTGACCGTGCGTCTCGGCGAAGACCGTGTCCGGTCCGACCGGACCATCGATGCCGCCGGCGGTCTGGGAGGCACCATCCTCGGCTCCAGTCGGAGCGAACGTTTTCTGCTCGAGGAGCACCGTCGCACCGCCGCCGCAGGGCTGCACGCGGCCGGGGTGGGTGGACTGATTGTGGTCGGCGGTAACGGATCGGCAGCGGGCGCCCACGCCTTCGCCGAGCTGTTCCCCGTCGTTGTGATCCCGGCTTCGATCGACAACGACGTCGGCTGCACCGGCTTCTCTCTCGGGGTTGACACCGCCCTCAACACCATCGTCGACGCCTGTGACCGCATCTCCGACACCGCCCGCGCCCACAAGCGGGCTTTCATCGTCGAGGTGATGGGCCGTCAGTCCGGTTATCTCGCCATGGCCTCAGCGGTGGCGGCGGCCGCCGACGCGATTCTGATTCCGGAGCGGCACCGGAGTGAGGCCGAACTGCTGGACAGCGTTGAGTCGGTGATCCGGACCTCTTTCGAGCAGGACCGGGGAAAACGGAGGGTCCTGATCATCAAGGCGGAAGGTGTCGGCTACCCGACCACGCGACTCACCCGGGATGTCGCAACCCGGATTGCTGAGGATCTCCCCGATGTGGCGGTTCGGGCCACGGTTCTGGGTCATCTGGTGCGGGGGGGAAGCCCCAGTTTCCGTGATCGAATGATCGCCGGCCGCCTCGGCCTAGCGGCGGTGGGAGCCCTCCAGGACGGAGCAGTCGACCATATGGTCGCATGGGAGTCGACTGTGACCGGCGGCACTCCCACCCCGGACCCTTTCGTCCAGCGCTTCGGCCTCGAGCACGTCCTGATCGACACCGAAGCGTTGTTGGATGGATCGAGCTCGGTCACCAAGCGCCGGGTCAAGATGACCGAAGCCATCGAAGGGGTGCTGGCGCTCTAGACCGGAGGCGCCGGCGGCGTCCTGGGCAGGATCAGCCAGGTCAGCACCATCTCATCCGTCCAGGCGCAGTGGATGTGAAAGGTGCGCTGGCGGGGGTAGGCGGCGTCGAGGTCGCTCACCAGTCGGGCAGTGAACCCGTTTGGAGCCGGGACCAGCGCGGCGGCCTCGAACCCGAAGAAGGTTCCCACCCGGGGGTAGAAGGCCTTGAACAAGCTCTCCTTGGCCGAGAACAGGGCCAGCAGGAGGCGTTGGCGGTCGTCGGGGGCGGCCCGATCCAGCCACGACAGCTCCTCGGGTCGCGGCACCTGTCCTTCCAGCTCCGGGGTCTCGCCGTGGACCTCGATGTCGATTCCCACCCCGTCGGTATCCGCGGCCGACGCCACGAGAGCAACTCCCAGGTGGGGGACATGGGAAATCGAGCCGACGATGCCGTCCGGCCAGACAGGGTCCCGCCCCGGCCCCGACAGGATCGGGGCTCGGTCGCGGTCGAGGCCGCGCAGCGCAGCGTGGGCGGCGGCCCGGCCCAACCGGAACGTTTGGCGGCGACCGGCCACGGCCCGCTCTGTGAGCAGAGCCGACTCGTCGTCCCGAAAGTCGTTGTCATCGGGCTCTCCGGCCCGTCTGGCCGCGAACGCCGCAAAGGCAGGCAGTGGCCCCGGATCCGGCCAGCCGGGGGCGTGGTGATGGTGATCGGTCTCGGGTGGCGTCATGGTCCTCGCCGACGATGAACTTGGGGCAAATCTACCGGCAGCCGGGCCTGGCGACGTTTCCCCCAGCTCCCGGATGCCGATATCCTGCCGCCGATGTCCGACAAGCTGGCGCACAGTCGCGTACTCCGGGTGATATATACGGCCCTAGGGCTGTTGTTTCTGGCGCTCGGATTCATCGGGGTGGGCGTGCTGGGGATCCCGACCTTCGATTTCATTCTGCTGGCCGCTTTCTTCTTTGCTATGGGCAACGAGCGACTGCATCAGTGGATCCTCAACCACCGCCTTTTTGGCCCAATGATCCGCGACTACCGGGCCGGGAAGGGCTTCACCAGGCGGATGAAGATCACCGGCGTGATCGCGGTGGTGATCAGCTTCACCCTGACCATCGGCCTGGGGGTGCGCAACGTCTATCTGGGAGCCGGCCTGGTGACGCTGGCGGTCGGCATCTGCTGGTACATCGTGTCGCGTCCCACCAAGGGACTCGAGCAGGCCGCCATCTAGTCGCGACGGAGGGCTGCTGCTACCTCGAAGCGGACCTGGAAATCGGGATCGTCCGCCCGCGCTTCGACCGCCGCGGCACTCGATCCCAGTCCGAGATCGGAGAGGCCCTTGACGGACTTCCATCGGATCCAATCATCCTCATCGGTCAGAGCCCGCTCCAGCAGGCCCCGCACGGCCGCCTCTTCCAGGTCGACCGCTGAGTCGATGACGGTGCGCCGGACGATGCGGGATGAGTCTTTATACGCAGCCTCCAGCGTCGCCACTGCATAGGCGAGATCGGAGGACTGGGCCAGGGTGGCCACCGCCATCCGGCGGCGGCGGGCGTCGTCGCTCTCCAGAGCTTCGGACAGAGTGGAGCGGGAGGCCGGCTCATCGGGGTTGAGGAGGTGAAGGGCACCGGCCGTCTGTCCAGCTACCAGCTCGTCGCGGGTCGGTCCGTCCAGCTCAGCGATCCGGCGGTCGGACGTCCAGAACAGGCCGGTGACGGTTTCGACCAGATCGTCCAGGCGCTGCTTCCACATCTCGGCCCGTCGCAGACCGATGGCTACGAAATCGCCGGCCACCAGCACGTCGGTGATGTCGGCGTCCTCCAGCAGCGTGGCGGCCCGGTGGTCGGCGAGGTCGTCCCCTCTCCGGTACCAGGTGCCGGGAGCAGGCTCTCCGCCGACAACAAAACGGACGTGGCGGGGGTTGGGTGTGGCTTCAGGTTGCACCGGTCCTGAAAAGACCCGGTCGAAGATGGAGGCTTCAGTGTCGCTCCCGCCGGTTGCCCACAGGCGGTAGTTCCCCTCGTCGAAACCGTGCATCAGGTTGAGGCTGTGTCCCAGGTCGTGCTCGAACCATCCCGCCTCCTCCTCGACATTCCGGCTCAGCAGCAGGCTTAGCCGCTCGGCGTCGGCCACCTCCCACGGCTGGGCGGAGAAGAACTTCTTCAATAGGTTCTTGACCGCCACCAGGTCCGAAAACTCGATAGACGAGTAGAGATCGACGGTCAGGTGATTGCTGGCAACGCCGACCAGCTCGGCGGCGGCGATGCGCCGGCGGGCTTCATCCAGGTCGGGAGGCGGAGTCTTCATGCCTCCGATGCTAGAGCTGCCACGCCTCTCGTCGTCGGGGTTTCACCGCCCAGCGGGAGCAAGAAGGCGAGTGCGGCGGAGAGGACCCAGAAGATGGCATCGGCCGGGTAGACCCGCAGCCAGCCGAAAGTGACGAACCACATGGAAGCGGGGGAGAGCAACATGGGAACCGAACGGCCGTCCCCGGTTTCAACCAGTTGTGTGACGATGGCGTGGCGCACCACCAGGTACTGCACTATGGCCAGGCCGATGATGGTGAATGTGAGCGCCAGTAGCTGAGCTGGACGGCCTCGTTTGGGCGTTAGCCGGGTCGCTGCCCCGCTGAAGATACCGACCAGAAGGGCCGGGATGGCCCGTTCCAGGTCTCCGGCTATGGCGATCAGCACCCACAAGATGCTTCCAAGCGCGGCGCCGAACAAGCTGAGGAGGGCGGCGCGGTAGGGGAAGGGGGCAGTCATCAGTACTGAGACGTCCCGACCGACCGCCGTCTTGAGGGTTTTTCGCCCTCTGTTTGACAGGTATCGAACATATGTTCGATAATGTCTCATGACTTCCTACGCCGAGCTGCACGCCCACACCAACTTTTCGTTTCTCGATGGAGCGTCCTGGCCGGCCGAACTGGTTGAGCGGGCGGCCGAGCTGGGCTACGCCGCGCTGGCGGTTACCGACCACGACGGCTTCTACGGGGCCGTCCAGTTCAACGAGGCGGCCAGGGCCGCGGGGCTGCCTGCCGTGTACGGAGCAGAAATCGGTATGCCGGCCGAAACCGGGACCGGCGGTGATGATCCCATTCCCGGGCCGGGGAACAACCCTGAGCTGGCCCAGAGCCCCAACAAGAAGCGGCGGGGGCGAATCCGCCAGATGCACGGCTCCAAACCGACGGGGCTTGACCCGGTCGACCATCTGGTGCTGCTGGCGGGATCACCGGCCGGGTATGCCGCTCTCGGTGAGCTGATAACCAGGGCCCAGTTCCGGGGGAAGAAGGACCGGCCGGTCTACGGCTGGGACGATCTGTCGGTGGCGGCTCGCCGGGGCGGGTTGGTTGCCCTCACCGGCTGTGAGCAGGGGGCGGTGCCCCGGGCGGCCGGAGCGGGTGATGCAGCCGCGGTGCGCCGGGAGCTGGCCAGACTGCGCGACGTGTTCGGAGATCGCCTTTACGCCGAGCTGTGGGACCACGCGATGCCCGAAGACGATCCCCGCAACGAACTGGTGGCCGAGGTAGCTGCCGGGCTGCGCATACCGGTGGTGGCCACCAACAACGTGCATTATCACGTTCGCTCCCAGGTCGACCTTTCCGAAGTGCTGGCCGCCATCGGCGGGCGCAGGGACCTCGATGCCGCCGATGGGTTTCGACCCGCCACCGATGAGAGGTTTCTGAAATCATCGGCCGAGATGGCCGGGCGTTTTGCCCGCTTCCCGGGGGCGGTGGCCACCGCCGCCGAGCTGGGGAAGAGCCTGGCCTTCGATCTGCGGCTGGTGGCCCCCCGGCTTCCCGACTTTCCAATGCCGGGTCATTTCCGCAGCGAAATGGAGTATCTGCGCCATCTGGTCTTCAAAGGGGCCCGCGACGTGTACCCGGATGGGGTGGGAGGAGTCGATCCCCGGGCGGCCGGCCGTCTCGAGCACGAACTGAAGATCATCGACGAGCTGGGGTTTCCCGGCTATTTCCTGGTGGTGTGGGATCTGGTCGAGTTCGCCAGGTCCCGGGACATCTATTGCCAGATCCGCGGTTCGGGGGCCGATTCGGCGGTGTGCCGTTGCATCGGTCTGACCCGGGTGGATCCGATACGGCTCCACTTGCCGTTCGAGCGCTTCCTGTCAGAGGAGCGGGGCCGTCCCCCCGACATCGACGTCGACTTCGAGGCCGAGCGCCGGGAAGAAGTAATCCAGTACTGCTATCAACGCTATGGACGGGAGCGGGCGGCCATGGTTGCCAACGTCATCACCTACCGGGCCCGGTCGGTGCTACAGGACGTTGGTAAGGCGTTCGGTCTTACCCAGGCCCAGGTGAACGGCCTCACGAAATACCTTGACACCCGTGATCCGAAGTCGATCGCGGACCATGTGGAGTTGCCGGCCGGCTTCACCGCTGAGCGTATCTACGACATGTGTCATCGGCTGGACGGGTTTCCGCGTCATCTGGGGATTCATTCGGGAGGGGTGGTTATCGCCGACCGTCCCTTGCACGAGGTGGTGCCACTCGAATGGGGCCGAATGGAAGACCGTTCTGTACTGCAGTGGGATAAGGAGTCATGCGCGGCCATCGGCATTGTCAAGTTCGATCTGCTCGGGCTCGGCATGCTCAACGCACTCCATCTGACCGTCGACATGATCGAAGAAGCCCACGGGGTCGAGATCGACCTGGCCACCATTGCCCAGGAGCCGGTGATCTACGAGATGCTCACCAAGGCCGACACCGTCGGGGTGTTCCAGGTGGAATCGCGGGCCCAGATGGCCACCCTGCCGCGGATGAAGCCGAAGACCTTCTACGACCTGGCCATCGAGGTGGCGTTGATCCGCCCCGGGCCCATCCAGGGACACTCGGTCCATCCCTTCCTGCAACGACGCAACGGCGAAGCTCCCGTCACCTACCCCCATCCACTGGCACAGCCAATCCTGGAGAAGACGCTGGGTGTTCCTGTCTTCCAGGAGCAGTTGATGGAACTGGCCCGGGTGTGTGCCGGGTTCAGCGGGGGTCAGACCGATCGCCTGCGGATGGCGATGTCCTCCAAGCGCAGCGTTGAGGCGATGGCCCGGCTGCAGGACGAGCTGTTTGAGGGGATGGCCGCCAACGGCATCACGGGTGATGCCGCCGAGGAGATCTGGGAGAAGCTGCAGGGATTCGCCGCCTTCGGGTTTCCCGAAAGTCATTCGGTCAGCTTCGCCTACATCGTATATGCCTCTTCGTGGTTGAAGTACCACTGGCCCACCGAATTCCTATGTGGGCTCCTCAACGCCCAGCCGATGGGGTTCTACACGCCCAATTCGCTGGTTCAGGATTCGCAGCGGCACGGGGTGATCGTGCTGGGGCCGGACATCAACCGGTCCGAGTACGACTGCACGATTGAGCCGGTTGAGGCCGATCCGGATGACATTGCCGTCTACTACGGGATGCGATACCGGCGCGGCCGCGGCCCGGAGGGGGATCCGCTCCGCCCGGCCGTGGCCCTGCGGATGGGCCTTCGCTATGTGCGCGATCTCGGAGATGCCGAAGTCACCCGCATCGAAGCCGCCCGCCAGTTCGGGGAGGCTTTCACCTCAGTGGAAGACATGGCCCAGCGCACCGGGCTTCCCCTCGATGCTCTGGAAAGCCTGGCAGCCGCCGGCGCCCTCGAATCGCTGGGAGTGGGAAGGAGAGAAGGAATGTGGGCGGCGGGAGCAGCGGCCGGTCTGGGGCCCGACCGCCTGGCGCTGGCCGCCGGAGTGGATGCGCCTCTCTTACCGGGTATGAGCGAGTTCCAGGAGATGCAAGCCGACCTGTGGGCCACCGGAGTCTCTCCCCGCCATCCGGTTGAGTTCGTGCGGGCTCAGCTCGAGGCTGCCGACTGCCTGACCGTGGCGGAAGCTCTCAGCCGCCGCCGGCATGGCAAGCGGGCCAGAGTGGGAGGCATCGTCACCCATCGCCAGCGCCCCAGCACCGCCAACGGGGTGATGTTCTTCAACCTGGAGGACGAGACCGGCTTGTTGAATGTGGTGGTACTGCCGGCGGTGTGGAACGCCCAGCGGGAGATCGCCCGCAAAGAAGTGGGGCTGATCATCGAGGGGATCCTTGAGTTTCGGGACGGCGTGACCAACCTGGTGGCCCGCCGGTTCCATCCGCTGCTGGTTGAGAAGGTCAAGAGCCGCGATTTCCGCTGATTACCCGAGGTTGCGGCGAAGCGCTTCCCTCAGTTCCACCAGGTGGGGGAACTCCCACAGCAGATCGATCTTGGCGTCGGCAGTCGTCGCGCCGGTGGGCGGTAGTCGATAAACGAAGAACACGAATGTCTCGGCGACGTCTTCCCCCGGGTTGGTGGCGGCGTACTCGGTGACGTAGGAGTCGGGATCGGCCCGGTACCGCTGCTCGGCCGCCGCCGACCCCCCCTTCCAGCCGGCTTCCGCATCCCAAAACTGCGAGACGAAGCGGTCGAAGACGCCGCCCGCTATGGCGCATCCCTCGACGGACTGGTAGGTGAGGCAATCGTCCCCGACCGATGACTCGGGCAGAATCTCCCCGGGCCCGAGCGAAACCAGATGCCCCAGTTCGTGGATCAGGGCGACGTCCAGCACCTGCTCCTCCAACTGGGAAATCCGGAGAATCCAGACCTGGAGGCTGTCCGAAATGGGTTCGAGTTGGCCGTCGGTAGATCCCTCTATCGTCTCAAACCGGCCCACTCGCCAGCGGCTCGATGTTGGCACCAGTTCAACCCATCGCTCCCAGGCGCCGGCGTGCCACGGTTCGGGGTCTCCCTCCAGCAGCACGATGCTGTCACCGCGCACCTCGTAGCTGGCGGTGACGTCGCTGGTCAGCGAGGGGGAGGCGACGCGGAAGGCAACCGCCAGCATCACCACCGACACCACGGCGCTGATGGCGAGGAGAGTCGATCGGTTCACCCTTAGATGGTCGACCCCGGTACCGGTTCCCTTGAGCAAGTGCCTACTGTCCACTGCCATGGCCCACCCCGAGCCGATTCCCGATTCCGGCCACCGGCTGGCCTCCAAGCTGGGGGCGGGGGCGGTTCTGTCGTTGGTGATTGTCAGCGCGGTGGCTTTCGTGGTGCTGCTGGTACTGGAGGGCGACCGGCCGGGCCTGGATGAAGCCGATCCCGGCCGCCGTAGCGAGGCCGTCTACAGCTGGGATGGGGGAGCGCTTGCGCTGGTGAATGTGACCGAGGAGTGGGGCCTGGATGGCTGGATCAACGGCTCGGATCGAGAGGCCAGCGGCGGGGCCGTGATCGCCGACTTCAACCGCGACGGTGCCTTCGATGTGGTGGTAGCCGGGGGGGAGGGGCTTCTGTTTCTGGCCCGTTCCGGCGGTGGCTTTGTCCCGGTTGACCCCGGGGTCGGCGATACGGTGGCGGTTGAAGCCGGGGACCTCGATCTGGACGGGTGGGTGGACGTCGTGTTCGGCCGCACCGGCGGTGAGGACATGATTGTGTGGGGTGGAAACTGGATTAATGGAGACGGGCTCCCGGAACTGATGGAGATCCCGGGAGGGGAGCCCACCTCGGGGCTGGTCATTGCCCGCCTGGCCGGGGAAGGCCTTCCCGCTTTGCTCCGGCTCGACTACAACGGGCCGGATCGGCTGCTGCTACAAGGCCCGGTCCGGTCGTTTCACCAGGCTCCGCCTCTACCAAACAGTGATCGCCGATCCCTGGCGGCCTCGGTGGCCGACGTCAACGGCGACGGCGAGCTGGACATCTGGATTACCCGGGACGTCGGTTGGCAGGAGGGGGGTGACTCGCTGCTGCTGGGAGAGCAGGCCGGTGGTTTCCGCGACGCTACCGAGGGCATCGGAGCCGGGCTCGAGATCGACGGGATGGGGGTGACTCTGGCTGATCTGAACGGAGATGGAACCATCGATGCCTATCTATCGGACCTCGGCGACAACGAAGTGCTGCTCGGGTCGGCAACTGGATTTGGGCCGGCAACCGACACCGGTGCCGCCCGGATTCGTCCTCCCGGCAGTAGCTCTGAAATGATCTCCAGCTCCTGGGCCTCGGGGGCCGCCGACTTGAACCTCGACGGGGTGCTCGACCTGGTGGTCGCCAATGGCGGCTTTGCCGGGCCGGTCGCCAACAAGGTGCTGGGTACCCGTGTCCAGGGGTCTGATCCGCCGGCGCTGTTCCTCGGCCTCGGTGACGGCCGGTTTGCCGATGTGTGGGAGTCGACCGGTCTGGACTGGGAGGGGGCCGGGCGGGGCCTGGCGCTGGGAGATCTAGACGGCGACCTTGACACAGACATCGTGATCGTCACCCGCGATCACGGCCTGGTGGTGCTTCGCAACGACGTCACGGGCCCGGCGTTGGCGGTGAGGGCTGCCCCCGGCTGTCTGTCCACCGGCGGAGTGGTGCGGGTCACCGGCGAGGGCCAATCCTTCGCCGCTCTGTTGGGAGGCCCCACCTTCCTGGGGCGTCACGCGGCTGAAGCCATTGTCGGCGCCGGCAGGCCGGTGGAGGTTGCGGTTGCTTTCCCGCACCAGGGAACCGTCTCTGCAACTGGCGCCGGGGTGGGTCGGGAATTGCTGACTCTCGACTGCGGCGAGGGCTAGCCGGCGGACTAGTTCCTTTCGGGTCCCGCAGGCCTGGATGGCCGGTACTCTCCGAGGCATGAGGAGACGTTTCTCCAGCTTGCTGGGGCTGTTGATGACCGCTGCCTTACTGATCGTTCCGACGGCGCCGGCCCCGGCCGCCGCCGGCGCGCCCGACCAGACCGGGCTCTTCGACCCCTCCACCGGGCGCTGGCACCTGAGATACTCTGATGGCCGCGTCGGATCCTTCTACTTCGGGGTGCCGGGGGATACGCCGCTGCTGGGCGACTGGGACTGCGACGGGGTTGACACCGTCGCCCTGTATCGCCGGTCAACCGGCTTCGTCTACTTGCGCAACAGCAACGACTTCGGCGTGGGCGACGACTCGTTCTTCTTCGGAGATCCCGGCGATGTGCCGATTGCCGGCGATTGGGACGGCGACGGCTGCGACACCTTCGGCATCTTCCGTCAGGGCCGTTTCTTCCTCGGCAACGAACTGGGGACCGTGGCCGCCGACCTCGATTTCTTCTTCGGAGGGTCCGGCGACCAGCCGTTCAGCGGCGATTTCAACGGCGACGGCAAAGACACGGTCGCCCTCCACCGCGACCGGGCCAACTGGGTGTTCATAACCCGGGACCTGTCCGGGCTCCCCGCCGGTGGCGGTGTGGCTTCGGTCGAGGGGACCTTCTGGAGTAACGGGACCGGCAACACACTCCTGGCCGGCGACTGGGACGGGGACGGCGACGACACTCTCGGTACCTGGTGGCCGCCCGGTTTCCTGCTGGTCAACAACAATGCCGGCCAGATTGCCGACGAGGAGATCGTTTTCGGCGAACGCAGTTGGCTGCCGGTGGCGGGCGCTCTCGGTCCGCCCCCGCCGCTCCCCGGTCTGGCCCTGCAACCGATCGCCTCCGGTTTCGACCGGCCCTTGTTCGCCACGGCCCCGGTGGACGACGACCGGTTGTTCGTTGTCGAGCAGAAGGGATTGATCAAGGTGGTAGAGAACGGCGTGGTCGCCCCCACCCCGTTCCTGGACGTTTCTGGCAAGCTGAACCAGTTCGCCGCCAACGAGCAGGGCCTGCTCGGACTGGCCTTTCATCCCGGCTACGCCGCCAACCGCCTCTTTTACATCCACTACACCAATGTCGCCGGTGACACCAGGGTCGGCGAGTACCGCGATGGTGCCGGTGGACCGGTCGAAGTCCGAACGGTGCTGGCAGTCGATCAGCCATCTTCGAATCACAACGGCGGCATGATTCAGTTCGGGCCCGACGGCAGGCTGCACGTAGCGCTCGGCGATGGCGGGGGCGGGGGAGATCCCTTCGGCAACGGCCAGAATGCCTTCACCCCGCTCGGGGCGATCGTCGGCCTCGACGTGGACGGGATGGGGCCGAACCACACATGGGCGATCGGCTTACGCAACCCCTGGCGCTTCGATTGGGACGGCCGGCTCATCTATATCGGAGACGTCGGACAGGATGCCTGGGAGGAAATCGACGTCGTTGACCGCTACGCCTCCAACCGTAACTTCGGCTGGAACGTCCAGGAGGGGTTCGCCTGCTACCCGTCATCGGTGACCAACTGCAACAAGAGCACCTTCGTGCAGCCGGTGGTGGCCTATCCCCATGGCACGGGGGGCGGATGCTCCGTCACCGGTGGCTTCGTATATCGGGGATGGGAGATCGACGGCCTGCACGGCACCTACCTCTACAGCGACCTGTGCTCGCGATTTCTACGAGGCTTCGTGTACGACGGTGAGGAAATGACCACCTCCGGCGAGTGGGAGATTGGAGCCACCGGCAGTGTGGCCTCCTTCGGCGAAGACGGCCACGGCGAGCTGTACATGCTCACCTTCGACGGAGTGGTCAGCAAGATCGTTTCGGCCGGGGCGTAGCAGCCCCTATTACGAAGGTAATCTGGGCTCGTGCTTTTGCAACGGGATCGCGAGCTCGGACTGCTGACCGACTTGCTCACCGGAGTCGAATCTTCTGGTGGCAGAGTGGTGTTGGTCCGGGGCGAGGCGGGGATTGGGAAGAGTTCTCTCGTCCGGGCTTTCGCCGATGGACACGAGGGCGATGCTCACTTCCATCTCGGCTTCTGCGACGATCTGCTGACCCCCCAGCCGCTTGGACCGTTCTGGGATATCGCCCGTCAAGAGCCTTCGCTGGCAAGGCCCCTCGAGGACGGCGACCGCCACGGGGTGATGGAGGCGGTGCTGGATCTTCTGTCGCGGAGGCTACGGTCGAGCGTGGTCACTCTCGAGGACACTCAATGGGCGGACGAGGCCACCCTCGACACGATTAAGTACGTTGGTCGAAGGATTGCGGGAGTCAACGGACTCCTGCTGCTCACCTACCGGGATGGTGAAGTTGACTTCGATCATCCGTTTCGCACGGTGATCGGAGAGCTCCCGGCACAGAATCTAGTCCGGGTGCATCTAGACGGGCTCTCGGCGCCGGCAGTGAAGTCGATGGTGGAGGGGACGGCTCTCGATGTTGACGAGGTCCTGGACTTGACGGGCGGCAACCCCCTGTTCGTTACCCAGGTGGTGGCGGCCGGTGTCGAACGGGTGCCGTCATCGGTGCAGGATTCGGTTGTGGCCAGAGCAGCCAAGCTCTCGTCCGGAGCAAGGCAGGTTCTCGAACTGGTATCGGTGGTCCCGGGAGTAGCTGAGAGGTCACTGATTGACCGCGTTTTGGCGCCAACCGACGAGGACGTTCTGGAGTGTTCCCGGCAGGGCCTCATACTGGAAGGCGACGGCACACTGTCGTTTCATCACGAGCTGACCCGACGGGCGATCGAGTCGGCTCTTGAACGTGGCCACCGTCGGCAACTGAACCGACAGGTGCTGAAGGCACTAGACGGATGGGGCGACCCGTCGCGATTGGTTCACCACGCCCGCGAGGCAGGCGACGTCGCGGCGATAGTTGAGTGCGCTCCCACCGCAGCCAAGGCCGCCATGTCAGTCGAATGTCACCGTGAGGCAGTTTCCCACTTCCGAGCACTGGAGCCATATCTGGACCAGATTGAGCCGGCCGACCGGGCCGTCATTGTCGACGAATGGGCTCATAACGAGTTCTACCTTGACAACGTTGACGCAATCGAAGTCCTGGGCCGGGCTATAGAGCTTCACCGTTCCGCCGGTGATGACTTCGCTTTGGCAAGGGCGTTGACATTCGCCGTCCGCGTCAACGAGGTGAACGGGCGGCCCGACGCCGCTGCCGCCGCTTCCGACGAGGCGGTGACGATCCTCAGCTCCCACCCTCCCGGAGAAGATCTGGCTTTCGCAATGAGTGCTCGTGCCTGGCTGGCGATGATGCGGAGCGAGAGGTCATCGGCACTCGAGTTCGCCGATCAAGCGATCGACACGGCTCGGGAGACGGGCAACGAGTTGGCTTTGATACACGCTCTGAATACCAAAGGAGTCGAGATCTGCCAAGCCGGGGACCCTACCGGCCTCGAGATGTTGGAGGAGGCAAGCCGGAGAGCCGCTGAGGGCGGTTATCCGTTCGAAGAAACCCGGGCCCTGATCAATCTGACCGCAACTGCGGTGGACGCTCTCGAACTGGACCGGGCGCAAGACACCGCACAGCGGGCTCGCGCCTGCGCCGTTGAATACGAGCTACCCCTGTTGGAGGCTTATGCCAAAGCTCAACTGGCGGACGTTCTGCGATGGAAAGGGGATTGGAGCGCGGCCGTCGACCTGGCTACCGAAGCCGTCGAATCTCACCCCCACACAAGAAGTACCGCCGGGTTTGTGCTGGCCACGGTACAGGCACGTCAGGGCCGACCTGAGGCGAGGCCGATGCTCGACGACACCCTGGAGGTCGCCAGGGCGTTGGGCGAGCAACAGCACATGACGCCGGTTGCGTCTGCCATTGCCGAGCACATGTGGCTGACGGGCGAGGTCGACTCCGCTCTGGTTGCACTATGCAGGCAGGTACTCGACGACGCCATCCGTTTGGAGCCCGGCTGGTATGCGGGCGCCCTCTCGTTGTGGCTTTGGAAGCTGGGCGAGCTCACCACCGTGGCCGACGTGGTTCCCGCACCGTACCGACTTATCGTGGAGGGAAACTGGCAGGAGTCTGCTCAAGCCTGGTCGGACAAAGGTTGCCCGTATGAGCGGGCCGTGGCCTTGAGCCATGGCGAAGAGGCCGCCAGATTGGAGGCGCTGGAGATCTTCGAGGCACTGGGTGGAACGGCGGCGGCCGCCAAGCTCAGAAAGGCACTACGCCAGGAAGGCGTATCTATTCCCCGCGGCAAGGGTCGCCAAACCCGGTCTCACGCAGCCGGTCTAACCGCACGTCAGGCCGAAGTACTGTCGCTGCTTGCCGCGAGTCTCACTACTGCCGAGATCGCCGATCAGCTCTTCCTCTCCCCGAGGACGGTGGAACACCACGTGGCGGCGATTATGAGCAAGCTTGAGGTGGGGACGCGCGCCGCGGCGGTCGCTATCGCCTCGCAACAGGGGCTGCTGTCGGCTGAGTAGCAACCGGCGCTGTGGCCGGTTGGTTCGCGGCGCCGAGCGCGCGGTGATCGAGCACACTTGAGCGGGTGCCCTAGCCATCAACCGCGGAACTCAGTCTTCGAATCGCATCCTCAATCTGGCTGCTTGGCGCTGCCACCGTCATGCGGGCGAAGCCGGCTCCTTCCCGGCCGAACCAGTGTCCGGGGCTGAGGGCCAGCCCGGCTGCCGTCAACCAGGCCACCAGCTCAGGGACGTCCATTCCCAGCTTGCGCAAGTCCAACCAGGCCAGGTAGGTGCCTTCGGGCTCCACCAGGTCGATCCCGTCCGGGAGCTGTTTGCGGAGCAACTCGAAGTTGGTGGCCACCAGATCCAGCAGGTCGGCCAGCCAGGGGCCGCCCGTGGTGTAGGCGGCCTCGGTAGCGGCCAGGGCGAAGACGTTGTTGCGGGTGAGGTGGAGTTGTGAGCTGCGGGCACGAAAAAGGTCGGCTGCTTCTTCGTCGTCGGTGATAAGGAACGTGTCGCAGACGCCGGCCAAGCCGAAGGTCTTGATCGGCCCGTGGGTGGCCGCCCAACGCACTCCGGTCCCGGCCGCCACTTTCGCGAAGGGTGTGAAGGCGTGCGGGGCCAATGCCAGGTCGGCGTGAATCTCGTCGGCGACAACGAACACTCCGTAACGCGCGCAGATTTCGGCTACCGCCGCCAGTTCTTCGGGTGCCCATACCCGGCCGACCGGGTTGTGCGGGTTGCACAGGATGAGGGCGGAAGTCCCGGGTTGAGCAGCTGCAGCTGCCAGGCCTTCCAGGTCCATCTGGTATCCGTCCCCGATGAGTCGCAGCGGATTGCGGACCAGGCGTCGCCGGGCCGCCGCCACCAGCGGCTTGAAGTCGGTGAACACCGGGGGCTGAAGGATCACGCCGTCGCCCGGGGCGGTCAGCCTCTCGAGGAGAACCCCGATCGAGGTGCCAACGCTGGGGCTTATCGAGGTCGTGAGGTCGGCTCCGTCCCACCCGTGGTGGGTGCCCATCCACTCCCACAAGGCCCCGCTGATGCGGCCGGGACGCACCTCGTACCCGTACCACGTCGCATTGGCTCGACCCTGCAAAGCATCGACGACGCCGGGCGCCAACGGAAGATATGGCTCAGCGATCCACAGCGGCAGCAGTCCCTCGTCGGTTCCGAAGAGGCGAGTCAGTGAGGCAGGATCGGCAGCCCGGGAGCCACCGGTTACCTCGTCGTGGGCAAAGGGGGTGGCCGGCATCCGGCCATGGTAGGGGAGGCCTAGCGCCGGTATTCGGACGCGTAATCGGGCGGGTCGATGCCGTCGCGCAATAAAGGGTCGTCGACAGGAGTGCCGAAGGCGGTAGTGACGGGCACAACGCCCGCCCAAATCGGCATCGCGTAATCTTCATCGTCATCTACGGGCGGGCCGGTCCGGACTTTGGCCGAGGCTTCGTCGATCTCAACCGCCACAACCGAGGTTCCCTTGAGTTCGATCTCGTTGGGGTGTCGGGCATCTGCCCAGCGACCCCGTGCGACGTGCTCGGTGATTCGCTCCAGGGCGTTCATCTTCTCATCGCGGTCGGTCACCTCCCGCGGTCGGCCGAAGACCATGACCGATCGGTAGTTCATCGAGTGATGGAACGCCGACCGGGCCAGCACCAGGCCGTCGAGCAGCGTGACCGTGACGCATACGTCGGCCCCGCCTTTGACGGTGCGCAGCATGCGGCTGGCCGGGGATCCGTGCAGGTAGAGAGTGCTCCCGGAGCGGGCATGAATGGTGGGAATCACCACCGGCTGGCCGTCATGTGTGACGAATCCGACGTGGCAGACGAAGGCTTCGTCCAGAATCCCCTGGATTGATTCCTGGTCATACTGCCCCCGTTCGGGGAGGCGTCGAACCTGGGAGCGGCCGGTCGTTTTCACCAACCGCAGGCTACCGGCTGGTCGGCTCAAGCGATTCCTGGACCGTTCCCACCCATACGACCCCGCTGGCTGAGCCGCTGTATGGCGACGATTCGTTGGCGAGCCCAGACACAACCACCGACTCAGATCCGATGGCGATTCCACCGGCGATGAAGAACATCTGGTCGCGGGCCGAATTCGACATCCGAATCCGGTCCCATTCCACTAGATCGGGAGACAACCAGATTTCCTGGCCGCAACCCGGATCGCATTGATGCCAGGTGAGGCCCCAACCGGCCGGGCCGCCGGCAACGCTCTCGCCGAAGGTCTGCTTGCCGTCGATCTGCTCCAGGTGCTGCCACTCCCCGCCGTCGACCCGAGTGCGGACGATCGTGGTGGAGGCCGGGCGGTTGCAGCATTCAAGGGATTCCATCGTTACCTCCAACCGGCGTCCATCGAAGGCAGCCGCGCCGGTGGCTTCGACTGGCCCTTCGAAAGCACCGAGATCAAGTCCTGCGAATGGATGTTCCGACGCAATTCCCACCTCATCCTCGGCAACGACCTGTAGGCCGTCAGGGGTGGCGGTCAACGCGCGGATCTTGATCCCGGGTTGAGTGACTCCTTGACCGGCCACCTCCCACTCTCGACCCGTCGGCGATATCCACGCCTTCAGTAGTTGGTCGCTTTGGGTTAGCAACAGGAATCCGGTGGGGGTCCTGATGGGGTTGGTGATGATGTCTCCGCCGGCGTCGGGGAGTAGCTCAACTTGTTCCCAGGTAACAAGACCCATCGCGGTTTCGATAGCGGCCCCCTGGCCGATCCATTGACGTGGCATCGCCTGATCGGTGACGGAAATTGAGTCGACATCAATTGTGCTGCTTGAAGATTGGATGACCGCGGATGGCTCGTTCTCGGCGAAGATGAGGTTTGAGACTCCGAAAACGAACAGCATCACAGCGGTTACGCCCAGCAGCAAGAAGAGGGCTGCGGTGATGTCCCCACCTGGCGCCCTCGTCGTCGGCGGGGCTGTTTCGACCAGATCGACCGCGGGTTTCTCGAGCAGGATTTGACCGGCCACTGTGCCTCCGATGACGGCCAAACCTACCTGGTTGGCGCGGCGTGAGCAGACCTTAGGCCCTTCGCCGTTCGTGGATCGATGTGCTGACAGAGGCGAAGCGACGGAGTCCCCCACGCCGGGCTCGGTGAGGTTTGGTTCGGCATATTCAAGGCAGCCGCCGTTACGACTGCCACTGTGGAATAGGCGGGTGCGCCGCCCGGGCTGTTCTTGCTCTTCAGCTTCGTAGCGGAACCATTGAGACGGCTACCTCGACTTCTGGGTAGCCGTTTTTCGCCAAAAGCAACTGAAGCGAGTTCGTAGCCATGACCGGGTCCACGGCGGGGCCTTGCACGATTCTGCGGATTGGAAGGCGACCGCTGGGATCGGTAGCCATTGCCAGGTTTACGAATGGCACCGCTACTCCACCTTTCGCCCTGAACCGAACCTCTCCGAGTTCACCGGACGGCACGAGGTATACCGCCCGCCACTCCCTCTCATCCGCCCATGCCGGGTTCTTGAAGCTAAACACATACCCTGCCACTTCACCCAAGGCCGTAAACGCTCTGGCGCGTGCTTCGGTCAGTTCCGACCCGGTGGCAGGAACGTCCTCAAACAGCGCCAGCATCTCATCGGCAACGCCAGCCAGAATCTCGGTTTGCTCGACCTCGTCATAGATGACGCGGTTCAAGAAGCGGTTCGGTTGCGGGAACCGCGTAGGTGGACATGCGAGACCCGAGGGTTCGAAACCTATGGCATATCCGCCTCCGGACGATCCATACCCCCGCCACTGACCAAGCAGGTCGCCATCGGCGCTGAAGGAGACTGAGTAGAACTCCGGGTAACCCGCCCACGAGCTCAGATCGGCCTCGATGGCGTCGATCACTCGTAGTTGTCCAGGCTGGCCGGCCTTCTCGCGGGCGTGCCCGAGCACCTCCAGCATCAAACTCAAGGCATGATCAAGCTCATTTGCATCGTTCATGAAACGCAGGTTGGTCGCTCGCAGTAACCCCGATGAACAGATTCCGATCAGACCCGACACGTCGGTGTAGTGGTAGAGCAACTCGGGGGTGTCTCCCTGAACGCGATCCCACCGCTCCATTGCATCCGAGACGACGCGTCGGAGTCCGCGCTCGAAAGGATCCTCAGCTTGTCGGGGAGTCGGCACCGGTGAATCGTACCGTGGAGAGTGCTTGCGCCACGGGGCGCGTTGTTGTCAGCCGGGATTCGAGGTGAGGTGGAGGCTATGTTCTTCACACGATGCTGAGAGACTTCCGATCGCAGTTCTGGCAGCCGCCGCGAGCTCACGGTGATGTCATCGAGAACCGAACGGTCAGTTTCCTCGAACTGTTCTACGACCTCGTCTACGTGGTGGTGATCGCCGTCGCGGCGAGGACTCTCGCCGGTGGCATCACTCGACGGTCCGTCGGCGAGTTCGTGGTGGTGTTCGGATTGATCTGGCTGGCGTGGTTCAACGGCACAGTCCTCCATGACCTCCACGGTCGCGAGGACATTCGGACACGGGCCTTCACATTCGGTCAGATGGTGCTAATCGTCGTGCTGGCCGTGTATGTCGGTGATGCTGGTGGAGCCGGAGGCCGCGGTTTCGCTCTGGTCTATGCGGGGTTCGTGGCGCTGCTCTTATGGCTCTGGTACACGGTCCGCCGGCAAGACGACGACCGCTTCAAGAGCATGACACGCCGGTACCTGGGCTTCATGGCAATCGCGGGTCTTGTCATGATCGGATCGGCGTTCCTGTCCGACAGCAGGCGCATGGTGGTCTGGGCAGTGCTTCTGGGCGGTTGGCTGATGACCCTGATCGTGCTGGGCCGGGCCGCGGAGATGATCACGGAGCAGAGTTTCATTGTCTTCGATTCGACAGTCGAGAGGTTCGGTTTGTTCACAATCATCGTTCTCGGGGAGGTCGTCGTCGCCGTGGTCGATGGCCTAACTGAGGCGGACCGTGACCTCGAGACGATCGCCACAGGTCTATTTGCTTTGGTGATCGGCTTCGGTCTGTGGTGGAATTATTTCGATCTCGCTGGCAGGCGCCTGCCACGCCAGGACCCCGGAGGATCTCCCATCTGGATGGTGAGCCATTTTCCGTTGGCGTTGTCGATAGCAGCTGCCGGCGCGGCCATGGTGGGCCTTATCGAGCATGCAACAGTCGACCAGGCGCCTGCCGCCACAACGTGGCTTCTAACCGGTTCTACTGGACTTGGACTGGTGGTGCTGGCGATGATCCTCCGCACGCTTCAGGACTATGAGCGACTCAAAGCTGTCTACCGTCCAGCGGTGGTAACGATGCTCGTGGCTGCCGGGGCGGCGCTCCTCCTCGGCGCCTGGCGACCGGCCCCTCTTGTGCTCGCTGCTGCACTAGCCGCAATCCAGTCGCTTGTTTGGATCTTCGCCATATCGCGTCAACTCGCCACGAACCGGCATCGAAGCGAGTAAGCGGCTTGCCTCTTGATAGGGCAATCCAAACGGTTGGGTGTGGCCCGTGTCACCCGAATCGGCGACACGATCGTCTGTAGGGTGACTTGACCAGAGCGTTGGTTGTTCGGACATCACGGTGCCCGGTTGATCAAGGCCCAACTTGTTTGCCCTCTCTGAATGGGGAATGGAGGCGCTATGCAGCTGACGCCCACGCTCGAACCTCGAGTATTAGCGGAGGAGTCCGACCTCGGGCCCTTTCCTGACTTCTTGCGACCCCTGGTGGATCGCGTGGCAAGAGTCAAAGCGACCGTGCACACCAAGCTGCTAGTCGGGTTCTTCACGATCGCCTTGTTGTTGCTTGCACTGGGCGTGCTGAGCGTCCTCGTCCTCAATCGTGTGAACGATCAGGTACAAACGCTGACGACCCTTCAAGCGCAAGCAGACAATGCTCGCCAGATGATCTACGGGGTAACCGCCCAGAGTCATTTCCGGGCTATGGCGCTGGTTACCGAGGACGCCAGCTGGAACGACAAGATCTCGGTCGCCAAGGGCAAATTCGGCGAGGACCTGGAGTCGATACGAAGCTACGGCTTTGTGGAAAACGAAGCTGTGCTGGATGATCTAGGCGCCACAGACGCCAGGTTTGCGTTGGCCAGCAATGAGGTCACCGGACTCTATAACGAAGGGGACCTTGACGCCGCCTTGCGGGTTCACATTGCCTCGGAGCACGAGGTCTCTCACGAACTGGAAGACACGCTCAATGTGTTCATCGCCGAGTCGGCGGACCGGGTAGTGGCGGAAACCGAAGCTTTTCAATCCGACCGCCGCTTCCTTATCTTCGCCGTTGCCGCCTTTTCAGGCCTGAGTCTGGTGGCCGCCCTCCTTCTCGGCGGAACTCTGTCGTGGTCGCTCATCAGGCCGGTGCGACGGGTCGATCGGGCCCTGGGCCTCATCGCCGACGGTGATTTTGGCCAGATTGTCGAAGTTCCCAATCGGGACGAATTCGGCAACCTCACCTCCAACCTCAATCGGACCTCGCAGCAACTGGCGACCCTCTATCAGGACCTGGAGGACCTCAACTCGAACCTGCAAGAAACGGTGGAACTCAAGGTTGAGGAACTCGACCGCGCTACCGAACTGCGTCGCTACGTGTCTCCCCAGCTGGCCGAATCGATCCTTGCCGGCGACACCGAGGTGACCCTTGGATCGAAGCGAAGCTACTTGACGACCTTCTTCTCCGACATCCGGGGCTTTACCGAGCTCTCCGAGCGAATGGAGCCTGAGGAGATTGTCGATGAGTTGAATGAGTACCTCTCGGCCATGACCGACATTGTCTTCCGCCATGGCGGCACCCTCGACAAGTACGTTGGGGACGCAATCATGGTCTTCTTCGGCGACCCGGTGCCGCAGGAAGACCACGCGGAACGGGCAGTACGGATGGCGCTTGAAATGCGGCAACGGATTGAAGAAGTGACGACGGGCTGGAAGCAGCAGTACGGCGAGTCCTTTGCGATAGGGATGGGAATCACCACCGGTTGGGTGACCGTCGGCCACATCGGCTCAAATGTGAGAAGCGACTACACCGTTCTCGGAAACCAGGTGAACCTTGCCTCCCGCCTGGCCGACCGGGCCGAAGCCGGCCAGATTCTGGTGAGCGAGCGCACCATGCTGGCAGTGACAGATTTCGCCCACGGCTCGGTAGTGGACGAAGTGCAACTCAAAGGAGTGAACCGCCCGATCAAGATTTACGATCTCTCCGCCGGTCCCATCGAACAGGAATGAGCCCGGGCGCTTCATCAATTTCAACGGCCTCCTCTGAGTCGTCCAGCACCCGTCTCTAGCCTGGTCGTATGCTGAACTGCGCCTCCTTCGAGGAGACCTGATGATTCCGGAACCAGCCTCAGAGACGATCCCGGTCCGGCCCGGCGAACGCTTTGATGAGGGGGCTCTGGCCGGATTCCTCGACGGAAGACTGCCCGGAGCCGGCCACCCGCTGACCGTCAGGCAGTTCGGTGGGGGAGCCGCCAACCTCACGTACGAGCTCGATTTCGGCGAGTTTGTCTACGTGCTGCGCCGGCCGCCGCTGGGTCCGATAGCTCCGCGTTCTCATGACATGGGCCGCGAGCACACGGTGCTGTCGCGGCTTCACGAGCAGTATCGGCCGGCCCCCCGCTCCCATCTCTTCTGCAGAGACGAGTCGGTCATCGGCGCTCCCTTTCTGGTCATGGAGCGCCGGTACGGCCTGGTCGTGCGCCGCAGTATGCCCGAGGCCTATGCGGGCCGGCCCGAAGCCGCCCGCCTGCTCGGCGAGGCCTTGGTGGAGGGTCTGGCATCCCTGCACAACGTTGACTACTCGGCGCTCGGGCTCGACGCCCTGGGTAGGCCGTCCGGTTTCATCGAGAGACAGGTTGCAGGCTGGTTCGGACGATGGGAGAGGGCCAAATCCGAGGAGGTCGCGGCCATGGACCGCGTCCACGCGTGGCTGGAGGACAACCTGCCTCCGGACGGACCGGCCGCCCTCATCCATAACGACTACAAGCTGGACAACTCAATGTTCGCGGCAGAAGATCCCTCCCGGCTGGTGGCCGTCTTCGATTGGGACATGGCCACTCTGGGGGATCCGCTCTCGGACCTGGGCACGCTCCTGACCTACTGGGTTGACGATGACGATCCAGAAGAGGTGCGGGCCTTCTCTCCAATGCCCCGGGACGTCGTCGGCTTCCCCAGCCGCCAACAGCTGGTGGAGAGTTACTCCCGGCTCAGCGGTCGGGACCTTTCCGAGGTCGGCTTCTACCACGTGTTGGGGCTGTACCGGCTAGCCGTCATCCTCGCCCAGATCTATATCCGGTGGGTGCGGGGTCAGACGGCCGATGAACGGTTCTCCGGGCTGGGCGACCTTGTCAAGCTGATTGCCGCCCGCGCCGCCGACCTGGCCCGCTAAGAGGCGGGGCGGCGGTCCGCGGTCAGGTCGCGGGGGTCGGCGGGGACCGCCACCGTCACCCGCTCTGGCCACCGGAAGGCGGACAGGTAGCCGTTAAAGGACTCACCGGTGAACCGGTCTTGGGCCAGGACGCCGTGTGAAGCTCCGGTATCGATGATCACAGAGCCGCCGCCCTGCTCGCTGTATCTCGGTCGGCCGACCACCGAATGGCCCGCCACCACAAAGGGTTCGCCGTCGTAGGAGGCCTGCCAGTCGGGCCGCACTTCATTGCCTTCCTCATTGAGGCCGGGGTTGCCGAGCAAACACCACCGTTCCGCCTCGGCGTCGTCACGGCCGATCAGGGCGGCGTTGACGGCTGC
>Ga0255047_10000084_pt1 | contig 59831 bp, 66 predicted proteins | sample JV7_2_1_MG_FD_183640 | JGI IMG/M metagenome (GOLD analysis project Ga0255047, IMG submission 183640) | Seawater microbial communities from Jervis Inlet, British Columbia, Canada - JV7_2_1 | ecosystem: Environmental > Aquatic > Marine > Inlet | place: Canada: British Columbia | collected 2016-10-06
TAAAGAGTATAGTTTGAAGTAGCAGTGGAATTGGCCGCGCCACCCATCTTATTGAGCGGACGGAGGCCAAAGCTTCCGTTAATGTTAGCCATTTCGTTTGCTCCTTAAAGCAAAAGGGTTCAAAACATGTGCCCTATTTTCTAGGGCCTCCAAACGTTACACGCGATTGTCGTTCAGGCTTCTGAATCGCCATCGAATGATGCTGCGTTTCCTTCATAAGATCATTGTCAACTGCGGTCATTGCATCCGAACTCATTTTACCAAAATAGTCCTTACGCTCCGCAACAATCTCAACTGGAATACGGGCCAGCAACAGTCCTCCTACGCCGAAAACACCTTCATAGGTCCCGGTATCCACTGTTGGGGCCTCAAATTCAGGGTACTCTTCTTTCCGAACAAGTTCCCACCCTTCTCTCATGCGGGCGGACACATTCTTTCGGTCGTCAAAACCCCTGACTTCGGACCGTATCCATCGGTGGACAAAGCCTTCTGGCGGTTCGGGTGCGTCTAATAAAGACGGTGGGCTCCAAGGTTTCCTTTGCATTTTTACGGCTCGGGTCTTGGATGCGCGAGGAGTACGATCAATATTGTTTTCAGACACTGTCATTTCCTAGCGTTTGTATTTCGCGTACTGGTCTAAAGGAACCCCCAACTTCTGCGCGATAGTAACTTCACTTGGGGATAATCTCACTGTTTTGCGCCCGGATGGCCCCGAACGTGTGGCAGAAGCAACAGCCTGTTGTGGCCTGTTTCCTCCTGTATAAGAAGTAGTGCCCCGAAATTTATGGGGAAACGCTTCTCGTATTCTCTCATCAATTACACGATAATACTCTGGTGAGTCTGTGTCAAAGTCTTCTTGCTCGACCAAAGTCTTGTGTATTCCGAAAACCGCGAACGTCATGGCATCGTCTTCACCAAACCAATGGTTCTCTGGCCTCTCCGCCCATTCCACGGCTCTTGGATCAGGACGGGCCGGTGCGGCAGCTTGAGCTTGAACCTGTTGAGCTTGAACCTGTTGAGCTTGAACCTGTTGAGCTTGAACCTGTTGAGCCCGTTGAGCAGCCTCGGACTGTTGTTGTTTAGCCGCCTTAACCCGCTCCTCCTCTATTGCAAGTTGCGAGAGCTTCTTATTAATCTCTACCTGAGAAGAAGTGTCATTGGTCGCTATGGCAGTCTCCAGATCTCGGGACAAGGATTCGGACTGCGTTGCTACGCGGTCCCCATATTCTTCAATGTAACCTTGGTCTAAATCCTGAACACGGTTCCTAAGCTGACTATTCTCCGCTTGCACACCCCTGGCATATTCAACTGCCGCCTGTTGCTGCCGTTCCGCCTCCCGCGCTTTTTTCGTAAGCCGGTCGATTCGTCGCTTAACTTTTTTACTATATTCTTCGTGCTCTTGAGAAGGTTCCTCGGACCCCCGTTCTAACCCCTCAATCGCCGGGGAATCTTCCACGACAACGTCTACACTGGAAGCAGTCTCAGGAATGTCTACAACTAACTCGTCTTGGGCTTCTTCAGGCATGGTTCATCTCCATGTTAAAAATGCAGGATATCTTCAGGGTCCTGTATAACCGCTATTACCTCGTCATCGTTCAGAATGCGGACATCTCCGCCGTCTATCTTAAATCGTGCCCCAGCATATCTTCCAAACATAATCCAATCCTTCTCCCGGCACCACGGCCCACTCGGAAACTTCTTGCGATCTTCATAAGCAAGGGGACCGACTTTTAGGACATACCCACACACCGTAGCTACCGACTCTCTGTCAACAACGGCATCCGGAAGAAGAACGCCCCCCTGACTTTTACCTTTGCCTCTGTACGGGAGAATTAACAAACGCCAGCCCGTGGGATTGGGCAACCTGTTGAAAGTATCGGCGTCTAACTTCGTGGGGTCTAGAACCCGTTCTTCGGGTCTCACATAGGCGTGGTCTAAGGAAACTACACTGGAAGCCCCGGTAGTTTCGGATTTTTGGGTCATAAATCTGCCTTTTCTAAGATATCTCTCAACTCCTGTCCTATATAATCCAAAGACTCTACGTTGCCAACCAGTTGTTTATACTCTTCGTGATTTTGCACCCCACCGGAAACCATAATATCCGAGACCCGACCTCGACGTTCTGTAATAACCTGCAAAAGTTTTTCCGCCAATAAAATTCCGTCCATTAGGGCTTCTTCTCTTGTTGCCATGCCCGAGCCTTGCTCATGCTGCGAGAACCAAACCAGAAGGCAATTATAGAAGAGAATATGACGGAAGTTTCGGGGTCCCAGATAGCAATTAGACCCGCAGACAAGTCCATCCCATCAGTCATCACCATAGTGTATACCGTGACGCCTTTGATGGTAGCAAATAGGAGAAAGAAGGCATAAGTAAGGACAGGGCGAACGCTACCCCTGAGAGCGTTGACAAAATCTCCAGCGTCAATAGACCTGTCATGCTCATAAATACCCTTCGTCTCCGCAATATCCGCTTCCGCATCCAGTTCCGCAATCTTTAGCGTGGATAACTGGCTTGCATACTTGGCCTTGGCCTCAAGCAAGGCCAAATCCTGCTTATTTTGCTGCCCCTGCTTAAAATACCCCAAAACCTCCGGGATTATAGACGTTCCAAACCCTAACGCAGTACCTAGAAGCGACATAATCATAGGATTCTATCCTACTTTCTGCTCATATAGGCGCTCATACCCATATAAGCACAGGCAACCCCAGAGAAAGCTATGTAAGCCAGACCCAAAAGATCGCTTATAGACTTGAGTCTGCTCTCGCTCACTACAAAAAACAAAAGACCTGTCATAACAGCCATAATGGCAAGGGCGCACCATGCCATGTGACGTTGGGCATCCATCTTTTCCGCAGTCTCAAGGGCTTCAACCGCTGCCAGTTCGGTGTCCGACACAATACCGTCACCATCAAGATCCAGGGCTTGATACCGGCTATCCTTTTGCAACTTTTTTTGGGTCATTTTTTAGCGTTCCAGAGATCAAACAAGACTTTAACCTTATCTTTCAGTACTTCCAGATCACCGTGCATCTTGGCGAGTACGATTATCAGCCCAATAATAGCAACGATAACCGGCCATCCCGCATTGAAAAGCTCTATAATAGATACATCCGTTCCTTGCGACATGACTTAATTCCGTACACATCAGAAGAACTTAAAAGACGCCTTTTTCTTTTAAAAGAAAGCCAACCACTCCCCCCACCATGCCGACAACAATTACAGCAGGCTGCGAGAGAAGAACACCTACTCCCACAACTACACCGCCCAGAGCAGCGTAGCTGGAAGGCTCTTTCATGCGATCCATGATCCAGGTCATTTGTATGATCCTTATCTAGCAGATTTTAAAGGAGCCACCACGAAGCGCCGCGCCCATACCACGATTTTTCCCGGAAACCGAAGTAGCCTTGGACACGTTCGGTGTGGTCTCGGTCTTCGAGTCGCTGTAAGGAACAAAACCCTGATCCTTCACAACAATACCTTTCCGCGCAACGCCCACGGAACCTTTCTGTTTTTCCATAACAGCCTCCTATTGACCAGTTTGTTTCATCAACTCGCGTTCGCGTGCCGCCTGTATACGAGCCGCCACTATTTCTTCCTGAGACTGTATTCTTTGCGCCCCAAGATCTGCCGTGGACTGTGCTTTCTGTTGATCCAGAGAAAGTCGTGCCTGATCTATCTGATGCTCGGCCTCATCCCGTTTTGCCCGAAGCTGTAAGTCCTGCTCTTTCAAGGCAATCAAAGGATCTTGTTGCTGTTCGGACTGACCGCTTATTTGAAGACTTAGAGCTTTGACCTCCTGCATCCCTTGCGCTATCTGTTCCGCCACCATGGATTCTATCTGTAAAACCTGCTCCTCGCTCGGCTCTTGTCCCTGAAGCTGTTGCATCATCTGTGATGAAACCTGTTCCTTAGAGCCTATAGAAACATGCTCCATGACATGCTTTTGCAAGGACATTGCTACCGAAGGTAGCTGTCCAACCATAGGAGAAGACCCGAAAACTAGATGAGCCATTATGTGGGCCTTGTGATTCTGTCCTTGGAACGCCTCTAGTTCAATGTTCTCAAGTGCTTCCGAATTCTCTACTGCGGGATCTTTAGGAACAGCTTCTTCCTGATCTACGACCTTGAGAATAGAATCAACGTCTTTGACCCCAAGCGCCTTATACATCCTACGAAACGCTTCGTACATGTTATGCAAGTCCGGAGCCGCTTGCGCCAACTGTAACTCAGTCTGCGCCATAGCAACCCTTTGCGACATAGAAAATATGTTGGGATCGGAAACTGGAATAATGTCAATCCTATCATCAAAATCCTCCGATTTTATAACCCGTTCCGCACCAACAACGTTGTAAGGGTACTCCGGTGGAAGGGATTCCCCGAACACCTTTGCAAGAAGATCAAACTCGTCTTTCTGAGCGTAATGCAGCCGTTTATGTATGGCCGACATTACTTTTGCACCCTGCTCCAGCATTGCAATGGTGGTTCCAACCGCAGCCTGCTGGTTCCCGTCTCCAACCTGTAAATTAGACACCGCAGCGAACCGCTGACCAGCCTCCACACAGAACCCCATTAGCTGAAACAGAGTCTGATCCGCTCCCTTGTACGGAAGGAGCATCAATGAATCCCGGATAGCACCTCCGGGAGAATCCACGTCCCGGAACTCGCCCGGGGACAGCGGTTCGTCATCATTCCGGATACGAAGACCGCGAGTCTTGAAACCTGCGGGTAAATTAGCCAAAGTCCCAGCATCAATAAGCTGGCGTAACGCAGCAGTAGCCGTTCGGCTTAACCCACCAATCATGTGAATTAAACCTAAGCCGTAAAAACCAAACCCGGGAAGGAATTTGAAATGAACAAAGTACTGGTTTTTCTTACGGTTCTGATCTCCCTCCTTGTAGTTCCGACGAATGCTTAGAACCTTCCCATTATCCTCTGACACAGTTACAACGTAGGGAAGTTTGATACCCGTGGGTTCGCCGCTGGGATCGGAATCTTCAAATCCTTCCAAATCCAGATCTACATGACATTCAAGTAACGTAACTTCGGTATCCAGACGGCTGGGCTCTACTCCACTTATCTCGTCCATCTCCTCACGGACCTCGGACGGGTCCGACTGCGATGCGGACACTTTAATATCGGAATAAAAACCGGCTACTTGTTTCTTCCGAAGCTCGTTCTCCGAAATCTGGATAACATGTGTTACATTCTCGGCTGTTTCCAAATCCGTCGCGGTATACGGGACGATCAGTTGTTCCGCAGGAACAAACTTGCTGACAGCGCGACCCAGGAAATCATCGTAATACACCTTTTTGAACGTGGAACCAGCCAACGGTAGGTAAAACAACATCTGGTCAAATTCAGGTGTGTATTCCTTCATAACACACGTGATTTGATAATTCATAAAGTTGCGTACACGATCCGATTGGGCCTCTATGTCAGGAGAAGACTCGCCTAAAATCTGTGTGTTTACAGGTCCCCCTGCTGGTAAAAGCTCTCCAAACGCCTGCGCCTGAAACTGGGTTACGGCTTCTGCAAGAAGAGGGTGCGTCACTCCTGTTGCACCCCGGAAAGGTTCCGAACGCTCCTCGTATTTAAAACCAAGAAGTTCTAAACCGGTTCGGTAAGTGTCCTCCCAATCCTTACGACCATCCTTGTTAGCCTCGTACTGATCCAACAGGTCCGAAGCTATCCGGGACAAGAGTCCGGTGTCCACTTCCTCTGCAAGGTTGTCATAAAACCCTGCATTTGAAACCTGATCCATACGGGGATCAAAATCGACAACAACTCCCCCGTCATCTTCCAGTTCTATATTTAAACCGGGCGCTTCGATGATGCTTGCATCGTCAAGAAACACCTCTGCGTCAGAGCCTTCTTCCAGTTCCACAGGCGGTATCTCGTTGCGCCTTTCTATAAGAGAGGCCGTTCCAAAATTACTGCGGGGTAGCGGGTTCCTAGCCATCTAGTAACGCCTTAGTGAGGCAATCCCACCGCCCCGGAATGGCTGGGGAGGAGCCATCCCTTGGGGAAAAGCTATCTCCGGCATCGGGGCCATCCCTTGGTTTGGCAGGTCGTTATACGGAGCCATCTCCGGCATCGGAGCCATCCCTTGGTTTGGCAGGTCGTTATACGGAGCCATCTCCGGCATCGGAGCCATCCCTTGAGGCGGAGCCGTCTCCGGCGGAGGCTGGATTAAAAGTTGATCTCCTCCTTCAGGAGGCATCCTCATTCCGGGAAGAACCCCCGTGTATGGTACGTCGCCCCTGTTCTCGACAGCGGGTTGAGGAGCCGCCGATTCCGAAGCGAAGCGTGTCAGCATCCTGTTAAGGTAGGATGCGAACTCCGGGTATTCCTCCACGGCCCTCGCTAGATCGCGTTGCCTCCCTTCTATAAACGCAATCACATCCGGTGTGGTTCCTGTTAGTTCCAGTTCCTGCAACTCTCGGATCACGGCCATCGAATCTGTTACCGGGACGCCCGGACTTCCGTTAGCGTACCCAATAGGACGAAATCCCATCATGCCGCCGTCGCGCATACCCATGGCTTGCTTATACTGTTCAGCCGCCGCCATGCCTTGCGGCGTGTACGGAAATTCGCGTCCCATTACGTTAGGCATCTCGTCGTCCACCTTTTCTGTGTTTCTCCGCGCCTTTTACCTTACCTGCATTTATACTGGCGTAAAAGACTTGATTACCCTTACCTTTACCATACGTCTTCGTCATCTTGCGCTTTATCTTTGCGCCCTTCTTTGTCAAAGGCATTAGCGGCGACCTCCTAAAGGCACCGTCCACCGCAGTGTCCCCTGCGCTGCGCTCGGAGCACCGTATGGATTTGCATAGGTTCCTTGGACCGTGAACTGTCCACCGCGACCAAATGGGTCGTCTACCATATAAGACAAACCCGCCTCTTTGTCCGTTCCCCTTCCACGAATGTCCGTATAACGACCTGCGAGACCAAGTCTTCCGGGGCCGACCTTGCCCGCATACTCGCCTCGCAACTCCGTCACGTTGGGACCCCGGTGCTGCGGGCGCTGGGGTTGACGAAAAAACTGGGGTTCTCTGACACCCGAAAACCGACGGGAAAGATCAGCGAATAACGTACCGGGGCCCACGGGCACTGAACCACGGACCCCGAACACCCGCTGGTTTACGTCTACATTCGGGTTTGTGAAAAATCGTCGGTCCCGTTCCGGAATGACCGTCCGAGTGGTGTCTTCTCTTTCACCATACAAAGCTACGGGACCAAGGCTTGCAGAACCGCCAACTCTGCGTATTTTTTCTCGTCCCTCCCCAGTGCCTTCGCTTCCAAAAAAAGATAGAGGACCAACGCGGGCATTTATGTAGTTCATGTCGTACGGGCCTCCACTTATGCTGCGCTCCCCGCTTACATTTAACGCTGCCCTATCCCCTCCAACACTCGTTTCCGCTTGCACCCTATCCGGTGCCGCTCCCACCCCGGGTGACGAAGACCGGAAAATAAACTGGGGCAAAATCTTTGTTGAATGTAACGGGTTTGCCGCTACCCCAAGCACTTGTTGACGCCCCTCTGAGTCCGGTACTGTCGAATCCTCTGGGACAATCTCATAAGGAACAAAAGGAAGTTTAAACCCAGATTGTTTCTTCGGCCTCCGTAAATTTAGAAGATATTCGCTAACGGTAAGTTCTTTTAAGTTGGACATGGCTAGGTTGACCGTAGGTAAGTTAAATAATCCCGGACTAATCTAAGGTCTTCAAACACACGTATAAAGCCCGGAGGACTCTCCTCGACGCGCGGATCAATCACAATAGACATAGTAGCACCATCTAAAGTTTCCTGTAAAATAGTCCTGTCTAAAGATTTACCATCCATCACGTGCCTTCTGGAGATACACGTGGTTCGCGGGAAGTCCAACCTTGACCAGTAGCCGCAACACAGGAACGACCGTTGGGGTCAGAAAGGACAATGGTCCATGAGCCTTTATCCGACACAAATAATTCAACAAGCTGGTTGTTAAACGCCAATCCGTTAGCCGTTAGTAATTCCTGCCACGTGTCCCGTAACCTTTCTATAACCTCTTCCCGTTTGCCACAAAAGTTCTGCGCGGAAGCCGAAGACACAGCTACGAAAAACAAAACAAGAAAAGATAAGAGTTTCACAACTTACACTTTTACACGAATCACGGGTCGTACAAGGGCCTAACCACAAGACCACCATAAGCCATAGTGGTATCCGGAGGCTCTTCGTCTACAAGTTGAATGTAGGATTGGGCCCCTGGATCAAGAATGTTTCGTACCCGGTTTTGAACCGTTTCTGGGTCTGTTCTAGGCAGATCGGGATCTACCTTAATTATCGTGTCGGTTCGAGTCTGAGGGAACGTGTGGTCTAGCAAACCTTTCCCGTCGCGTTGTTTGAGAAGCGCGTCTATAGAACGGATTCTGTCCGGGGGAAGGTTAGACAATATCCGCCCAAGGTCTTGGGGAAACCAATCCGATTCCACACCAAGATAATCGGATGGCAATGAACCAAGGGCCTTGAAAAGAGTTCCCTCAGTCTCTTCCCGTTGCCTAGCCATGCCTTGAAAATACAAGTCTGTGGGGCCCGGGGGAGGACCTTGCTCGGGGTGTGTGCGCCAACTTGACCCAAACCTAGTGTCAGGATTTATCCGTTCCTTCAAATCGTAAATTCGGGTAACAAGACTATCCAGTCGTCTTGCAAGAAGAGGATCTTCCTTGCCAAGATTTTGTATTCGTTCCTCCATCCGATTTGTAACGTCCCTTTTGACCGTCATACCGGTCAGGTCTGAAAGCTCCTTCTTCGCCGCTTTTAATCGCCGTTTAAGAGTGCTCTGAGACACCTCATCCAAGGGTTTTTCCGTGCGCCCTTCAATAACGCTGAGAGAAGTCTCCTCCGGTATGTCGTCGTCCAAGATACCAAGTTTTTCCTTGAACGATTCAAGGCCCGACTTGTCCATGCCAAAAAATTCATGGGTGGGCTGGGCAAGAAACTCCCGCATTTCTCTCTTTTGATCTTCGGTTAAAAGATGCTCGTAGCCCTTCTGTACGGCTTGGATAAGAGGAAACATCCTACGGAACATCAAACTCCCAATACCGCTACCGAATGCTTTTCCCTTGGGCCCTGGTTTGTCGTCCGGAGGCAGTGCAAGCCGGGAAGCTTCGGCGGCTGCGCCAATTGCGGCGGGTAAATTAGACTGGTCCGTGGGCCGTGGTTCGTCGGGGGTGGGCGGGGTGCTGAGATTTGTCGGACCCTGTATCGTAGATATATCGTTGTTTTCTGGGTTTCTCCACAGGCCACTTTTTTTCAAAACGGAATCAATCTCTTCTAACGATGAAAAAAGGGTCTGTTCTTTTGGTAACTGCTCCCACCTTTCGTGCCCATATTGCTGCTCCATAGGAGTCGCAACATTGCGCTTTTTCCCCAGTGCCGGTATGTCGGGGTGCCGTAAAGGAATGAGCGAAGCTGTTTCTAATTTATTGCCAAACAAGGCCACATATGCATCGTTAACGGGCAAGTACTCTACCCAAAAACGAGACGGTTTTGGTTCGTCAGCCATCCTCAAGGGCTCCCCAGCAGGCGTCGTCCACGGCGCAAGTGCAATCCACGCACCGATAACGGCCCTCTACCCACGCCTTGGGCTTGTCGCACCCGCAAATAGGGCACTTCATGTCTTTTTCTGCGCTGGAATCCGTTGGTTCGTCAGCCATAGTAACTCCGTATGTAGGTGGACGGCTCACTGTCTACCCAATCGTCGCTCGGCAACTGTACAAAATTGCCCTGACGATAACGCATCAGAGCTTGCGTGGTGCTGTCTACAAGATCATCGTGCTCGCCATTCGGAAATGCCGCGCACTCGTCAATAACCTCGTCCGCCCAACGTTCGTCCGGGGCCCATATCATTCCGCTCTCAAATAATGGAGAAACCGAATGGACCCTCGTAAGCTTATCGTTTCCTTTGCTAGGTGTAAAGTTTACAACAGGTATGCCCAGTTGCCGAAGCTCCTGAGTCAAAGGCATCCCAGAAGCCTTTGCTTCCACAATAACCGTCTCAGGCTCCCAAAAATTGAACTGATCCAAAGCCTGCGTTTTAAGCTCCGGAAAATCCCAGCGCCCCTTCTTTGAATCCAAAAGTATCAAATGCGCAGGACCCTCCTGCTGCGGATAAAATACCCCCCACGTCGTTATCGCACTGTAATCCGAAGTCTCCTTGCGACTAAACGCCGTGTCGTAACTCTGTATTACATACTCAAGTTGCGGAATCTCGTCCTCCTCCCAACGCTTCCACCACTCCTTCTTGATAATCGCACCCTCCGCAGAAGTAGGATTCTGCTGCCACTGCGCGTTCCACTTGGAAACAGACAACGAAGCACGAACACCCTCCAATTCCTCCTTCTTCCAATACTCAGGCCAACAGGAATTCCCGCTCGGCATCAAAGCAGGAAACTCTACTATCTCCCACTTGTCCGAATTCTCATCATAACCCTGGGCCTTGATCACCTTCTCCGTCAAATCGCGCAACGACCAACGAGTCATTACAATTACAATGGCACCTCCGGGCTGCAAACGCTGCCGGGGACCCGACGTGTACCACTCATACGCATGGTCCATGGCCGTATCCGATAACGCATCCTGCTCCGAATGAGGATCGTCAATAATCAACAAATCAGCGCCGCGACCCGTTATCGCACCGCCTACACCAGCCGCAAAATACTCCCCTCCATGGTTCGTGGACCATCGACCCGCAGCCTTGCTGTCAGCCTGTAGGTTTACAGAATCGAAAATATTTTGGTACTCGGTCGTTGCAATGAGATTTCGAACCTTACGGCCAAAGTTTACAGCTAGCTCCGCAGTGTGAGTGGTTTGGATTATTTTTGTCTTCGGCTCACGGCCAATGATCCATGACGGAAGAAGGTAACTAGCGAACTCGGACTTCGTATGCCGTGGAGGCATGTTGATTATCAGACGCTTGTTTTTTCCCGTTGCAATGTCCTCGAACTTTTTTGCAATCATACGGTGATGGGCCCCTGCAATAAACTCAGGCCATACTTTCCTGACGTACTTCAGGAAGTCCTCCCTGCACCCTTCTACCTCTGACATCTGGGCGAGCCTAAGCTCTAACTTTAGTCTGCGATCTTGGACTTCTGGCGTCTCTGTTCGGAGCATGGGAGCCTCTCACAATTGTTTCACGTGAAACATTATATGGGATTTGTTGTAGCAAAAAGTACACCCGTTAAGCCATATCATTTTTTACGGGATTATTTTCGCGGAACAGAGCCGAAGCCATCGCCCCTCCCCCACGCGGGCCAGATTATCGGATCGATCGCGACAAGTCATTGGAATCGCTAGTGGAATCAGTGTCGAGGAACCTAGCGCCAGTGTACGTCACCAGGACGACAAACACGTGCGCCTGGACGCAAACACGTGCGCCTGGACGCAAACACGTGCACCCCGGAATCAAGCTTGTCCGGTGCGGTAGGCGATAGCCGGGGACAACTAGTCGCGCACCATGCGCGCTAACACATTGGCACGGCGCGAGGATCACCGGTTCGTACGTTTCATTGCCCCGTGCGGCAGGCGGCACGGGGACGGATTAACGCACAGTAACGCGCACCATAAAAAGAGGGCCCGCGCAATGGCGGGCCCAAGTAGGAGGGATATGTTGAACGGATTATGCAGCAAGCAACGGGCGCGAACCTCGCACCATCTTGTTATAGATAATTGTTGAGCGGTGCTGCAAATCGCCGTGGTTACTATTTGCCCCAGTTGGCTTTAAGGCGTGCGTACAGCTATTGAATAACCACCATGCGGAGCGACCATGTTCCGTGTGTTCCGGCACGCTGCAATCATCCCAATCCGCAATTGCGCGGCCCAATTGGCTCGAACTAAATCCGCCGGAACGAAAAATATCCAGTAGGATATCGTCGCCTTGGTCGCGCGTTATTTGGCGCTGTGCAAACGAGTCGAAGTCTACAGTCAATTGCTTGTCCGCATGGCACAGTCCGGCAACAGCGTCGGAAACCATATCGGGAATCCGGTCTGCGATGTTTGTGGTTTGCTTGCTTTTCCAGTTTCCCAGATCGCCAGAAAAGCAAAGATTGGAACAAACCATAACGCGTGAACCAATAGTGAGTCCGCGTGATATCGATTGGTCATGCGCCCCCCGCAATCCTACAAACGTATCATGTCGGCGCGCCGGATATCCATCGACCGGACGCGATACGGTAAGCAAACCGAATAGCCGGTTTTCGTTTTTGGTTATTGCATAATCCTCGTCATTAATAACGTAACCGGAATTCTCAATCGCGTTTACCGTATCCTGTACAAACGAGTGAAATGGATAGGGCGCGTGGCGCGAACCAATCGGCGGCGGCGTTTGCAAGTTTGCCAGATCGGAACGGTTTACTTTGATATCAGTTGCTGAATTATAAAGTAATGTAGACATGTTTGACTCCGTTTTAGATGGTGCGGCAAACCCATTGCTTGCCGCTAGATAGGATTATAGCGGACAGATCCTATTTAGCAAGCCTAGAATTAAGCAACGGCGCGACGGCGCGAGTCCATCAGCCCGTGATCGGCAATAACGATATTTCTGGCGGCAATTGTTGCGCCTTTACAGAGTCCGCACGTATCGCATTGCGTGCGCCGCTTGCCTTCCGCGCTTGCTGGACAAATAGACTCGTTTACGAGAGTCGGCGCGTCATGTTTGCGGACTCTGAATGTTCGCCATCCGCGCGCCGTCGCCGTCGCGACATCGGACTCGGAGTCCGCGCTCGCCATACATAGATTCTTGAGTCCGACTCCGATGCGCCGACGCCATTGGTGCGTGTATCCCGTGCGATTCTTCACGCGCCGCGTTGCTACTTTCCACACGTTGGCGGGAATAGCGGCGGGGTCGCCATATGATCCTATGCGAAACGATAACCCGGCGAACAATTGCGGCAATAATGCGGCGTCAAAATCGACTCCAGGCACGGCATACCGTCCGCGCTGGTACGCGTTCCAAACCGATAGCGGCGCTTGATACACCCGCACATAGCACCGAGTCGCGCCTTTATGAATTGGACGCAACGGACAATCACCGCATACGCTCGCATCGTCGCCGGTTTTCAATGCTTTGTTAGGGTCGATATCCCGGAGCATTATAAAAGTTTGAACCATTGCGCCGGTTTTAGCGTTCCCGCTGGCTTCAGTGATGCGGCAAGCGATGCAGACAATGGGCGCGCCATCAATTCGCGATGGGCCATCGTATAATACGATGCCGCAATATTCGCCGAGTTTTAGAGCGCGGCGTAGCGTTTCAATATCATTTATCATTTTTGACTCCATATTTTGCCATCCAATTAGTCAGCGTTTGATAACTAGGCAAGCCAAGCATATCGGCGGCGGCGGTTTTGTTTCCATTGCATAGAAGCAGCGCCATTTTGATTCGCTTCTGCACTAGTTCGCGTATTTCTGTCTGAATTCCTTGATACATCGTCGACTCCTATATGATAAGGAATCTTATGTTATGGGATAAATCCCACACAAGCAAGCAAAAAGAAAGCCCGCTCTGAAGCGGGCTTAGTAGGGCACGATCGCGCTAAACAGTCACTGGAAGGCTCCTTATGGGTTTTTCCAACTTGTTCTCTGCTTGTTTGCACGCTCGGCGGCGATCTCCAGAATCTCGGCTGGCGTGGCACCGGGCACGATTGCCCGCTTGAATGATTCCCAACTAAGCGGGTTGGGATGCTCGGCGGCGTGGCGCTTCCAAAGCGCCATCCGCTCCTCCGGTGTGACCATGGCTAGGTCTCCTTAACTCGCTTATTTCACCTTGTGAGTCGCACATTTCGCACTGCGCTATCTCGCCGTCGGATTGCCGCGCGTACCCGTTTCCATGGCAGTCTGAACAAATCATCCTCTGTCCTCCAGCCAATGGGCTAATCTTTCGATAACTTCCTGCAACCAGTCCGCGAACCATTCCATATTCGACTCCTCTCTAGATGTAAGGTAGGTGAGGCGTGCGGTCGTCCATGACATCGTTCGCCATCTCGCACGTCGCCTCGTTGCGCAGATCGTAATTACCCGACTCGTACTCATGGCTCCAGTGCTGCAACAACTCCAGAATGAAAACCGCGATTAGCTGCTGGTTCGTGCGGTGCTCACGGCGGATTGCATCAATAAGGTACGCGGGCTTGATGCGGAAAAGCTCCGCCGCGACACGCTCGGCACGCTCGCAGACGCACTCTTCTTTGGTCTTGACGATATCGGTCAGCATTTTTGACTCCTTGTTATGGGAGTTAACCCATACATCATTCAGGTTGGTGAGGTCAACCTGAAAAAAGATTCCCAATCATACGGCTCCGCAAAAACAGCCATAGCCTCCACGGCTGCAAGGCCATCCATACGCAGATCAACAGCGGCGGAAGCAGGAAACACACTAATATCCAAGCTGCCATCGCGAACGACAATAAAAGCAGGCCCCCTGGAATGCCGAGACAGCCAAGCACACTGATGGGCGGACAAATTGACCTTACCAGACCGTCCTTTAATAACCTTAAGTTCCAAAAGGCTGATGACGCCACGCTCGTTACATAGAAGAACATCAGGGACTCCCGGAAGGGCCCAGCTTTCAAGGCGTGTGGTTTCAATTTTCCGTTTCGACTTTCGCAGCCCGTCGCTTATCAGACGCCACAACCCCGATTCCCGGTTCTTCATCGCCGTCCTCGGAATCTGGTTCGTCGATTTCTTCGGCTTCTGGAGTGATGTCAATAATCTGGTCAAATCCCGATCTGATGCGTTCAAGTTCTTTCTCCACGTCGGCGCGGCTCATCTGGTCGATGCTGCCGGTCCTGATTTCTGACTTGCTGACATACAAACCCTCCGCCAAACCCCGATTTTTCTCGGCCTGGACGGCTGCCGAAAGCGCACCTTGTTGGATACAAATTTCTCTCAGTCTGTGCATGTCTTTGATATGTCGTTTGTATGTGACCCCGTATTGCTCATCTAATTCGTCTCGATACCTCGCAATTTCCGCAACGACATGCGGGCTGATGTTGCTGTTGGTTAACTCCCAAGCCCTAGCATGCGCGCTTCCGGAAGGGTAACCCGCGCGAATCGCTGCCTCTCTGAGGGTGATTAGTCCGTCGTTCGCAACCAACTCCTTCACAAACTTCTCTTGCCGTCGAGTCAGCTTGCGATTGGGGCCACGATTCCCCCCTCGTTGAGGTGTACCACCTGTACCGTCCGTCTTTTTATACACCTTATTTTGGTTACCCATATGCCCCTCTCCAAAAGCACTCTAACAGCACTTTTTCCTTTAGTTTCATAGCTGTACCGCCAGTGTACCACCGGCTCACTTTAACAACGTGCCGTAAGTGGTATAAGACAAGTCCTGAAATAGTTAACCTTAGTTACAATACCCCCAGAAACCCCAAAAACAAACTGCAATTAACTGAGACAGCGTCCCGCGACCGAGATTCCGTGTGTTCCGAGGCGGTACGCTCCGACAGCCGAAAAATCCTTATATACGATATGGTTAGTGGACTGTACCACCTGTACCGTCTGTACCGTCTATAAACTCGGGAATTTATTTTTTTTGTTTTTGTAAATTTAATACTATAGTGGTACGGCGGTACAGCAACCCCTTGTAAAGCAGATCTGGGCGAGGCGGTACGGTAGCCATTAGCCGGTCACTAAAAACACCCCGATCATCAAGACACCAAACAGGCAAACATAAAATTCCGTGCGTGTCATAGGAACTCCGCTTTAAGTGAAATGCTGGGACGGGGGGGGGCCCGTCCCAGCTAGGCGCGTGGCCGGGAAACTTCCTTTCTGTTATCACGCGCCTAATCCCACATTTTACCCTCCCTGGCGTTGGATGTCGTCTTCGATCTGCGCGTCAAGCAGGCGCTCGTCTTCCGCTTCCTCCGGCCTGACTTAGGAGTGCCCCGGCACGCTGTGCGGTCTGATCCACTCGTAGTAGCCGTGGATCACGGCGTCTTCTAATTCGTTTTCTTTTATCGTCAGGAAACTGACCGTATGCAATTGAGGATCGAGGTCGTCGCGCGTTATGCTCAAACAGCTTAAGTTGTAGTTGTATATCGAAGAGCCGTTGGCGCGGAGGAATGTTGAAGCAAGGACACGCTCCTTGACGACAATATATTCGCCATATTGATTGGGAGACACGAAGCATGATCCGAGCTTACCGGTTCCTTCACTGTACTTACCGGTTCCGTGTAACGTTGCGCCTACGAACATTTTTAGACTCCTGTGTTATGGGACAAGTCCCATTTATACGGTTGTCTGACGTAACCGTCAACCCTCTTCATCTCTGTGCGTAAAACAAATGATCTCCAATTTGGGACCGTGGTTCGAGGGCCGTTGCCCATCTCGGCTTGACCGTAGTGGTGTGGTAGTGCGTGGCATCCTCTATTCCTGTGAGAACCAGCTTTGTAGACAGGAGTAATCTGGCTAGGTCGAGCGCCTGCCGCCATGGTTTCGGTTCGGATGGCCGTTCGGGTTTGCCATCGCAGTAGTATGAAAACTGGCACTGGTGCCTGATTGGGTTGCCGCGCCAATACCGGCCTTGTCGCACAACTTTGCAGACATCCGTCGGGTATCGCGGGTCACGAACGCGGTTTTGGATGACCACGCCGACTGCCACCATACCTCGCCAACCCTGGTTTCTCGCTTCGAAATACATCGCCTCGGCTAGGCAGTGCTCGTCACTTGCCGCCGCCGCGCTCGCGACAAGCATCGCGGTCGCCAGTGCTGCCAGAATTTTCAATTCCCGTCTCCCCGTCACAACAATCCAGCACTGCCCTGTGGCAGGCTGTACACTCATAGTGACCACGGACGAGAAGTAGTCGGGTCGAGGCACCGCACCATGGGCAATTTACAAACGTCGTAGTGCCCATTTTAGTCTCCCATTGGATCAACGCCCCACAGTTCGCCTTGCGACATTTGCGGCGGAAGCATAACTTTCTCGTAATCGAATCGCGTTTTGAAAACGTCGTCGATGAAAACGTGTTTTTCGCTGAATCGCAGGGCCTTGGCGTTGTAGGTAAACACTTTTTCTGGAATGGGTATGCGACCATGGGCAAAGTCGATTCCGCGCTGTGTGGGTTGCCACATGCCCGAATGTTTAACGGCAGGGTCTTCAGATTCTCTCCGGACGGCGAGACCCCACCATCGTACCGTGGGCAGTTGGTTGGTTCGCGTCAGCCATTTTGGAGCGGTGTTCGGAACGTCGGTCCACGGGCGTCCTCTATTGACCAACCAAATCAACGCTTTTGCCATGGAGGCATTAAAATGCCGGGGATAGATCTTGCCCCATCGGTCGCAACAGGGGCAATGCCCCCCGTTGCCGTTTATTTGGTACATCCAGTCTGTTTTAGCGTCCTCAAGTGTTTTCATCATCCTCCTCCAAAGCTTCTCGCGCCATCTGGGCAGGCGCAGACCATTGCCCGCTGCTGGACAAGTCGACAACGTCGACAATGTTTTGTAGACCTTGGCGCAGTTTCGCGATGCGTGGTGCGTCACTGGTTTTGATTGCCCGTGGTGCGTGGGGCGTTAACGTCGTATTGCGGCACATGAGGCGGTGCCATTTCCACAAGCTAACTAACATTTTTTTGCCTCACCATGGGACTACTCCCATAGAGATAGGCAAAAAAACATACGCCGTCAACAGGTTTGTTGTAACCCACCCCTACACGCTTACCTTTCGTTTAGGGGAGGGGAGGGTGGAAGCCCGGAAACCGAAACGGTCTTCCACCCCGTGCCGCCTCACAGCAGTGGGAGTCAATCACTGCACGTAGGGAGGGAGGGCCCAAGGAGACGGCACTAGCTCTCACCTGCAAATTGCGCCCATTACACAACTTGGAGGCTCCTGCCAAAAAACTGTGTCGCGGAACCCGCGACACCCGGGTAGTTTGCCGCAAAAAGATGCCACGCGCAATTGTCTTTTCCCGTGTGCGGACTGCCCGGAATCCATTTGACCCTTCCCACCGACACAATCGTCCGCAGAAACATCAAATAGGGAGAGGCTTGCATTGTGTGGACCCAGTCTGCGTCAAACAAAAGCCACGTTGGTCGGATTGCGGACAAATGTATTATTAGAGGATGGAGGATTTTTCTGTCCCAGGGCGGGTTCGTGATGAAGAAATCTACTTCGGCTGGCACGTCTTCAATGTTGAAAGCATCGCGCTGTTTTATGACGTGGACGGTCCCCAGCCTGCTGTAACTACCGCCCGCTTTTATGTCAGACGCTTCGTGGCACATGGGGCAAAATCTTCCGCCGTGAGCCACGCCTTCAAAGGTGCTTAACGCCTTCACCAGATCGCCTTTTCCAGCGCAGGGCTCTACATATGTAAAGCGGTCGGGAAGATGCGGAATAAGCGGCTCAACCGCCTTGACTGGCGTGGGGTAGAAATCCCGCTCCCGTCGCTCGAAATAGGACCGTTTGCCCACCTAACTGAGAGCTACGTAAGCGAGGCAAACGGCGTAGATGACGGCGGTAGCTATGACTGCCGTCATGTCTTTTTCTCGTCTTCGATGCGCTCACCAGTGACCTGCTCAAGTACAAGCGTGAACTGCCCGGATATGGTGCGCCGCTCTTTTTCGGCCAATCGCCGCAGTACGCGGTAGCTCTCAATCGGAACCACCACCGATTTCCATTTATCTGGGTTCATGTTTCAATCCTCATTCATCTGGGAAGTTATCGGATTTGTCGAGTTTCGTCAAGTTCCCCCAGTTGTCGCCTATCGCGATATCGCTAGGCGTAGGCACTTCCAGATTCACCGCAGATTCCATGATGGAGCAGAGGTCACGGGCCTCGGTCACTTCCGCTACGGAAAAGGCCAGTTCATCGTGGATCTGGACCAACGGTATCTTATTCTTATCTTTGTACACCGCAGCCATCGCGGCCTTTGTCTGATCCGCTGCGGAGGACTGAATTAGCTTGTTCAAGCTCCTGTAGGTGTACGCGCGCTTGATATTGTCGCCATATTCGAGGTGCGCCTCCTCCTTGGGGAGGGCGCGAGCCGAAACGAACAGGTTTGGCTCCCACAGATCAAACCTGCATTTGCGGCCAAGCAGCGAGCGGACAAACCCTCCCTTGTCGCGGTGGGCCACCTTACGTGTCACGGCGTCGGTCAGTTCCTTAACAAAAGGAACGTCGGCATGGTACTGGCGCATGAGCCGTTTGGCCTGCTCCGGTGCCACATCCAACTGCTCCGCAAGCTTGGTCTGGCCCATTCCGTACATGATGCCGAGATTCATGGTCTTGGCGGAGGCGCGCGGGATGTTGGCGATGTCGGCCACCATCTGGTGGAAATCGGTTTCCGGATTGGTCCGGTATGCCTTGACGAACTCGTCGGCCCCGGTCAGGCCCTTGTGCGTAAGGCTTGCAAAGTGGACCAGGATGCGCGGCTCCTGCTGATCGAAATCCAGCGACGCCCACTGCTCGCCCTCTTCCGGCAGGAACAGCCCGCGTATTTTTCTAGCCATGTCTGGATTGCGAGCGGGGATTTGTTGCAGGTTGGGATTGGACATTGAAATGCGCCCGGTTACGGTGCCGCCGCCGTCCGACCGTAGCTGGTTGATATGGCCGTGGATTCTTCCATCCTCTGTATAGCGCAGGATGCTGGACAGAAACGTATTGCCCACCTTGTCGTATTCCCGCGCCTCGGCAATCTTCTGGGCTATCGGATGTTCATGCTGGGCGAGGAAGTTCTTCGTGAAGGACGGCAGACCCGTCTTGGTCCGGCCATACGGTATGCCCAGATGGTCAAATATCTTGGAAATACTTGCAGCCGCCCAGAGTTCGACGGCGAGGCCGGTCTCCTTCTTTATGTCAGACTGCATGGCCTTGACGGTTTTGATCAAATCTTGGCGGAGGCGCTCGGCAGCGTCGAGGTCAACCCGGATGCCGCGCCATGTCATCTCTATGCAAAGCGGCAGGACGGAGGACTCCAGTTCAAAGACCTGCCACAAATCCTCCTTGGTCAGTTCGGCCTTGAAGACCTGCCACAGGTCGAGCGTAAGCTTGGCGTCGGCCTCGGCATACTCTCCGACAAAGCAGGCGGGCAGCTTGTAGAGTTCGCCTTTGGGGTCCACGCCAAATTCCTGTGCCGCCTCCCGGAGCGCGGCCTCGGACTTCATCAGCCCCAGATAATCATAGGACACGGAATTGAGCGAATAGCTGAAGCGGTTCTCGTTCAGCAGGGGCGCGGCCAACATGGCGTCGAGCATCTTGCCTTTCAGGTCAATGCCAAGGCGCTTGAGCCAGCCAACGTCGTAAGCCGCGTTGAAGAAAATCTTATCCGCCGGGTGGCTCGCTATCTCCTTCTGGAACCAGCGCATGACGATGCCCCGGTCGAGGTTCCCGCCGCCCTCGTGGGCAATGGGCAGGTAAGCATTAAACCCTTCGTATGCTACAGCAAACCCGACAACATCGCCGTGGCCGGTAGCCCAACCGGGACCGTGGGACTTGAGCCGTGGGTCTTTGGTCTCCAGATCTATTGCAATTTCCGTGATGCCGCCGGGCGTCGTGGGCAACTGCTCAATGGGCACCCATTCGGTTTTCACGCCCCATTTGGGCTTTTGCAGATTATTTTTCACGATGATCGTCTAGCACAACGACGCCATGGTTTCGTAGGTCGTGCATCCGGTTCATGTGATCGGCGTATGCCTCATCAAGATTTAAGTTCTCCACCTCCTCTTCGTAGCAGTCGTCACATAACACCCCAAAACCCGGATCGGAGACGTTCTCGTCGTTGGGATTGAACACGCCCTCGCCGCAGTACCCGCAGCAAACGGATCCGGGCCACATTTTTTCAAAGCTCATTTAAGAATCCTCACTGAACCCTAGACTCTGGTTAAAGTTGTCCTCTTGTTCCCGGCACTCCAGCGCGACTCCGGAGTACCCTGCTCCATCGACGTAGTTGTCAGCATTGAACTCGCCGGTTTTGCGTCGGGCTATTTTCATCAATTCCATCAGATTGGCTACATCTTCCGGTTTTAGCTCGTCAATATTGCACAGGTAACCATTCCACAGCATGGCAATGTTCTTGTGGTTCTGATAAATGTCTCCGTAAGCTTCGGCGCGGTCGCCACCGACAAGTTCGGCAGCTTTCTCCAAGGCTTCCAGGGCTGGCATTTATTCATCACTCCGTATTTTTCTGCGTTCGACAAAAATCGATAGGTGTTCCGCGAGGCTGATGCCCTTCTCCATGCCTGGGGAAATTCCAAGATCGGTGTATGCGACAACGGCATTTGCCTTTTCGTACCATTCGGCGGACGCATCAAGACCAAGCGCTCGTTGAACTGGATCTTCGTCATCTAAGACCTGCGTGTAGAGAAGGTGAAAGGCTATTGGCGATTCCCCCCTAGATAAACTGTCTAGAAGACACTCGCGGGCATACTCTAGATTAGTGTCTATATCACCGGCATAGGGACTTTCCAAGATCACAAGCATCCTCCTCACCGGCAGTAACACACGATTCATACGGCCCACCCCCGCTGCGAATCCTCGGGCATCTTCAAAACCAAGTTTTTCTTGGTCCTTGTGACGCCAACATATAGCACGCGGTGCGCGTCGTCGGGGTTTTTTTCCATTTCTTTCAAAGCTTTACCAGACAGGTCCGTGAACAGAAGGACGTTGTCGGCCTCGCCGCCTTTTGCACCGTGGATCGTGGACAGTCGGATCTTTGGCTTCTCAAAAATGTTGACGCCCCGGTTCAACAAGGCCGTCGCATAGGCGCGGTCCTCGTCGTCAATGCGGTCGAGCACCACGTCCCACGTGCCGTCTGGTGCCTCCAAACCAAAATGCGTTCGCAGCGTTCCTAGAGAGAACAGGTCCTGCTCGTCGGCACCCCCTAGCATCTTCTTTGCACCCCGTTTTAACCGGCCACTACCACTGGAAATGTGGTCGTAGAGGTTAACCGCTTCCTTTAAGGACACTTCATGGTTGGGTCTTTGTTGGAGGTAGTTCCATGAACCAATAGCATTTCGGACGTTCTGTTTAAGCGAGGGAGCGCCCCGGCGTTCAAAAAAATCGCCGTTGGATTTGAGGTGTTCAGCTAGATCATCCAGCATGTAGTTGGCCTGCGCCAGAACCAACCACTCTTGGTCAGTGCCAAAAGACACGCCATTCTCGTCATATGTTCGTTGAACGCTGCCTTCAAATTCTCGTGGCAACCAGTTCTTCTTCTGCCTCTTCTGGATTCTTCGGACCACGGAATCCGCAACCCGGTGTACGCTGCGCGGTATTCGGTACGACTGCGTAAGAACCTCAGATCCGCCTCCCAGCGTCACGAACCGGTCAATGTCTGCGCCAGCCCAGCGGTAGATGCCTTGGTCGTCATCGCCCGCTACGAACATGCGGTCGCTTCTGTCACTTAAATGGTGCGCCACTTTCCACTGTAACGGCGTGAGATCCTGCGCCTCGTCAAGAAACACGGTTTTCAAAATCGGGATGCTGCCGGGACTGTTGGAAAGTTCTACCATCATGTCGGTGAAATCCTTGAGCCCATTGACGATTTTGAATCTCTCGTACTCCGAATACAGGTGCTCGAATTCGTAAAATGGTATGGGTAGATTGGTCTGGTTGTAGGCATGCATCGGACCCTCCAGGGAATTCCGGGCAAGGTCAATCGCACGCATGATGGGATTGTTGCTTTTTAGCAACACAAAACCATCGTCGGCTATGTGCTCATTGCCCGACGAAGACAGGTCAACGCCCGTCTCCCTGCTAAAGTTCTTGAGGCCCCTGTCTCCCAGTACCTCGGAAGAGGTCATACCCAGAACCTTAAACGCTAAACTGTGCAGGGTTCGGAAGTACTGAAAATCGTTCTGGGGGTCCAGGTTGAACCTCGCAACGGCCCGGTCCCGTGCTTCGTGGGCCGCTTTCCGCGTGAACGCAAAATACCCGATTTCGTCCGGAGCCATTCCCCCTGCCAACAGAGCATCGACCTGATTCAGAAGAGTTGTGGTTTTCCCGGTTCCGGGCGGTCCAAAATATCTAAACATGGTCGTCTACCTTTATAGCGTCAAGTTCGTACCCCAACGCAGCGAGGATTGTTTCCACCTTGTATATGGATAACTGTCTGGGAACGTTGGCGTTTTCGTACTCCGCCACGGTTCGTTGAGACATGGATGCCCGGTATGCCAACTCCGCTTGTGAAATTCCGGCCTGCGTCCGCAACTCTCTAAGAATTGCGCTCCAGTTTTGTTGGGTGCTACTCAAAACGGAACCTCCTCTTCATCCTCAAACCGGGACTCAAATTCCTCGGTCACCTTAGCGAACGCCGGGATAGACCAGCATCGGACCACGCGGCCTTTTATTCGGAACTGCTCGGACTTGCCGTCGATGTCGCGTAGTCGCTGTGCAATTTTGTTGCTCCTGTACTCGAAGAATTTGTTGCGCTTCAGGAAAGCCTCGAAATCTTTCAGGCGGAAGTATGTTCGGCCCTCTTCTTCGTCGGTCCATGGGCGGCGAAGAAGGATCTCTTCCTTGTCTAGAGCGGACTGCATGTGCGTGGAAAATTCCTCCAACATGTCGTAGAACTGCCCGCGCAGAGACGTGTCGTCGGGAGTCGAAATCACGGCTCCCTCCGTGTCTAACATTTGACTCAGGAGGTTGTTCATCTGCGCTTCCCATGCTTGCCTTGTTATCGTCCGGGGCATGAAATTAATCTGCTCCATGCAAAGAATCTGAAATCGAGGTTGTTTTTGCAGCCCCTCGGTATCCAGTTCGACCGGGCTCCCATTCACGTCTAGAAACCAGAGCGGCGGTTCGGAATCGTATTTGCGTAGGTTGGCAACGCTAGGCGTGTTTGCGCCACCGCCGACTCCGTGCTTGCGGCTACGGCACAAATCCCGGTTGCAGAAGTTGCAGATTGGTTGATCGGCGCACTTGTATTGGTAATCTTTTTTCTTCACCTGATCCGCAACCACGTTGACCTCTTTCAGGTCTAGGGCGGGCTGCATGATCGTCTGGTTGTAGTCGAGGATCTTCGTTTCCCATTCATCGGGGTAGGCTTTTCGGAGGTACACTCCCAGGTTAAATAGTCCGTTGTTCCGTGTTCCTTGCGGAAAGCCCTGACGCATCAGCGCCTGTAGGCACGGTGGGCCATCCTTGAGTCTTTGGTCGACCTCTGGTATTTCCACGCTTAAAAGGTCATCTAAAGCTTGTTCGCTTATGGCGGAGGCTTCCGCTAGATCGAGAAACTCGTCTAACGTGGCCGCACTGCCATCTTCCTTGAAGGCATACCGCAAGCCGTTTTCATGGTCGAAATATGGAAGATTCAGAAAATTGCCGTTATCTCCGCGCTCCAAAACCAGCTTTATTTGCTTGGGAAAAATCTCACAGCCGCCAAACCCTATCTCAGATGCTATCTCTTTTAATTTAAGCTGGACCTTTTCTGCCTCTACTAACTCATTGAAAAACAAATAAATATGCGCCCCGCCTGATTTGCTCCTACAAACCACCATTGGAAGTTCCATATTTTTGATCGTGGAAATTATCCGCGAATGGTCCAGCGGGTATTGGTCAACGTCGATGGCTCCCCACCGGCATAAATTCTCCTCGTTGATTGGTACAACACCAATGCTTGTCTCACCCTTCAGGTGTGACTCAAACGTGTCGGCGGTCCGTGGTTCGTGGATAAACTTGTATTTGCCTTTGACCTTCCCCCGCGCATCTTTGTTGGTGAGGTCGAGGGCTCCGTATGCTCTGTTCAATCCACGGAACAGCCGTGCGAATCTATTTACGTGCTCCTGCATGGAAAACGGGGGAGAGCCATCCCCTCCCCCTGCTCCGCCTAAAACGGCGTATCTTCATCGTCGGTCGAGTCTTTTTCATCGTCACGCTGATGACGAACATTGACCTGACCCGACTGGATGCTACCCGCGAACAACTTCGCTTCCGCGTAGACCGAAGGGTCTGCTACAACCCCGTCTTTGCTGATTTGCCAGCCGTACCAGCTTCCGTTTTTATTTTCCTCGGAAACTGTCTCCATCTTCCACGTGTGCGCAAACCTCGGAGGAGTGAACAAGTTACCTTTCTGGTCTTTCATCTTCAAAGACCGCATGGCACTGTTCCACTGCTTGGACTTCTTAAACTGCGTCGATTTCATGGGCAACAGAGCCTGCTGCGTGATACCGTCTTCATCAATGACAAGGACGTAATGCTGCGCGGTGCGCTCTAGATATCGACCATTGCCACCGACAACGTAGTCCTTGTTATCTTCCCCCCTCTCCGTCTGGGGGATGGTGTCTCCGGCACTGTAGATCTGGTGCGGTGCGCCTGTACCGGTGCCGCGAGGCTCCCATTCAATGTACTGGAGGTTGTAGGCACAATTAACAACCTTAACGCCGTCCTTGCCTTTTACGATGTCCTTGGTGACCGTGTTGTAAATGTCTCCGGCCTTCGCATCGTCCAAATCGTCCAACTCATCAGACATTTTCTGCAAAACTTTCAAAAACGGAATTGCGAGGTCTTCAGACCCAAGGTCGTTAACACCAACGCCTGCGTCGGCGGCAAACATATCTTCCGACATGACCGCAATTTTTGCGGGCTTCTTCTTCGCTACGGATCTAGCCATCTTATCTTGTCCTCTTGATCGTTGCTCGTTGGGAAATAAAAGCTCCAAATAAATCAAGCGGGATGGAGTCGCCCGCTTCAACACGCTCCCGAAGCCACGCCTTCAAAGTCATTGGTTCGACCTTTTCAAGCTGGTTGGGAACAAAACCTTGTGAACCGCAAAGGTCCACAAACTGTCTTGCGACATCATCTTCTCCGCGACCAAACGTTACGGTCACGTTGTTTTTTACAATGTCTCCAAAATCGTGATCTCGGAGCCATTGGTAAGCTTCCTGCCTACGGTCTTTCGGGATCGACGCCGCAAAAATAGGCTTGACGGCAATTTCACTACCGTCTTTCAAAGTGAACTTTTCCAGACCCATAACTTCCAGTGCTTCTGGAAGTTGTTCATCCGTAATTTTGTGCAGGGCCTTTTTTGCGTCCTTCATCTGTCGCTCGGCTTCGGCAAGCTTCCTTTCCAATTCGGCAGCTTCATTCGCCAGACGTGCTACTGCGTCAAGCTTGCCTTCTTCCAGACTGTCTAGCTGATCGGTGCTTGTACCGGAATCAGAGGACATTTGAGATAGTAAATCGTTCATCGTTGCTCCTTGTTCGTTCATCGGCGGTTGACTTGACCGTCGAAAATGTTTATATGGGTATTACGCAGACGATGCAAGAGAAATCTTATCCAATGCCCGAATTTATTTTTAAGACCTCCCCATACGACCATCAACGTGAGGCGTTCGAGGCCAGCCGTGACAAGGAAAACTACGCACTCCTGATGGACATGGGCACAGGGAAAACAAAGGTTTGCATTGACACAATTGGAAACAATCACGAGCGACGGACCATTGATCTGGCAGTTATAATCGCTCCGAAGGGGGTTATAGCGAACTGGATTGGAGAGATCTCGACGCACCTCCCTGACCGGATTGACCGAGAAGTGGTGCTGTGGAAGCCTAGCCTTACTAAGGCTAAACGAAAAGAGCTTACTGATTTATCCCAGCCCTCCGGGAAGTTGAAGTTTTTACTAATGAACATTGAGGCTTTTTCTACTAAAAAAGGTGTCGATGTTGCGGAGTATTTTGTAAATAAATTCAAGACCTGCATGGTTGTGGACGAGTCCACTACGATTAAGAACAGGCGCGCAAAGCGAACTAAGTCCGTTTGTGACGTGGGCCGTGGCGCGGTTATGAGGCGCATTTTGACGGGCTCACCTGTCACCAAATCGCCCATGGACTTGTACAGCCAGATGGATTTTCTCTCCCCGGAAATTCTGGGTTTCCGGAGCTACTATGCATTCCAAGGCCGACATGCCGTGGTGCAGCGCAGGTCCATGGGCGCACATTCCTTTAACCAGATTCTGGGGTTTCAACGCCTGGACGAGCTTACCGAAAAACTACAAAACTTTTCCTACCGCGTCCGAAAAGAAGAGTGCTTGGATCTTCCGGAAAAAGTATATGTACGCCGCTCGGTCGAACTGACCAAGGAGCAGTCGGACGCATACACACAAATGAAGCACTTGGCGCTAGCCCGCTTGGAAAGCGGAGAACTTGCGACAACCCAGAATGTTCTGACGCAGATAATGCGCCTCCAGCAGATCTGTCTTGGGCATTTGACAGACGACGACGGTGAGACGCATCCGATTAAATCTAACCGACTTGGTGAACTCCTTACCGTTGCAGATGAGATACAGGGCAAGGCAATTATTTGGGCTACCTGGACGCAGGATATCCGCGCGATTGCCGAGGCTCTGCGCGACCGCTTTAGCGTACAAGCGGTCGCAACGCTCCACGGTGAAACCCCTGATTCAGATCGACAACAGATCGTGGAAACCTTCCAAGATCGTCAATCTGAATTACGTTTCATCGTGGGGCACCCTAAAACCGGCGGATACGGGCTGACCCTGACCGCTGCAAACACGGTGATTTATTTTAGCAACAGCTATGATCTGGAGCTACGGCTTCAGTCAGAGGACCGCGCGCACCGCATAGGTCAGAAGAATAACGTGACCTACATTGATCTTATATCGCCTAAGACCATAGACGAAAAGATTGTGGATGCGTTGCGAAACAAAATTATAATTGCAGATACGGTGCTTGGGGAGGAGGCAAGAGAATGGCTGAAATAGCGGGTGTGGTTGCCTTTCATGGATCGGCAATGCAGAGGATTAGAAAATATTGGCTGCTAATAACAACCTATTTCAAACCTTCCCCCGTAGGGGAAACCTCAGAGGTTGCGCCAGCCAAGGTGATCTCTAAGGTTGCGCCAGCCAAGGTAATCTCTAAGGCTGCGCCAGCCGCAGAGCAGGACGAGTACGGGGAATTCTATTTTCGCCATACCATACTAGATCAACTTGGCAGGTATTTTGTCATCCTCAAGCGTATGAAGCGCGGGGATAAAGAAGCCTATGATTTATACTCACAACTCGGCGCATATATATTACCGGAGAGGAAGGTTGAAGGGTATGGATGCGACGGTCTAGAACCACGATGGCTTGAACTTCGCCCCTCCTTTGGAATGGTGCTGCACGGCAGTCGCTCCCAACAGGTGAAGATAGATAAGGAAAAGAGATTCCACGTTCCTTTTGCGGTCTATTTTAATAAATACCGCTCGGATAGAGCACCGACTACTGTGCAGCCTGTCAACAGCGGGGATGTCTATTGTTGCACCGTATACTGGGACACGTTTCATGGATCGAAGAAAAATGGAATGAAACGTGGCGTTCCGACTGAATTTGCCCTCAATGTTTCTCCTAGCGGAGAGGTCCATATACTAAAGGTTCTTGAAAACAAAAACATTACGATCCGGGGGAAAAAAGGTAAGGGTAGAGGATCTACATTTACCATTCCGCAAAGGAGGTGGGGAGTCCCAGAATTTTTTGAAGGCTGGGCTAAAGAACACGGCGAAGACGTGCGACCATTTCTAGCGTCAATTTTTATCGAAACCGCAAATGCTCAAATAGCCGCCTCCAGTTCAATGATAAAGGTGAAAGCGTACAAGGGCCGGTTAGCCGCCGTATTTAGCGTTAACATCTTACGCACACCATATTTTTTCAAAGACCGTGATTTATATGTAAACGACAGAGGCAAGAAGAAAAAAATATTTCACATTGTGAAAACACATACCAGGAAAACAGGAAGTGTTGTTCGCACACATTTCCGGGGTATGCGGGAATTTAACTGGAAGGGTTACAGAATAAGGATAACGGTGCCTGGATGGCACCATGTAAACACACACGATTTAAATATCGGATCAACAGACGAGGAGCATGTAGAGGATATTCAGGACTATATAGACACGGCTGTATTAGGAAAAACCTTGACTGGTCTTGAGGAAGACAGCGTTGGGGGGTTTAGACGATGATCCTAAGACACGAAACTAATAAATGATATCAAAAGCAGTTGTCTTTGCCTTACTTCTGCCGTTAGTCGGCTGCACTCCGTTCGCCTCCGCCGTAATCGGGGGCGCTAGTAGTATTTGGAGTACGCACGAACGACGATCTTTGGAAAAACGTGTCGAGACTCTGGAGAAACTTATCAAAAAAGAGCCTGATTGTTTGCTTCTGTGCGAATATCCTACGCGCTGGAACTAGACAAGTTCGCTCCATGCCTTACCGTCAAAGATGTTTGACTTCATCCTCTGCGGATCTTTGTCTATGTCGTAGCTGCAATGGACCCAGCCGCTGTGAGGGTTCCCTTCTTTGTAAAATTCTAGGATAAGCTGGTCGTAACTACAGTTTTCTTTGACCCAGAGAGCCACGTCCTTGTTGTCGATCCCGGGGACTTCAAAGTCTACGGCCTTCCCTTCAACGTGCTGAGATTTGTCGGAGGAGCCAATCTCACGGTTCAGTTCCAAACCCCTGAACCCGCTGGTTGGTGAAAAAGGTGTGCCGTAGTGTTCCCGAACCCGCTCCAAGATCATGTTGCTGACCATAATTAGATTACGGATAGCCTCTGCGCCGGGGTTGTTTTCTATGCCCTTGCGGCTGGCCGTTTCGGACTTTGTCAACTCTTCAAGGGTGAAGTGCTCGGTTAGGATCATCCGACTATCTGCTGTGGCTTGCATTTAAGGGACATGATGCCTGATTTCTTATCCGCGTAGCCGCCGTGCGCGGCACGGAATATCGGACGGAATATCGGATCGTTAGCACCAAATATCTGCTGACCCCTTGCCATCGTTCCTTGGGCCATGGGCGCTGACCCTTGGGCCATGGGCGCTGACCCTTGGGCCAAGAGCGGTGGTTCGACAAGGTTGACCTGACTGAGCGCGGACGCCGCCAGTGGCGCAGGCATGTCGGACGCAGCCCGTTGCGGCGGGCTTGCAACAGGTTGCGCGGAAGACCGGGGACCTACTCTACCTCTTTGGTACAGGTTTGTTTCAGGGTCATATTCAATTCCCTGCTGACCACCTTCGCGTTCAACTCTGTCTAACTCTTTTTGTTGCTCGACGGATTCTCGGATCACTTGCGTGGGAGGCCCGGCCATAAACTGGTAGGGCCGCAAAGCTTGGGTTAGTCTCTTGTCGAATATAAGCTTACCCTTCTTACTAAGACGTGCTGTTTCAGTAAGAAGAAGTTTAGCCATTGAAGGGTCCACGAGGGCGTCGGAGACTAACGACAATACGGCACTTTCTCCACCAGATTCAAATATTCGACCCGCTAACCTTCCGCCTGTTCCTGCCATTACGAGTGCCGGTCCCCCTGTAATCGTTGCCAATTTGACGCCAGCTATGCGGCCAAGATTTCTGACAAACTCACCACCCCGGAAAGGTTTCTCCAAATGGTGGGGGGATGCTCCTGCGATTTTTCCTGCTCGTTCTGCCATGCCCAAAGACATCTCGTCGTTGAATATCTTCAACATGTCATAACTGGTCATGTTTGAATCCCAAGGTCCTACACGGTCCGGGAAAATCTGTCTCAAAGCCGTTTCGTTTTGCGTCAACAACTGGTTTATCTGGGAGGGGTCTAGGACAGCTTCCCCAGGCATCCTCCCAGCGGTTGAAGGATCAGATAGAGTTTGTCTTAGCAACTCGTCGAAAAAAGCCCTCTGAAAACCAGCCCTTGCGGCTCCTGTTTCATCGGCGTCGAGTATTTTGAGCGTTGCCGCAACGGTTGTTTCAAAGTTTGCCGGATCGGCAAAAAGCGTTGCTGCTACGACCTCTGGGTCTTTGTCTAAGAAAATGGAGGCGCTGGATCTGTCAGCTTGGATTTTTCGTACAATGTCCCCAGCATCTAGAACAGACGCCAGATCATCCAGATTCTGCGTAGCAAGTGCCTCATCTATAGTTCTCCTAGAAGGGTTGTGCAGAGCTTTATGACGTTTCGCTAATTCGTCGCCAGAGGTAGCCAACGTTTCTATTTCTTTCCCGAAACCCGGGTAAGATTCTTCAACCTTTGAAATTGGAAGAGCCCAAGAACGGATGGCGTTTTGTACTTTTTTAGGGTTTAAAGCACCGGTTGAGTCGAACGCTATTAACGCAAGCTGATTCAACACCTCTTCTCTTAAAAGTTGGCTGGACAACTTTTCTGAACCGGGCCCCCCTGTTCGTATACTTTCCCAGGTAAGACCCTCTAGACCGGGCGTCAACTTCGCATCTGGATCTACAACGAAAGCCCCATCTTCGCGCTTTAAGAAAGGGGCTTTCACCTCTATTAGAGCCGCATCGAACTCATCAAGGCTACCCGTAGGAACTCTTCCCGGAGCGGTTTTGTTGTCATTAATTATTTTTGCCAGAATTTGATTGTGATCGACCTTGGTCCCTCGGTCAGCGGCAGTGGCTAAATAGTCCGCCACATAGCCTCTTGTGAATCTAGTATTTAAATCGGCACTAAATTTTCTCGCAGCGTCGTAGGCTGCTGTCGTTCCTGCGTCCCCGAATATCTCCGGGTTTTGCAACCAGTCCTCAATGATATAAGTCTGTGCGTCATTGGCTATCCTGGCGGAGTTATTACCACCGGTTCTGGAAGCGGCTCTTGCTGCTTCGTTCAATAACGCAGTTCGTGTTGCAAGAACTTCGTCCAAAGTATCAACGTTATCTAAAATCCCATTCGGGCCCATTTCTATTCTTTCATCCCCTGCGGTCGTTGTGGGGACGATATCTTCTTCAAGGGATCTCAACTTAGCCCGCTGGGCCGTGATGTCGTCGTTGAGCTTAATAAGTCTGGGGTCAACGGTATCCCCGGACAAATCAGAAATTTGTTGTTTTTGACCGGCTATTTGTGTTTCTTTGGTGTCTATCCTTGCTTCCGAAGTATTAAACCCCATTTCGTTCAATTCAGCTTCTAGCTGGGATAGTTTACGCTGGGCCTTTGCGAGAGCAGGGCTCTGGTATGGTCGGGATTCCATCTCGGCCTGTCGAGCTTCTAACTCAGCTATTCTTGCACGGGCATTGCGGATTGCGGCGGGAGTTTCTGGAACGGCCCCGGCGGCTTTCGCCATGGAATCCAACGCTTCGTCAGAAAGAAGACGGTTTTTACCGGCTACTTGATATAAAATAGAGGGTATTTGATTTCTCTGGGCGACAGGTGTGGACAGAATAATCTCGGCTGCTTTGTCCCCAATCAAAGCCATGTTTTGAGGAGATATTTCTATCTGGTTTGCACCAATGTTTGTCCACAAAGCTGTTTCGATTTCCCGCGTTTCTCTAAATGCGTTTTGAACACCTTCAATCGCTCGGTCAGCGTTTGCAATCTGTCCGCGAGAGAGAGCCTCCGGGTTATCGATCATCGCCTTCAATTGATTGTAAAGAAGAGCGTCGGTTGCATGAGTGGCTAATGCATCATCAGCAAGCTCCGTCAGTCGTTTTACGGATCTTTCTACATGCGCGGAGGCGGCGCCAGGATCTCCATCAAATCCTCTAGACAAATCCCTAAAAACTTGTTCGGCAACTTTTAAACGTTCACCCGCAGCCCTTAGAACTTCGTTTTTGATTGGCGAACCCGTTTGAAGCCAAGACATTGCGCCGTACATATTATCCGAAATCACTTTGAGTGCAGTTCCGGTTTCTTTTAGAGACTCAACAGAGGGGGGTCGGTTTCCGAAAACGGGAACCTCGCCATTTATATACTTCCCATACACCGCGTTCTGTGAAAGTTGCGCGATAGCATCAATGTCCGAAACACCTTGGCTACGAAGGGCGCTCCAAGCTTGTGCGGCCTGTCCCATTTCATCTGAAACAGTGCTGAAATACATGGGAGTGCTAACAAGGGTATCTTGTCCGGGTTTTGTCGGAACGTTTTCCATATCCGTTAAAAGTTTTACTACAAGGGGCTCGTTCCCCTTGATGCCGGGTATGGACGCAAGGTAACGTGCAGCCAATCTTTGCTGACCGGGCCCAGTAAACGGTTCTATAAGGCCCCTGAACATGGGAACGCCCTGCCCTTTGGTGGCAGCGGTCACCGCCCCCATTGCTTTTGACAGGGCAAAAGGTGCGGTTAGACCGATCATCAGTTTTCCAGTGGGACCCCATTCTTCAGGGGTAATGTGAATGGCCCCTCCAGAAATGGCTGACAGCCCCAGGTCTTTCGCAATAAAAAGAGGAGTCCCCGGTATAGTAAACCGTCGCCGCGTTTTTTTACCCACCGCAAAGTCGGCACCGGGAGAGTTTGCAACAGAGTACAGGAACCGGTTCAGAGTCGTTGCATCCTGCAAATCCTCTACTTTCAGTCCTTTGGTAACGGCCTTTGCGCCCAACCGGGAGGCCCCTGAAACCGTCAAGCTCCCGCCAAAAATGCCGCCAAAAAATGCGGCGTTCCTCTGTGCTTCTGAATCCTGTTGCGGAGTCAAAAGACCGGGTTGGCCCATGTTGACCAAAACTTCATCTAGCAGTTTTCCGGTTGCGCCGTGAAAAGGCATAAGTTCTCGGTTAGGATCAATGACAACAGCCCCTTGATAAAGAGCATTCGGGTACTCAGTAGAGTACAAACCAAGGGCTTGACCAATTCGTGGCTTGTCTTCCAAATAAGGGCTACGTGGTTTAGGTCGTTCAAAACCAAACAAAGACCCCACATCCCGGGCAAGGGTGTTAGTGCCAACTGGACTAAACACGTAGTCCAGCCCCCGAGCTATAAGTCCCGGCATGTCCAACATGGATGGCAATCCAAGAAGTCCCTCGCGCGCAAAAGCCTTTGCTGCCGTCTCCGGGACAGATTCGTATTCTTTAGCCGCTTGGTATTCGTCGGGCAATACTTTTCGGACAACTTTTAACATGTTGTCCCAATCGTCTTGGGTTATTTGGTCTACCCCCTGACCCGGACGGAGGTTAAAAGTAAAAGAACGGGAACCCGGTCTTGGTGGACCTGGGAGAAACGCCCCTTCCGCCGTCATTTCCCCGTTAACCAAAGAACCAATGTTGACAGTGAAACGCTGCCTTTGGGAAGCCTCCAAAGCGGGGCTGTAACTTAGAGTACCTTGGGGATCAACCGTCTCTCCCGGGAGCAGACCCCCTGCGGGAGCTTGGGAAGGGACAAATCTTGGGTCCTCTTCTGTAATTGGTCTAATCGTTTGACCGGCGAATGTCGAAGGAGATCTCACAAAAGTTTTTATAAAAGAATTTACGACATCGTTCTTTATCAAGTCTCCTACGCTTGGGTCGGACAACATCTCATAATATGTACGATCCGATTTAGGAACATTACGGTCCCTAGCCCGGGGGTCGTTTAAGACCTGTTCATACGTTTGTTGTTGTAAAGTAGCCATGTTTTCTAACCAGTTATTGTAGCGTGTACGATCCGTCGGATTCTAAAACTACCGGTGGAGTTATGTTTCTTCGAGCCCCGAACACTCCCAAGAACCCTTTAAGATGCTGTCCTTGCCTTACAAATTCCTCGACGGCATCTTGGTCAGATTTGTTTGGGTACGCCTCCCGGGCCGAAGAAAGAACGCGCCTGTAAAGATTTGCGGTAGACTCTTCATCGACGTTGCCCGACATTGGAGAAATAGCTCCCCCACGGCTTCCCGGAATAATTCTTCCAGAGGCCGACTCTGCCGCTCTTTGGATAGTATCAGAGCTTCTCCGGAACAATGCAGCGGATTCCCGTGCGCGCCTTCCTTGTCTAGGATCTACGTCGCGAACCGAAGACCTTTGCAGAGCGCGAGACGTATGATCCAAATCTGTTAAGAACACCGGATCAAACACGGCGTTTAAAGAAATACCCTGATTGATTCTTCTGTTAAGTCCGTTGACATGGCGGTTTTGCAGTTCGTGCAATTTTGCAAAAGTCGTCGTATCAGAGTCTCTGTTTCCCACAAAAGCAGCCAGCAAGATCTCAATGTCCTTGTCCGAGGGCCGTGAGTCCTGAATCATGTTGAACGCACGAATCTTGTACCTGCTTAACGCACCAAGATACTCTGCGGCTCTTTCAAATTCGGTAAGACCTATACGCTGCCCCTTCTGTTTTTGGGCAGCAGATTTTTCTTTTAAAAATTTAAACACTCGTTTTTTGAGATCTAGGTCGGCGGCGTTCAACTGGTTGTCGGGCTTTGCTATGTCCGCCCATTTGTTGCTGGGCATTGCCGCGTATGTTTCTTTACCAGCGGTTCCATCATTACCGGTCCACGATTCAACAAGTTCACCCAGACCTGAACCGCGCAACTCTGCAAGCCAAGTACCGTCAGAGAACCACGCACCGCCCTGATCCTTAAAACGTAACATTATCATACCATCCCGGAGAGCATCCGTGTCGTCCTCCAAAGCGGTCTGAAGGTTTTTAGCCTGTGCTCCTTTGCCAATATTTAACGCTGCGGCGGGTTTAAACACTTTAGCCGCTTCGTTGTATTTAGCCGTTGCTTTTTCAAAAGTTGTTCGGAATTTATTGTCATCTAATGTTATTGCGCCCTGTCCTTCGGCTACCCCAGGAAGATTCTTCCACAGACCGCTAAAGAGAAGTATTTTTTCTTCCGCATCCCCAAGGTTTCGCGTTCCTCCGTATACCTGCTCAAAAGCTTCCTTTATAGCCGAAAAATTCCTTCGTGAGTTCAAGACATCCCCGGAAGAAACAGCTTGGGTAAAACCGGGATGGCTACCGGTGCCAAGCTGTATGTTTTTGCCGCCCCTTGTCCACGGTTGAAATATGCGTGGATTAACAACCGAACGGGTAGAACGGGCGGACCCTTCCGGAACTGTAACCATGGAATTGACGCGGGGATCTAATTGAAGAACGTCGCTCGGCACGGAAGTCACTTCTTCAGGATTTCGTCCCATGAGTTTTCGTGCGCGGGCGTTGATTATGCTGTTAAGAGCGTCTGTACGCTCGTCTGGTTGTAAGGGAGTCAGTCTTTTAAGATCTGTCTGCGTTAAAACTTGTTCCTGGATCTTCTTCCTAACTTCTGGTTCAAGGTCAGTTCTCAGACCCACCGCAGACTTATATGCGTCGTCTAATACAGGGCGCAAGCTCTGGTACAACTTGTCGTCGGATAGAGTTTCCCAAGCCTGTTTTTGGTATTTATTTTCCAAAAACTTTCCGTCTTCTCCGATTTCTTTCCACCGGAACACACCCGGAGACGTCTGCATCAGAACAGCTTGGATAGTCTTCTGCTTGTTGTCCTTAGTAGTTACCGTGAGTTCTTTTGCGGTCGTCCCAAAAGGCTTGCCCCCTGCGGGGAAAGGTTCTTCAATGTCCGGTTTATTTACTGTTAGTAACTCATCGGCGTCCGCTTGAGTTATGTTAACAGTTCTTCCTTTGACATCGAACATCGACAAACTTCGTGTCGGGTCAAGTTCGTGGACAAGACTATGCTGGTTAACGCCTTCTCCCATTTCTATGTTTTTACCAAGTATGCTTTTCGCTTTTATAACCTGCTTTTGAGTTAAATCATTTCTGACATACAACCTTTGCGTCTTAGGTTCTTTATAGTTAGCAACATCGGTTGGAAAATAATGTGTTCCCGATATTGGATTTACATATTTGCCGTTTTGTATAGCAACAAAACGTTGGTCACTACCTTTCCAGTACAGTTGTGGAGAGTACTGGGTCTGAGGACCCGTTTTTGTATCTGGTATCAGTTGAACGGCTTGCATAACATCTCGTTTTACAAGTCTAGACCCACCTTCCCCGTCTGATTCAGGAACCAAAATTACTCTCGGCTCTCGTGTTGCCCCGGTGGCTTTAATTGCGGTTGCGGGCTTGCGGTACTCGCTCAACTGTTCACTAGGAACTTCTTCCAGCGTACCGTCGTTTTTAATTGAAACATATTTTGGAAGATTTGTTAGTTTATCAACTGTAATAAAACCTAAGAAAGCACTGGTTTTACCGTCTACCGTGCGCTGTAGGTCTTTGGTTGGGGTGTAATCCCTTTGTACCAAAGACCTAGCCAGCGCGAAGCGTTTGTCTCTTGCCGCGTCTTCCTGGCCCAGACGTTGCTGAGTCATGGTTAATGCAGCTTGCGACAACCGGGCTTCGTCCGCCCTTTTAGCGGTTTTCGCTGCTCTTCGCTGCTCCATTAACCTAGTAGCAATAGGGGAAAGGTCCCCCGCAATAGGGGCCATAAGCTCTCTGGACACCGTGCTCACAGGAGATTCGCCGCGTCTTGGGGCCGCTCCCGCTGACGCGAATCCACGTTGGGCCACAGCTAAAGCCGCCTGAAACTTGGCTAGATTTGTGGCGTCCTGAAACTGCTTGTCGTAATCGACAGGACCTAATCCGGGCAAACTGGAAACCATTTGCCGTTGTTTAAGAACGCCTTCTTGCGTAAGTTCCGTGGGAGAAAAAACTCCCTTTTTCTTTAGTAGATCGGCTATTCCTTGGGTTTTGGCGAACGGGTCAGGCGAAGCGGTGGCGTTTAAAGTTCGGATAAAACGATTCCGGGCATCTGCGCCGGGAGGTATTGTTAACCCAACCAGGTTACCATCTGAATCATGGATTCTACGTGTCTTATACTCCTTGAGTATCTTTGGATCAATCTGTAGGACACCGTTGCGTTGTGAAGACACTGCCATGGATACCTCCGGTGAAGGGGCGCGCTTTTCGGGTTTATCAGCAATTGGGTCGAAAATCAAACTGATCCAATTGGGAAGCAATTGGGACAGGGGGTTCTATCGGAGAGGCAGCGGACGGTCCCATATTAGGCCATGCCTTGGCCCATGGGCCCTACACCTTGCATCATGGCTTCTAGAACCATTGGATCAACGCCCGTGGCTTCCGGCGCAACGCCCATGATCCCCTGACCACGGGACATCCCACTCACCGCATTTACAAGGGCCCCTGTTTCAGCGGCCATGCCATCCGCCACAACCCCTTGTGAACCAATAGAGGCTACTCCTCCCATGTCTTGGACTTCTTGCAACTCTTCTTGCATAAGAGAACCTACGCCTTGATCTATCTCTGCAAGTTGGAGGGTGGGCTGAACAAGAGCCAGAACAGAATCCGGTGTCCTGTTTGCGTCTTCTTCACCTACAACTTGTGCCAATTTTGCACGGTACGTGCCAATGTCTGCGTCTTCTTCCCAGACAACGTTCATCAAGTCCTTGAAATCGCCCGCCATGTCCATACTGGAAATCGACCGACCGACCTCTTCGTTGACGGCATTTGCAATGCCCTCATCACGAAGTTCCCCGGAAACGGCCTGTAACTCCTGATCGGCTGCTTGCAAGACTTCAGGGGGAAGGTTTTGTGCCTCCTGATAGATCTGTGCCTCTTCTTCGGGCATCATAAAGGGCATGTCCTCGACCTCCATGGGAGGCATCATGCCGCCGTCTTCCATGGGAGGCATCATGCCGCCGTTAGCCATCCGAAACATCTTTCTGTCGTATATACCGGCCATAGGTCTTTCCTTGCTAAAATAAGCCGCCCAGTTGTTTGGCAGCGGCTGCTGTCCCGAGAAGTCCCGTACCAACACCCGCTACCTGTTGGAAAGCAGAGGGGGTTGGAGTACTGGGGGATACCTGAGATCCAAGAACGGTTTGCGTGGAGGGTGCTCCCTTGTATATGTCGGAAAGGAAGGAAACCCGGCTGTAGGGAGCGAACAACTGGCGCTGTATGTTCCCTCTTTCTGCATCTAGTTCGGCCTGTTGCTGGCGCTGCTGTTCCTGACCCAATTGCTGCTGAGTGGCAAGGTCTCGGACAGCGGCACTCTGGGTAAGTTGCCCCAGACCCAATTGCTGACCGGCAATTGCTGCCTGCTGACCTCCAAGGCTTCCGTACAGACCGGCGATGCCGCCAAACAACTGGGACTGGGCCTGTTGTCTGCGCTGCTGATTTTCAAAAGATGATTGTGCCGAACCTAAAGCCTGCGTGAAATTCTGTGAATTCAATTGTGCAAGGGCCCGCGCCCGGGAATCCGCTAGGTTGCGATCCAGTTCTGCCCCCTGAATTCCAAACCTGCTTCCCCCAAATGCGCCCGCCCCAACGCCCTGTGCGGCAAGCTGGTTCCGGGCTATGTCACCCTGCCTGTTTATTTCGGCAAGAGTGGTGTCAATTACTTGCTGCTGAAAAGGGTTGGAGTAAGCCGACAGGTTTGTGGGCGAAAACAACTGTCCGCTTCCGGCAATTGCCTGCTGGGCGGAGGATATGGGGGCCTGCGCCTGACCAAGAGTAGCAAGACCCGTCCCTAAAGTTTCGCTTCCGGTTTGCAGGAAGGGCTGATAGCCTCCTATACCTCCGGGTCTTTGTGCTTCCGTCGCCGCTTGTTGTTGCAGACCGGAAAGACCGGCAATTTTTTGTTCGGGTAAAGTATAGGGGGCGTCACTTAAATCCTTAGCGGACCTAATAAGTCCGAGCTTCAGGGCTTCTATTTCCGGGGCTTCCCGGACAATTTGCTCCTGTATCGTTCTTTCAGGCATGTCTAAGCCCTCATCTCAAAGTTCCGCATCATATTGTACAGATTTTGTGCCCCAGCATAACGGTTGCCTTGTCCCGTGGGGTCTGCGCCTTTGACAGCCCGAGAATTTATTACAAACTCACCGTCTGAAAGCATGGCCGGGATATCATCAGAGGTCTCGGTCCCCGGCCCTTCAACTAGCATTTTCCTGCGCGGAAATTCGACCATGCCGCCGTGGGCCCCGGTCAACAATGACCCAGTACTTGGCACCAGGTCATACGCTGTCCCAACCCGAGGGGAGGCTGGACTTACGGATTGGCCGGTCAGATTTGCTACGAGGTACTTGTTCGGGTCTAACTCGAATCTAGTTTCCCCGGTTTCTGTTGGAACAGCCCCTAGCAAGTCTTCCTGGGTGGGATTATCTTCTTCAGTTTGGTCGAATGCGCCACCAAGGTACGCCGCCCCACCAGCTAGGGCTAAACTAGGACCGTACTGTTTAATAATCCCGGGCGAAAGGTTTTCTTTCGCGGCGGCAAAAGCCAGTTTTCGGCCCTCCTCGCCCCCGTAAACCGTGGGATTATTTTGCATTAACTCCGCCGCCTTGACGCCAATGGCTTCTGGGGTCGGGTCCGGAGGAAAGAGATAATCGGCTGCCGTGTCGTACGCTTTCCCTGCCGTGTCGTACGCTTTCCCTGCCGTGTCGGACAAGTCCGTGTACCACGGTTTAACGGATGCTTTGGGTACGTTTTCAAGATTCAAGCCCGTCTGGGGTACATATGATTGCCCAGTATAGCCCGCCGCAACAGGAACCCTCGCTACCGGTGCTACAGAAGCACTGCCTGGTAAACCCTGTGCGATATTTACAAAAGGTGCATTTGAGCCCAGACTGCCCGCGCTTGTCCCTTCTACAAAAGTCGCGGATGGATCAAACGCCGCTGGTGCTATTGCCTGTGTTGCCGGTACAACGCCCGCTGTATTGGGTACAAAGCCCGCTGTATTGGCCCCCACGTCTCCGAATCCGAGTGCTCCTTTGGCTACGGATTGGAGGTCACCGCCACCAACGCTGGAAAATAGGGCATCCCCCGCACTCCCGCTGGCGGCAGCGACGTCGGCACCATACACGGCACTCGTAAGAGGGTTGTTCGCACCCCATGACGCGGCATATTGTGTTCCGCCGGGTACGGTTGTGCCACCGGTAAAGGTGCCGCTCAGTGCGTCTCCAATATTAGCGCCTCGGAATGCGGCACTCGCCCCGGACATAAGCAGGGTTGTTCCGCCAGACATTAACCCGGCTTTTAGGGCGTCACCAAGGCTCCCGCCCCCCACTAAAGTCCCTATGCCGCTGCCAAGAAAGCTGGCACCAAAAGTACCCGCACCAAAAGCCGGTCCCAAGAAGGGTACACCAAACATAGCAGCCGCAATTGGGATAATAATCGGGGCTGCTTTTTTGATGACCTTGAAGACCTTCTTGACAGCCTTTTTGACGGATCGGAAAATGCTTTTAAAGAAAAATTCGGGAAAACCAGTAACCGGGTTTATGCTGTTGAGAGTGTCCCCCACCACGAATTCCTGTGGATCAAGTCCCATTTCACGCATCTGACCGAAAAGAAGTTCTTTTACCTTCGGATTGGCGTCCAAGACCTCCATGGGAACAACTGTTTCCCCTTCGGCGGCGTGAACCACATAAATGTCGCCATTGCGACCAAAATCAGCCAGTTTCTGAGCCTGTCCGTGGAAAGAACCAAGACCTACTGGCGCTAATTCATAATCAGGCGAAGATTCCTGAAAGGATCCTATTCCATTATCTAGTGTGTAATGAGTTTGTTGTAGCATTACGAAAGCTCCAAAACACTGGCAAAGACATAGATCTTCGACGCTGTATCACAGTTTAAAATGAGCGTGTCGCTGGCCTCTAAAACAAAAGGGCCCGCTAAGGACACGTCTGCGAGAGTTCCTATACTGTTCTTTTCCAACGTAACCGTTACAGAAGCGGAACTATCGTTGATCTTCGGGTACACTACTATAGTCCCGGAATGGCTGTTATAAAGGTTTATGTTCTTTACCACAGCCTGTGTCGCTGCGGGGCAGGTATAAAGGGTAACATCTCCTGTCGAGCCTACCAAACTAGCAATGTTTTTATACGCCGAAGCCATTATTCCATGAACCACGCTACGCCATTAGTGTCATCCTCTCCGCTTATCACAGAAGGGAAGTCCATTTTCGTCAAGGCCATTTCTAGATCTCTTAGGATTCTCACAAAAGTATCTACATCGTATTGATCCGGAGCCATAGGCATAGCGTGATCCAGTAACTTCGCCATTACCGTCTCCCGTCAGGTCTTAGACCAAGTCTGAGATCCCCCAAAGTCCATGTTATATCCGTTGTATCGCTTTCAATTCTGAGTGCAGCCTGTCTCGACCGGCTCCGTAGAAAAGCCTGCTGAGTGGAAGCTTTAACGGCATTGGTGGAGTTCGTGGCTAGACTGTCCCCAGGGTAGTTCCTTGTTTTCAGGATATAATTTACATAAGCCTCTGAATCACTGCTCGTTATGTCTATATCGGGTATCAAACGATCCATGAACATGAACTGCTCACCATCCCCAAGATCGAAATCAGCGGACTCGATGAACGCCGTCATAGCGGAACCATCGTCATCCTCGCCGTTTTCATGCACATAGATATAGTTTGTATCACTTTCTTGTCCGGAACCTCTTGGGTTGTTGTGAATTCCGTAGTCCACCCAAGCAGTTCGTGAAAGAGTGCCTAGATCCCATGTGTTCTCTGTATAGTTAAATTTAACGTAGCGGTCTATTTCGGACGCATCGGCGCTTGGATAGAACCAAAACACTTCGTCAAACATCCTGTTGGATGCGGCGAAGCATTTGAAATTTTGTTCCAGGTTGATATCATCAAAAACGTAACGTAGAAGAGTGCATGGAATAACCTGAACACGGCCCGTGTAGACAAAGAAGTTTTCGCGGTCCATCCAGAACACTTTGTCTCCCACAGTCGTGACGGCATTCGGTCCTACTATGGACACATTGTTTGCCAGCATACTGATACCAAAAGTAAACGGCGGTCCTACAAAACGCATGGCATGAAGAGACGAATCCGTCCAGACAAGCATCTCTTGACGTGTTTTTTGGGCAGCAATTATCTCTGAACCAGAGGAAATTCTCTGGGAGCCCGCCGTATTAGTAGCCGTAGGAGTCCAGTCAAACGGACTTTCCTGATCGGACCAGCGAATCATTAACAGGTCTTGGGCTGTATTTCCTATAGGATTGCATCCGAAACAGACTATATGGCGATCTGCACCAGACACCATCGTCCTTCGTGTAACGGTCGGGGAATCGGAAGCCCCTGTTTGAGAAGCGAAAGTTGTGGCCCTGTTTCCCAGGCCGAGTGTCTTATCCCAATAGTAAAGTGCGCCGTCATAAACATTAAACGCAAGATCCTCGCCCCAGTTGTCTTGAGCCCATAGCCTAATATTTGCTCCGGATGATACAGTAGTGTCCGAGGCTCCTCCGAAGCCTATGAAATCATTAGCTTCTTTAACCCCCACACCATCATCGTGTGCCGCTGCCGTAGTCCCCCGGACTCCTCTTACAACTCCTGCATTAATTGTGTCGGATGATTTGCCCGTGTACTGAAGCAATTCATCGTCAATCATTACAAGCCCAACAAAAGTTATGGTGGCACCACTGGAAGAACTCGCCGCCGTAGTACCATCATCTCCTCGTGTTAGATCACCGAATACATTATCTACGTTGGTTCCATAGCGAATATTTTCGCTTCCTATCTTAATAGTACCCTTACTGGGGAAACCAGTCGTACTGGCCCCGGCAATAGTTGTACTGGAATCGGTGAGATTTGCTCCCGTTGTAGTAGCCGCTGTCTCAAAGTCCGTGGCACTCGTCAGGATGAAAGTTGTATCAGAATCGCTTATTCCGCCACTATCGTTCAAAGTAGTCTGTGAATAACCTGTACTTAAACCTCCCCAAAGACCTGCTCCAAACCCATTACCCGCTACAACCGTGTCAATACCCGTATTTATTTGATAGGTGGCAACAACAGAAGAACCCCCGCCAGCAGTTGACCCGGAAGAAGCGGAACCCCCGGTCGATATTGTGTAACTGTTTGAGTCTACAAGGGTGATCTTATGCTCCGTGTTTAACTGGGCCACCGTAATTCCATCCGTGGCCGTCGCGCCGCTCAACGTGACAAAATCGCCGTTCACGGCTCCGTGACTAGGTGCAGTAACCGTTACAATACCACTAGATGCAGATCCCGTTGTAATGGGGTTTGTCCCTAAGGTAGTCGTAGCTCTAATGGGAGTAACATCGTTGTATCCCCCACCCTCTTCTATATAGAATTTGCTTTCTGTTCCGAGGCCCATGTACTTGGAGCCGTCCAACGCGGACCACACATGAAGAGACCGGCCCGTTCCTTGTATGGCATTGCCACTAAGACGGGTCCAGCCACCCATTTTCTCAGGGCGACCTTTGCGAAAACGAACTAGGTCAGAATTAAACCAACCATTTTCATCTCCGTAGGATGTAGTTTCCCGGTTAACTCCTGGACGAAACTGTATCTTTGATAAGGGCATCTTATATTTTCCAAAGCATTCCAGCGAGTAAAAAAATAACTGCTCCAGCGGAAGTAATCATAATCAATTCTAAACGCTTTATTCGCTCAATGGTTTCTTTCCACCGCTCCGCACAAACAGCTTCATGAGTATCTAATTTTCCCTGTACTTCTTTGACGGTGGTCATTGTCCTATGGCCGTCTTTCTTCAGACTCTAGTTCGGGCCAATCGCCCAGATCGTCACTGTCAAGTAATGTTGCCATCGCTGCTGTATCGGCAGCACTGTCTATTGCCGCCTCCATCGCAGTAGCTTTAGTTCGTATTGCGTCTCTCCAAGTTTGCACATTAGCAGGTATAGCCGTGCTGTTATCTGCTTTGCGTATAACCATCCAATCTGTTTGACTCAATAATGCGCCTTGTTGGTGCTTAACGGCCTGCTTGAGTTCAAACCTAACGCCTCTCACCACATTATCGCCGGACCCTGAATCTGCGAGAGGTTTATCGGTACTATTTATTGTACCATCAGGATTTTGCGTCCAAATATATAATCGATCATCCGGTGGAGATTGCGGAATAACCTCAAGCAGTCCAGCGGCTTTTTTATCCTCTGGAGACCACAGGTTCCATTGAGGCGACTGGTTAATGCCATTGTCATCGATCCAAGAGTGGCCTTCTCTTACAACCCTGCTTCCATATTTAAACATATTAAACCCTACCTTGCTTTGGATGCCTTATTGTCTTGCATTGGATGTCTTAAAGGGAAATGTAGCAAAAGCCGCATAAAGATAAATGTACCCAGATGTATTTTTATCCGCGTCAGATGTTCTAACCTTAAAACCGTTCGATAGAAAATCAATGGCTCTACCCGAACTGTCAAATTCGGCTGCGGCAGCGTTCGCATCTATCTGAGTATTCACTACGTTATAAGGACTTCTTGTTACATCCTCTATCCCCCAATAACCGCTGCTTCCAGTACTATCTTTTATCATCACCCAAGCAGGTGACATGCCCGGAGTATGCACCATGGGGCCGTCTGCTGTACCGCTTCCCGTATAATATCCAAACGAACTAAATCCCCAGACCTCCGCAAAAAGGTAGGCTATATAGTCTTCAGTATTGGTGTTGACTTCCACCCCTGTGCCAAGGCTGAACACACTACTTGTGGGGGCGGTGTCATTCCAGCGATCAGCGGAATCAACCGCTGCTGCTGTAGTATTTAGAACCATATAATCCGTTTGTGGGTCACCTGTCTGACCGGATAAACCTGCATGATAAACCTGCCACGCATCAGCCTGATCCCGGTTCTTCACGATAATCATCTTGGGAACGGCGGATAACGAATGTGAAATCGTTCTTGCTGACCCGTTACCTGTATAACTAACTATATCAAAACCTGGGGCTGCTCCCTCCAACCATTGCCAAGCAACAAAATTTCCTGTGTTGGTATTGACCTTGGAATCGGCTCCCAGACTAAAACCATCGCTGTCAAAACCCGTTAGGGTGTCTGCATCTGTTGTTTCTGCTGTCGTGGCATCAGAACTTAAAACCTTTGTGGCCCCTCTCACACTATCCGTAAGAACATGTGAGGACGATGCATTGCGATACTTGATCCAGACAAGATCCGGTTCAAAGGTCTTATTTCCGCTTTGATCTATTGATTGTGTGCTACCGTTTCCGGTATATGTTGTTGTTTGAAAGGAAGAACTACTGTTGACAACAGCACTGTCATCAAGATTGGCTGCACACGAAGCAAGAAATCCACTGGGGGGCGCATAGTAAAAATCTCCCTGATCGTTACCGTCAGCATTATTTTGTGCCGTCTTCTCCCCGGCAAAGCTGGAATCCTGTCCAAAGTTTGCCGTGTAGTTCTCGGCGACCGGTGGGCACATTCCAAACACATATTCCCCCGCCGTTATATTATAGGTTGGATCAGTACCATTGGCGGGATCCCCGGCGGAACCACCAGATGGTGTGTGCCAAGTATTATTCTTCCCTGCCCACAGTTTGTTGTTATCTATATCAATGGCTATTTGAAAAATATCCCCCGCATTACCTAGACCAAAGGACGTTGTTGTTTCACTTGCATTGGTATATACTCCATTCCCGGTGTAAATAGAATAACCCAACCCGTACCCGGTGGTCGTATATCCAATGTAGTACTCCCACTGTTGGTGGGTTAAATCATTGATACGATGGACAGCAAGTACGAAACCATTCCCGCCGTGTTGGTTTATTTGCAAACTTTCCGCATACCACTTGCCACTAGTCATTGGAAATGTTGCAAGCGCAGTGTACCAATAGCTTGAAGTTCCTACGCCTTTCAGATTTCCTTCCTGTAAGATCTGACTTGCTTGCTTGTCCGTGAAACTTAACGTGCAGTAATTATTGGTAGGTGTATCGATAAGCTGATCGGTGGCAGCAATGTTTGTTGCCGTCCAATCGGAACCGCTGCCGCTGTTTTCCCCCATGGCAGAACTGTTCGAGAACGTCAGGTACATTTCTCCGCCAGACTTCTCTTTCGGAATCCATTGACCCGTCGTACCGCTTGTTTCCCCGAAGTCTGTAACAGCCGTAGTGCCTGTTCTCAGGTGAACATCTGCAGCGTACCCGTCAAAATCATCAAATAGTTTTGCGTTGCTAAGATCAGTAGTTGTACAGGAACCAACGCTCACGCCATTCACGTAAATTCCATTATTGGATGCGTATACGTGATACCAGCCACCGGAGTCTCTATAGAGCGCTGTCGTACTTGTTCCCTCGACCTCCAAGGTATCATCAGAGTTGAAATGAATTTCACCACCGGATGCGCCTAAGATTAAACTTTCCGCACTGAGCTTGGACCGTTTTATCCAGGCACTGAATGTCCAGGGTTCAGACAAGGTGTAGGTCAAGGATAGTTCTGCGCTGACACCAAACCGACAGGATTGGTCTATCTCAAAGACCCCGCCACCAGAACCAAACTGTGTCGTACCAAATACAGGCATTAGCTAAAAGCCTTCTGTACTGCACCAAGTTGAATAGACGCCGAAGCCTTTACAAAATACGGGATAATATCAACAGCACTTGCTGCGGTACTCAATGTAATGCCAGAACCTCCCGCAGTCTCGTAATCGGTACCAAGACTTAACGTTCTAGAACCCGTACCGTCCTGGATACAAACGATAACACCGGATTGGCCTACCTGCTCAGTCGAAGGGTTGACGAGCGTTACATTCCCCGTAAAGGTCAATACAAAATTTTGGTTGGCTCCGAAATCTAGGGTTACATCACCTGTGTTCGAAGTGTCCGTATCCGTAGTGGCTATGAGCGTACCGGTGACCGTAGTGCCAACAGAAGTCGTAGCAACCTTCACCCCGTTATTAAAATAAAGGGAAACAGCGCCATCATCGACAAAGGTAGCAAGGGTCTCTGACGTACCCAGAATGTCTACCTGATTACCACTCCCAATCTTTAGATTCCCCGTTCCATTGTCCGTAATGTAGGAATTAGATGCGTCATGATACAATTGGAGATCGCCACCGGCCCCAAGCTCAATCTTGGCATCATCGGGGAAACGAAGATCGTCAGTCCCGGTAGGAACTCCGCAAACTTCAGCATCGGCATCATTTTTTATGGTGATATCGTTGGTTGATCCTTGTCCTGTTAGGATAAGACCTTCTACCGAGGTATACCCCATCGTCGCATTATCCCCGGCGGACGTATCGCCATCGGCATTAACCGTAGCTGCCGTAACATCTCCAACGATATCTACATTAGTCGCACCTGTTGCTATTGTAATTACGTCTGCATCAGCGTCATTTTTTATGGTGACATCGTTAGTGGACCCCTGACCCGTCAGGATAAGCCCTTCCGCCGCCGTGTACCCAACTGCGGCTTTATCCCCGGAAGCAGTATCTCCTGAAGGGTTAAAAGTTCCAAGAGCCAGATTTGATACAGCATCAAAAACTGCCGCGCCAGAACCCGCACCATCCATATAGACGATTGCAGAGTTACCGTTCTCCACCGTTATATTGGCACCACTTCCCTGAGTCAGGATAACAGAATACGGACCACTGGATCCTGAATCCGTCGTGGCGTTAATAATTATGAAAAATACTTTTGCTGTATTCGGGGCGACAGTAACCGTACAGTTTGAATCCAAAGCCCCTGTGAATTTAATCACACGGTACATTCCGTTCTGAAGGTTCTCGGTTCCTGATCCAGGGGAGGCTTCCCTGACAGTAAGGGTAGCCGTATCTGCATTTGTTGTTATGGCAACAGAAGTATATGCCGCAATACGATCTATAATATCCCAGTTGTGGTTACTCGTTGTACCCCACGCACCGGACTGTTCCCCGGTAGCTATTTTTTCAATTCCGAGACTTGTCGAATATGTTGAAGCCATAATCCTATTCCTATGCCGCTATTTTTAACCAATCGGGCGTCTGGGAGGTGCCCATCTCTGACCAATCGGCTGTCTGTGATGCATCAACCGTTGACCAATTTGCTGTCTGCGATGCATCAACCAATGACCAATCTGGCGTCTGCGATGCATCAACCAATGACCAATCTGGCGTCTGTGAGGCATCAATTATACCCCATACATTAACATTGGATATAGCGCCCGTGGCGGATACGCCTGTAGCATCAACGGATACACCACCCGTAACAGTCGCCGTGCCAACCGCGCCCGTCCCGGAAACGCCCGTAACGGTAACATCAACTCCTTCACCGACCGAAACGGTGCCAATCGCGCCCGTGCCGGAAACGCCCGTAACGGTGACACCAATCCCTTCGCCAATCGTAACGGTGCCAACCGCACCCGTGCCCGAAACACCCGTAACGGCGACAATACTTTCACCGCCAACTGTAACGGTGCCAACCGCACCCGTGCCCGAAACACCCGTAACGGTGACATCAACTCCCTGTGTAACCGAAACGGAGACGGTGCCAATCGAACCCGTCCCGGCAACACCCGAAACGGTGACACCAATCCCTTCGCCAATCGTAACGGTGCCAACCGCACCCGTGCCCGAAACACCCGTAATGGTGACAATACTTTCACCGGAAACCGTGACGGTGCCAATCGAGCCCGTGCCCGAAACACCCGAAACGGTGACAATACTTTCACCGGCAACCGTGACGGTGCCAATCGCGCCCGTACCGGCAACGCCCGTAACGGTGACACCAATCCCTTCGCCAACTGTAACGATGCCAATCGAGCCGGTACCGGCAACACCCGAAACGGTGACACCAATCCCTTCGCCAACTGTAACGATGCCAATCGAGCCGGTACCGGCAACACCCGAAACGGTAACATCAACTCCCTGTGTAACCGAAACGGTAACGGTGCCAATCGCGCCCGTGCCCGAAACGCCCGAAACGGTGACGTTAACATCCTGACTAACCGAAACGGTAACGGTACCAATCGAGCCCGTACCGGCAACACCCGAAACGGTAACACCAACTCCTTCCCCGACCGAAACGGTGCCAATCGAGCCCGTTCCGGCAACACCTGAGAGAGTAACAATACTTTCACCGGCAACCGTGACAGTGCCAATCGAGCCCGTACCCGCGACTCCCGTAACGGTGACATCAACCCCTTCGCCAACCGTGACGGTGCCAATCGAACCCGTGCCCGCAACACCCGTAACGGTAACACCAACCCCTTCACCGACCGTAACGGTACCAATTGCACCCGTTCCGGCGACTCCCGTAACGGTGACAATACTTTCACCGGAAACTGTAACGGTGCCAATCGAGCCCGTGCCCGCAACACCCGTAACGGTGACATCGACTCCTTCACCGACCGTAACGGTAACGGTACCAATCGCGCCCGTCCCAGCAACGCCCGTGACGGTGACACCAACTCCTTCACCGACCGTGACGGTGCCAATTGCGCCCGTTCCGGCGACTCCCGTGACGGTGACACCAACTCCTTCGCCAACTGTAACGGTGCCAACCGCACCCGTTCCGGCGACTCCCGTGACGGTGACACCAACTCCCTCACCAACCGTGACGGTGCCAACCGCTCCCGTCCCGGCGACTCCCGTAACGGTAACCGATATATTTCCTTCTGTACTAACCGTGACGGTGCCAACCGCTCCCGTCCCGGCAACACCCGTGACGGTGACACCAACTCCTTCACCAACCGTAACGGTGCCAACCGCGCCCGTTCCGGCGACTCCCGAAACGGTGACAATGCTTCCACCGGAAACTGAAACAGTACCAACCGCTCCCGTCCCAGCAACGCCCGTGACGACAACAACAATGCTTCCTGCTGTACTAACCGTGACGGTGCCAATTGCGCCCGTCCCGGCAACACCGGATAGTGTGACAATACTTTCACCGGCAACCGAAACAGTGCCAATTGCGCCCGTCCCGGTGACACCGGATAGTGTGACAATACTTTCACCGGCAACCGAAACAGTGCCAACAGCACCCGTTCCGGCGACTCCCGTGACGGTAACACCGACCCCTTCGCCAACCGAAACAGTACCGACCGCGCCCGTGCCCGAAACACCCGTGACGGTAACCGATATATTTCCTTCTGTACTAACCGTGACGGTGCCAACAGCACCCGTCCCGGTGACACCCGTAACGGTGACACCGACCCCTTCACCGACCGTAACGGTGCCAATAGATCCCGTCCCAGCAACGCCCGTAACGGTGACAATACTTTCACCGGCAACTGTAACAGTGCCAACAGCACCCGTCCCGGTGACACCCGTAACGGTGACACCAACACCTTCGCCAACCGTGACGGTGCCAATAGATCCCGTCCCAGCAACGCCCGTAACGGTGACAATACTTTCACCGGCAACTGTAACAGTGCCAACAGCACCCGTCCCGGAAACGCCCGTAACGGTAACCCCAACTCCCTCTCCAACCGTGACGGTGCCAATAGCACCCGTCCCGGAAACGCCCGAGACAGTAACAGTAACACCTTCGCCAACAGTGACGGTGCCCGCAGCACCCGTCCCGGAAACGCCCGTGACGGTAACCCCAACTCCCTCTCCAACCGTGACGGTGCCAATAGCACCCGTCCCGGAAACGCCCGTAACGGTAACCCCAACTCCCTCTCCAACCGTGACGGTGCCAATAGATCCCGTCCCGGAAACGCCCGTGACGGTGACACCAACACCTTCGCCAACAGTGACGGTGCCAATAGCACCCGTCCCGGAAACGCCCGTAACGGTGACAATGCTCCCACCGGCAACCGTGACGGTGCCCGCAGCACCCGTCCCGGAAACGCCCGTGACGGTGACACCAACACCTTCGCCAACAGTGACGGTGCCAATAGATCCCGTCCCGGAAACGCCCGTGACGGTAACCCCAACTCCCTCTCCAACCGTGACGGTGCCAATAGATCCCGTCCCGGAAACGCCCGAGACAGTAACAGTAACACCAATGCCTTCACCCCAAGCACCTTCACCCCAGGTGCCTCGTCCCCAACCTTCGCCACCAACACCTTCGCCAACCGTGACGGTGCCAATAGACCCCGTCCCGGAAACGCCCGTAACGGTGACATCAACTCCACCGCCACTCGATATTGCATAGGTTCTGGCGACAGGTCTTAATAACCCGACAACACCAACATCACTGAAATCAAAATCAGTAAACGCCATCAGTAAACGCCATCAGCTTAGACCCAACGTGTTAATCGATACGTTCGCCACGGCGGCACTTGTCTTCGTCATCTCCACAATCGCATAGGCCGACTGCGCGTCATTACTGGTGAAAGTTGCGGCAGCAATCGTCTGAGTAATCGTTGCGGCGGTCCCAACTACCGACGCAGTTTGCAACCCGTAACCTGTTGTCACTCCGCTACTGTTTGCCGTATAAAGTTGTGCCTTTATTGTCACACCCGGTGAAGACGACGTTGTAAACGCACAATCAAAGTCAAGCTCGGCGATGGTTGGCATATCGATGGCGAAGGACTCGGCGTACACACCACCGTCAGTGTGGCTACTAAAATGCCAGGTAAGTTTATCCGAGAAATTGGGCGAGCGGTTTATCACCACCGGAAACTCTACCGTAGACACATTGGATGACCACATAAGTTGACATGGTTCCTCCGCGTATCCGTCCGCCAGAATAGTCAATTTTGACGGAGACGAATAAACAGTGCTGAGAGTTGAGGTCATAATTTTTGCGTCGAGATCATCGAGCGTAGCAGTATTGTTAAGCGCCTTTACGAAAATAGAAGGCCCAAATTGTCCGCTGGACGTAGCTATTTCAAACGGAGAACTGCCTATGTATAGAGTGGATACGCTACTATTGGGGCTTGGGACTGATGTGTTGTATGCTGATGACAGAGTCGGGCCACTGAATACTTCATCTCGACAGCCGGAACCCGACCAACCCATTTCAAATGTTCTTGTTGTGGAATTTACTGTGTACGTTCCAACCGTCCCGGTAGTTAACCCATAAGTTACAGAGCTTTTGCCCGCTCGTAACCAGTTAGTTTTCCATTCGATGTCTAAAGTATGTCCGCTTTGAACAACAAGGTTCGATCCCGAACTCCCCGGTCCATAGAACTCTGTAAAGAACAATTTCCAACGGCTAACACTAGTATCTTTGTCAGTGTTGAAAGTGTTGTTTTGGGCCTGGTACGGAACTAAATAATGGTCGATGGTCAGATTAACACTGGCCGGTCCTGATACTTGGTAATTTTCTAGATGCCAGTTTTCGTAATATCCACCATAATATTGCTGAATATGACCAACCTCTGAGACACCAACTTTAAATTGGCTAAATGCTCCACATGCCATTGTCCTTCCAATAGTTAGATCGTTGATCCAAATATATGAATTTGATGTGCCTGCAAGAGTTAATTCCGTAGCATCTATTTCTAAACCGTAATTTCCTGATCCTCCCCAGGGGACCTTACTCAAATTTTGACGACCAAACTCTATTGAACCACTGACATGAATAACAGAAACGCCGCTCTTGACGGTTTCGCTTGTCCATCCGGCGGTTATCTTCACTCCCGCCGTGACTGCTGAACTACCAGTCTGGAGAGTAATAGAATTACTGATTCGATAATCAAGGTCGAATTCATAATAACCGTAAGTAGTATCGAGGTAACATCCTAAACCTTGATAATAAAATTGAAGGTCTTTCACGGTATAACATTGAGTGCCATATGACCACCAATAGACTTCTTTCTGGGTTTGACTAGTCCGAAATTTGATTAAACTGCTCGTAGTCCAACTGCCTGTAGTAGGTAGATAATAATCATATTCAGCACCCGATCCTCCAGCCCTGACATGGGCTGTCAGACCTTGTTGAGTGCCAAAAAACGAAGCTTCGGCCAAACCTTTTATTCTTATTTCATCGCCAGACGTTATGCCACTTATGTCGTTACAATCACCATCCATCTCGAAAGGATTGGTGTAAGTTCCAAGAGCGCCCGCCCCGGTGTACCCGTGCAGGCGACCATTGGTGGAGTTATAGTACGGGTCGCACCAGTAAACGGTCACTTCGCCAATTCCGAAGCAACGGCAGCGCGAAATTCCTGTTCACATAGACCGGGGTCATACAAATCTGTGTATAAAACATCGACAGTGATCGAGGAAGTATCACGACAGATCCGCGCATCATCATAATGCGCGACCGGCAAGCTATATCGAAGACCTTCAGGCACCCGAATAGACGGGTATGCCAAATGATCTTGAAGCCCACCGTTGACCTCGCGCGTAGTCATTACGCTATACGAATTATGGCCGTTGAGGCCGCAGCCGCCGGGAAAGTAATAGTAAACGTGCCAGAGGTACTGGTTTTATTACTTCCAAAATCTAAAACACAAACAGCTTTGTCACCGTTCGTATCGTTGTATATCATAGCTCCCATAGCTGTTATGGTCGCTGTCGTAAAGCTTTTATCCGCAAAATCAGTAAAACCAGTAGTTCCACCAGTAGTGGGATCAATATTAGTAAGAGCCAAACCTCCAGTTACATACGTTCCACTAGACGCTACTTCACCTGTTGTAGTAAAAACGGTAGTGGTTGCACCCAACGTAGCTGTAGTACTACTTTTCCCCCCGGCACCCTCCGCGTATAAAGCTAACTTAAAACTATTGCCTCCAGTCGCGGCGAAATTATGGGTTGCCGTGAGAACCTGGCTCTTAAATGAAGTACACATTGCTGCTGTGATAGCCATCTTACAAACTCCTCAAATTGTTGGCTAAATCGGAATAACCACTATTCCTTAATTTAGCACACATTGTTGCTCTATCTTGCTCTACTGCTTGCAGCATATAGTAAACTAGTGTCTGCTTCAGCGTATTTTTAAAGGCCCTAGCCTGATCCCGTATAGGAGGAGGTGCGTCCTCCGCAACATAAAGAATCCTATTCGCGGCCATTTCAGCAACCTCTTCTATAGAATGACCCCCGTTATCGGAAGTGAGCACATCTATGTTACCCACTGAAGCCGACGAATTTACATTAAACATTTCCCTTCCCCTGCATAGAAACAACTTTATCGTTTCTTTCATATAAAACCGGTTCTACATCCAAGGGCTCTGGAGGCTCGATGTTGGATTTCTGTATCAATGAAATAGTATCATCCTTCATATTTATTATTAACGGATCCTCTAATCTATGATATCCGTATAGTTTTTCTTCGATAGGAACATCGGTATCTAAAAGACCCGAACACGACGCCACCTCTATCTGCATACCTCTTGCAATAGCAGCCGAAAGCCAAAACTCTGTACATGCACGACCAGATTCAGCCATATGCAGATTAGTTCTATAGGAATAATCTATTCCGTATAAGAAAAGTTTTCCTATCTCATTGTATATGGCAAAAGCTACCGCATAAGGGATTGTATTATTAAAATAGCAAAGCCCTGTCTTTTCTATGATTTTTTCTAACGGAAAAAGAACGGCCCCAGGAACCCTGCTATCTAGTTCACAGGTGTATATGGGACCTGGATGTTTCGGGAGTTCCCTTCTAAGAGCGGATGTTTGCTTACCGGCTAAATCGGTATCAAAAAATCTAGACGGCGGATCCATCATAAACACTCGATCATGCTTAATGGGCGCTAGCATAGAGTTCACCACCCACACCTCATCATATTCTGCTCCATTAGCTACCGAGGAGGTGTATTCTCGTTGAGAACCCCCTAATCCAACTAAAGCTACCGAGGCTCCTTTAAGATCAAGCATCACACCACATTCCTTCTAACTCTATCGTACCGATATTGATCCCTAGTCTGGAGACCTTCCCCAAGATTCTTCATCCATTGTAATGCTTCCTGGAATCTTCCATCGTAAATCTGGAAAATATCCGCTTCCCCCTTCATAAAAGTATAGGCTTCTACAAGGCTCCCATACAAAAGGGCGAGTTCTGCATTGGTCCCAAGCCAACTCGTCCCGTCGGAGCTTGTGGTGATGGATGTTGGACGATAAAAATAATGTAGATCCATGTCGTAGTTACTGTCTGGGGTAGGGGCCAACAAGAACGTATCGTTGTCCCAATCCGCGTAGTATTGGGGAGTCCCGGTGGTCGCAGGATTCGGCGTGTAGTCTTGTAAGGCCGTTACTTGTTTGTACAATAGAAACTCTTTACTCGAAGAATTAATTACGCTCAAGGAATTCTGGGCCAAAAAATCAGTTGGTTTAGATAAATACTGGCTCCCTGAAGTAGTGGATCCTTGCGAAGATTTACGAAAAACATCTAACTGGCATTCTTTTAGAATACGTTCTTCGGCATTAACAATAAAACGAGGCAATTGGCTGGCAAAAGTTGTCTCCGTGTTCTGTGTGTAATCCTGGATAGCTGTCTTCAACGTCGTGAAAGTATAGGCCATCTTATGCGCTCACCGTTACAGGGCCCGCAGAGGCGGCTTCCCCGCCACCTTCTACATTACCCGTTTCTGCCGTTCCGCTGCTCGCGGAAAAGGTATATCGACTGTTGTCAACCTTGGTTATGGAATAACCGCTAGAATTTTCTACAACTGCGGAAGTAAATCCGTCGAAAGGATTTACCGAACGAAACCGCACTATATCTCCCGTACTTCTCCCGTGCCCAGGTTCCGTGACTGTTATTGTAGCAGAGCCACTGGAGGAGGATTTGAAAGCATCCCCGGATAGTAAAACCTCTACAGCAGGTTCCGTCCGGTCTGGTCGAGGATTTCTCAGGGCTTGGGGGTCAGCAGGCGTCTTAACAACCATTAACTGGGGTTGCTTAGGTTCCCACTCATCCTTTCCAACAAGCATACCCGTCCATTCTTTACGCATGTCTTTTAATCGGTACGCGGCTCCAGACCGGTCCGAAATGCCCATGGCATACTTATTTGAGGCGTATCTTGCCATTATGAAGTTGCACTTAGATAACTATAAGAAGGAACTACACTGAAACTCGCGCGGTCCCGGTCTTCTTCGGCTGCTCGAAGGAACTCTTCTTCATAGATAGACTTTAAAACGGAGGCCCGGTCGGGGGCTTTTTTTAAGGAAAGGTAATAAGCCAGACCTGCGGCCAGACACGGATAAAATCGGAAGGGGACCTCAACTGTGTTCACAGAAGCGTCGGCATCATCTATGCGTACCAGACGATCATAAATCAATGCGTCGGTACTGTTTTCAGGTTCAGGCCAAACTTTAACAACGGGTGTTATCTGTCGGTCCACGTAAAACTGGACCGGTCTGCCAGACGTTGTTTTGGAGGGTATGCTTAGGTAATCGTCTCGGCTGACCCGGCTAATAGAAATATCCGAACTACTCCGTCTAATTACAGCAGATAATATGTCAATAGTAGCTCGGATGTCGCTAATACTAGGATCTGACGATATTGTAGTACTTACTGGTGAACCACTGCTGTCCAGGCTCGTTATGGTTTCTCCAGCGGTAAACGATCCCGAAGGAATACTTAGTGTTACCGTAGTTGACCCAGGTTTTGTTAGGACAATTGCGGTCGTACCGCTCGAAGAACCTGTTAAGGTATTACCAACAACAAGATTTGTAGAGGATCCTACAGTAGCGGTTATTGTCCCTATGGGATATTCAGAGATCCCGGAAACCATGGTCTGAGTTACCTGATCTATGGTCCAACGATTAAGACCCCGGTTCGCCCAATCCGCAAAAAGAAAATTAATGGATCTCCGCGCAGTTCGCGCATCATATCCTGTACGAAATTCTAAGCCACACCGCTCAAACGCTTCTTCCACGTATTCCGCTACATTAGGTTCAAAATCCTTAGATCCGGAAACAGCCATGACACAAGTAGCCTTTCATAAAGACACGCCTCAATATTGTTTTAAACAATATAGAACTACGGAATACGTGTCCCCGCTGGTGTGACCAACAGTAGTAAACTGTATGTCTCCTGTTTTTCCGCCAGAAGCCGCGACATTTGGAAGACCGCTCATGTCCGAATAGTCCAGCGTGTCTGAGTAGTCCGCCGGAAGTTGAACTGCAATAACATCCGTCGAGGCATCCCAAAGAACCTTGACACCCATACCAACATTGGAAAACACGACTTTCTGAATACGAACTCCTGTACAAGCAGTTCCGTCTTGAAGCTTCGACAACTCGGAAACATCTACTTTTGTAACAGCAGCTTCTCCAGTTCCGTCGCTTGTGTTGGTGCAATAAATCACCACGGACTTGGGGCCATCTATTACGGTGGTAGCAGTTACGGCGTCTGCCATGAGACTCTCCTCTTAGGACGGGGGCAACGCCCCCATCCTATCACTCAGGTTTAGCTATCCGCGAAAGGAGTTGCGATTGTTCCAGAGCCAATAAGAACACCCTGAACAAGATATTCATTATCCGCAATGGCAGTAATCTCAAGGTAAGAGAATTTATCTCCACCTTGCGTTCCGCCATTCATAGAAATCACATCATTAGAGGCTCCGGGTATGAAAACTTTGTAACTTCCATCCGTGACGCCAACCGCTACAGAGCCAAGAAACTTGTCTGTTCCGTCTGTTTTAATATCAAGATCAGTAGCGTCGGTTCCAATAAAGAACCTGTAAACAGCACCAAGTTGGTTGTTTACATTTGGATCATCTTGCCCGGCAGATGATCCCTTAGAATCAGCTTGTATGGTAGGCAGGGTTATTGCACCATCCGCGTCATTTACCTCCATGACACGACCAGCATGACTGGCAAACGTAAGAGTGGTCTCAGCAGTTATATTTACAACTGCATCGGGTCCTGCGGTTATAAACCCGCGCAACGAACGAACGGGCCCGGAAAAAGTTGTTCTAGCCATATCGTAATATCCTTCTCACAAAGGTTTCGCCCTAGAGTCTTGTGAGCGTCTGCTGGGCCAGTCGCTAGGGCTATGTAGTCCCAGAAAAATTTATAAAGCAGGGGAGAGCCTAAAAGACCCTCCCCTTATGGTTTATGCTCCTGGGGAGCCAAAAATGCCGCGTGGGTCAGACCAGCCGAAAGCATACCGCTCCCGAGCTTTGTAACGGACATTCCCCGTATCAAAATCACCTTCCATAGAAGTTCGGACGGCGGTACGGTTAAAGCCTTTAAGACCGTTGGGTGCATCTGTCAAGATGAAGAAAGCATCCGTGTCACTAAGGAAGTGATTAACGGCGTATCCTTCTGGAAGCATACCCATATTCCGGACTGCGTTAATGTCGTTGTCCGCAGTACCCGTGCGTAGGGTAGATTCTAGAAGACGATCCGCTGTGAACTGAAGCTCTTTAGGAACAATCAGTTTCATGCCGCGAACCGCAACTTTCAGGCCCCGTTCGTCAACAAAACTTGCGATATCAATCAGAGACTGTTCAAGACTAGTCTCGTTAAGATCCGCCGCAGTGGAAAGTTCGTTACGGAACGTACTCCCCGTTACGAGGGGATGGTCCGTAGCGCAAAGTTCCTTGCTGTCACCACCGGTATATGTGCTGTCAAAAGCATTGTTAAGAACCGCTGCGGCCTTAACCTGCTTTGTCTGGCTCATGCTACGTGCGAGGGCCTTTGTGTAACGACCGGCAAGACGGTCATACAGGTTATCCTCAACAGCCTCTTCTGTGATCGAAAAGGCCAGGGCAATCGTTTCCATCGTATAACGTGCTGTATAAGCTTCTTGCGCGTCATCGAAGGATACTGCACTACCTTCCGCCTTGGTTGGGGCGCTTCCAAAACCCGAAAGCATCACCTCTTCTTCAAAAGCACGGTCCGAGCTTTCCATAGAAAAAATCTCTTCGTGCTCCCGATCATACTGATCGTACTCCATTCCGAACAATGCGTTCAGGCCGGGTTCCAACTCTTTAACGAGTTGTGCTCTACTAATAGCCATTTTTCAAACCCTCCTATACGCCGGTAGTTGAAGGAGTACCAGCAGCAATAGCACCGTTATTGCTATTGAAGTGGTTATTAAATCGGACAATTGCACCAATGCCCGCTGCGGAAAAATCTTCGTTTGAAGAATCTTCCACCCAACCCATAATCCGCATTTGTAGCGCAGCCGTAGTGGCAATCGTGCTGATCGCGAGGCGACCTAACGACACACCAGTGGAATCCGTGCCAGTAATTGCGGTTGAGAAGTTGGCGTTAGCAAAAACTGCGGCACGTGCCGTAGCTTTACTGGTCCACGAAGCATCCGTTGCAATAACATAAAGCTGCATTGGATCGTCGTTGACATATGCCTTGACGGGGTGGTTGCTATCTGCCCCAGAACCGGGCCAGTAATTGCTCCACGTAGGTTTTCCAGTGGTACTAGAAACATACTCACAGCCCTGGAATACACCCAAAAGCCCTACCGTACCACCAGCCGCCGCTCCAGGAGCGTCGATATAACCAGTGGATAGAGGAATCACGGGTTCCCCGTGATAAAGCTTGTTTGTATTGCCATTCGCTATCTCATAAAGAGTATAGTTTGAAGTAGCAGTGGAATTGGCCGCGCCACCCATCTTATTGAGCGGACGGAGGCCAAAGCTTCCGTTAATGTTAGCCATTTCGTTTGCTCCTTAAAGCAAAAGGGTTCAAAACA
>Ga0255047_10000085_pt1 | contig 59812 bp, 57 predicted proteins | sample JV7_2_1_MG_FD_183640 | JGI IMG/M metagenome (GOLD analysis project Ga0255047, IMG submission 183640) | Seawater microbial communities from Jervis Inlet, British Columbia, Canada - JV7_2_1 | ecosystem: Environmental > Aquatic > Marine > Inlet | place: Canada: British Columbia | collected 2016-10-06
CCTTTCGCTTCGTCACGCTGCCGCAGATCGCCCCCGGGATCGCCGGCGGAGCGTTGCTCGCTCTGACCCTTTCGCTCGACGATGTCGTGGTCACCCAGTTCGCTGCCGGGCCGGGAGCGACAACGCTCCCGGTGTTCGTCTTCGGCCTCGTGCGGCGCGGCGTCACGCCGCTGATCAATGCCACCTCGGTCGTCATGCTCGGAGCATCGATCTTGCTCGTCCTGCTTTCGATGCTTGCCCAACGAGGCCGTTCCGGAGGGCGGACACAAGCGACGCCCATCCCCGGAGCCGAAGCCCCCATCACCAATTCTCTATCAACACGATGACAGGAGACACCATGCACAACAAGAAACTATTGCAGCTGCTCGCAGTCGCAACGACGATGAGCCTCGCCGCTGCCGCGTGCGGCGGCGACGACAGCGGCGGCGGTGGAAGCGCCAGCGAAGCCGCCGACTGCGAAGTCGGCGAGACCGACGGCGATCTCGCGTTCTTCAACTGGGCCGAATACGTCGCCCCCGGATCGCTCGAGGCCTTCGCCGAGGAGTTCGATGTCGAGGTGACGTTGGACACCTACGACTCGAACGAGGCGATGCAGCCCATCATCACCGCCGGAAACTCGGGTTACGATCTGATCGTTCCGTCGAGCTACATGACGTCGATCCTCATATCCGCCGATGCGCTGCAGCCGCTGAATCCGGATGCGGTTCCGAACATGGCCAACCTGCTCCCACAGTTCGAAGAATCTCCGTATGACCCGAACAACGAGTACTCCGCTCCGTACCAGTGGGGAACCACCGGTCTAGCGGTCAACACCGCGGTCGTCGGAAACGACTTCGATCGATCGTGGGGCCTGGTCTTCGACCCGGAGATCGCCGGGGAGTTCAGCGGGCGGATCAGCCTGCTCAACGATCCGCGCGAGACCATGGGGGCCGCCCTCAAGTACCTGGGTTACTCACTCAACAGCACCAGCCAAGCCGAGCTCGACGAAGCGACAGCCCTGGTTGCAGCCGCGACCGAAAACCTGCTCGTGTTCGACACCGACCAAGCCGATGAGTTGATGGCTACAGAAGAGACTCTGATCGGACATGGCTACTCGGGCGACATGTTCAATGGATTCCTCGAGACCGACAATCCGGACGGTTTCGTGTACTTCGTACCGAAGGAAGGCGGCGGTGCATGGGTCGACACGATCGCAATCCCGTTCGACGCTCCGCACCCGTGCACGGCCACGACATACATCAACTGGCTACTCACCGCTGAACGGGGCGCCGAGCTGACGAACTTCGCCTACTACTCGACGCCCAACGAGGCCGCCATCCCCTTGTTGTCCGACGAGCTTCTTGCTTTCGAGTCCGACCCGAACCAGCTAGCCGGTGGCCCGGAGTCGCTCGAGCAGTTCCTCGACACGGGCGACTTCGAGACCAACTTCTCCGACGCCTTCATCGAGGCGAAGGGCTGACCCCACCCGTGTCTCCTGCGATCACCCGTTCGTCCGTCGAACCGATCGACGGACGAACGGGGACCGTGCATGCGGGGCACTACGGATCGTTCAGTGGGGCGCGGATGTCGGCGCTGATCGACGAACAGCTCGACGACCTCGCATGTCGTTGTCAAGCCACACCCGAAGGATGTTCCAATGGTTCGTGATCCAAGATTCGACCCCCTGTTCGAACCCGTTCGGATCGGTCCTGTGACCGCGCCGAACCGCTTCTATCAAGTCCCGCACTGCACGGGGATCGGCTACAAGCGGCCACAGAGCCTGGCGGCACTGCGCGAGGTCAAGGCCGAGGGCGGCTGGGGCACGGTGTGCACCGAGTACTGCTCGATTCATCCGTCGTCGGACGACGATCCGTTTCCGTCCGCGTCGCTCTGGGACGATGAAGACATCCGGTCGCTCGCGCTCACAGCCGACAAGGTGCATGCGCACGGCGCGCTCGCCGGGGTCGAACTGTGGCACGGCGGCGCGGCCAGTGCGAACCACTACTCGCGCGAGCCACCGATCGCGCCGTACAGCCGGCCGGCCGGCGTCTACGACCCGGTCCAGACGCGGGCGATGGACAAGTCCGACATCCTCGAGCTGAAGCGCTGGCACCTCGCGGCCGCCCGCAGAGCACAACGGGCCGGCTTCGACATCGTTTACGTGTACGCCTGTCACTGGTATCTGTTGCGCCAGTTCCTGCTGCCGTCGAACCAGCGCTCCGACGAGTACGGAGGGTCGCTCGAGAACCGGGCACGCCTGTTGCGAGAGTTGATCGTGGAGACGAAGGAAGCGATCGGCGACACGTGCGCCGTTGCCGTGCGGTTCTCGGCGGGCGGAGCCGGGCCCGACGACGTGGGGGACTCGGCGGAATCCCGCGAGGTGCTCGAGATGCTCGGCGAACTCCCCGACCTATGGGACATCACGGTCAACGACTACACGCTCGACATGGGGAGCTCGCGCTTCGTACCCGAAGCCGGGCTCGAGTCGACGATGTCATGGGTGAAACAGGTCACGAACAAGCCGGTCGTGAGCGTGGGTCGCTTCACGTCGCCCGAAACGATGCTGCGCATGGTGCGACAAGGCGTCATCGATCTCGTCGGCGCTGCCCGGCCGTCGATCGCCGACCCATTCCTGCCTCGCAAGATCGCCGAGGGGCGCGACGACGAGATCCGCGAATGCATCGGCTGCAACATCTGCTACGCCGGCGACCAGACGGGCACTCCGATCCGCTGCACACAGAACCCCACGATGGGTGAGGAGTGGCGCAAGGGTTGGCACCCCGAACGAATCCCGGCCAAGGGTTCGGACTCGACCGTCCTCATCGTCGGTGGCGGGCCGGCAGGCCTCGAGGCGGCCGTCGCACTCGGTCAACGCGGCTACAACGTCGCGCTGACCGAGGCGCGCAACGAACTGGGCGGGCGCGTCACTCGCGAAGCGACACTGCCCGGACTCGCGTCGTACGGGCGGGTCCGCGATTGGCGACTGACCCAGATCGACAAGCTGCCAAACGTCGAGTGTTACCCCGCAAGCCTGGTCGACGAGGAGCAGATCCTCGAGTTCGGCGCAGACCGCGTCGTCATCGCCACCGGGGCGCCTTGGCGTCGAGACGGCACGGGGCGATGGCTCGAATCGCCGGTCGCGGGGTGCGAGCGCCCAGCGGTGCTGACCCCTGACGACATCATGGACGGAACGCTCCCGGCAGGGCCGGTCCTCATCTACGACGACGACCACTACTACATGGGAACCGTGATCGCCGAGCGGCTGCGCGCCGCCGGCCTGGAGGTCCGCATCGTGACCCCTGCAAATGAACTGTCAACGTGGACAACCCACACCGACGAACAGTTCCGGATCCAGGCGAGAATGCTCGGTCTCGGAGTCACCATCGACACCGGGCTCACCCTGGCAGGCGTCGACGAGACCGCGACACGACTCAAGTGCGTCTACACCGGTGCCGTCCACGAGGTCGAGACCGCGGCGGTCGTGATGGTCACGTCTCGAACGCCGGTCGACTCGCTGTACTACTCACTCGAGGGACACATCGACGTCACACGGATCGGCGATTGCCTCGCGCCCGGCACGATCGCGACATCGGTGTATTCCGGCCACCAGTACGCTCGCGAGATGGATGCCGATCCTCCGGCCGATGTCCGCTTCCTCCGCGAACGGGCGGTTGCACCATGAGCGGCGCGCCAGGCTTCCTGCGGCCGGATGGACCCGCCAAGGTGACGGGCGAGGGTCGCTACGTCGCCGATATCACGCTCACCGGGATGCTCACCGCCAAGTTCTTGTTCGCTGGGGTGGCACACGCCCGGATTACACGGCTCGACGTGAGTGCCGCACGGGAGATGCCTGGCGTCTTCGCGGTGATGACACAGGACGACGTGCCCGACGTCCGCTTCGGCTCGGTCGCCGACCGCACGTTGTTCGCGAAAGACGTGGTGCGTTTCGAGGGCGAGGTCGTGGCCGCGGTCGCGGCGATCGACGCCGAGACGGCGACGCGGGCGATCGACGCGATCGTCGTCGAGTACGCCGAACTTCCGGTCATCGACGACATCGAAGTCGCGGTGCTCCCTGACTCGCCGCTCGTCCACGAGGAATGGGCCTCCTACAGCGCCGACGGGGTCGAGCGTGACGGAAACATCGCCTCGTTCACCTCGATCACCCGCGGCGACGTCGACGCCGCGCTGGGCGCCGCGCACCGCGTGGTCTCGACCCGCCACATCGCCGACGCGTCGCAAGCCGTACCGATCGAACCGCATGGCGTGGTCGCGCAGTGGGACGGCGGTCGCGTCACCATCTGGACTTCGACACAGGTTCCCTTCCAGGCACGTAACGGCGTCTGCGAGACGCTCGACCTACCGACCAACAAGGTTCGGATCGTGGTGCCGCATATGGGGGGCGGGTTCGGCGGCAAGTGCGGTTTCCACTACGAAGCCCACATCGCCGCACTCGCTCAGGCTGCGCGCCGGCCCGTGCGGCTCGTGTTCACCCGCGAGGAGGAGTTCCTCGCGCCCGATCGGCGGCGCGAGGGGATGGTCATCGAGATCACCTCCGGCGTCGACGATGCCGGCCGGCTGACCGCCCGAAAATCACGGGTTGTGCTCGACAACGGCGCATACACCGCCGATGCGTCATTCTTCCCGCACATGGCGGCTCTGCATGCGCTGGGCCCGTACAAGATCGACAATGTTCACGTCGAGTCGTCATCGGTGTACACGAACCACCAGCCGTCCGGGTCCGTCAGAGCGCCGACCGCACCCCAGACGTGCTGGGCGCTCGAATCCCACACCGACGAAGTCGCGAGGGCCGTCGGCGTCGATCCGGTCGAGTTCCGCCTGGTGAACGCGATCGACACCGGAGCCACAGGTGTCACCGGGCAGGTGTACGACGAGATCGGGCTCCAACAGTGCATTCGGTCCGCGACCGAACAGGCCGGCTACGGCGACGACCTGCCCGACGACGAAGCGATCGGCGTCGCGATCGGTTGGTGGCCGAGCCTTCCCGACCCGTCAGGCGCGTATGTGAAGATCGACAGCGACGGAAAGGGCATCATCATTACGGGCGCGCAGGAATGCGGGACCGGGTCGGTGATGACGCTGCCGATACTCGCCGCCCGCGAGTTGGGCATGGCACCGGAGGACTTCGAGATCGTCTATCAAGACACCAGCGTCGCTCCGTACGACACGGGTGCAACCGGTTCGCAGACACTGCTGAACAACGGGCGGGCCACGATCGAGGCCGCCCGCGAGATCGCCGAGCAATTGCGGGAGCTCGCCGCCGACAAGCTCGAGGCGGCCGCGACCGACATCGTGCTCGCCGACGGTGCCGCTCATGTGACCGGGTCGCCTGAATCATCGATTGCGATCACCGAACTCGCCGAGATCGCCTCCGGGGCCGAGATGTTGATGGGCAAGGGATCCGGAAGTCCGCCCGAGTATCCGGAGGCTTCCGTCTCGGGATGCATCGGCGATCAGGGTCTCAACGGCTGGGCAGGCCCGCAGTTCTCGTGTCACGCCGTGCGGATCCGCCTCGACCGCGACACCGGCGTCGTCAGGGTGCTCGATGTCGCCGCGGCACACGACTCGGGGGTCATCATCAACCCGGTCGGAGCGACCGGGCAGGTCGAGGGAGGCGTCCTCATGGGGATCGGCCAAGCCCTGACCGAGCGGACCGTCTTCGGCGATGACGGCAACCAACTCAATCCGGCGCTGCTCGACTACAAGCTCCAGACCGCCGCTGATGCGCCGAGCATCACGATCTCATTCGTCGAGACGTTCACGCCGAACATGGGGCCCTACGGGGCCAAACCGATCGCAGAGGCTCCGAACATCGCCACGGCTGCCGCGATATCGAACGGCATCACCAAGCTCACGGGCAGAGCGGTCCGCAGGCTACCGATGACTGCCGAGCGGGTCTGGGAGACGATCACGGACGGTGCGCAATGAGCCTCGTGATCGCCGAGTCTCTCGACGAGGCACTGGCAGAGGTTGCTGCCGGTGCGCGGCCGATTGCGGGAGGCACCGACCTCGTCGTCGCATCGAGACAGGGCACCGTGCCCTTGCCTGAGTCGTTGGTGGCCATCGATCGCCTGATCGAGCTGAGCGGGCTGTCGGGCGGCGATGACGGTGTGCGGATCGGCGCCGTAGTCACCCACGCCCGACTGATGACCGACGCGACCATCGTCGACCAATACACAGCGCTGGCCGATTCCGCGGCCCTCGTCGGTTCGCCCAGCACTCGCAACGTCGGCACCTTGGGCGGCAATGTGATGAACGCGTCGCCGGCGATGGACACCGGCGCACCGCTGCTCGTGCTCGACGCAACCGCGGAACTGCACTCGTCTTCCGGCTCACGCCAGGTCATTCTCTCCGATCTCTGGATCGGCCCGGGCGCCACCAGCGCGTCAGCCGACGAGTTGTGCGTCGCGCTCCAGCTGCCGCCACGCAAGCCGCTGAGTGGAAGTGCCTACGTCCGCCTCGAGTACCGACGAGCGATGGAGATCGCCGTCGTCGGCGCGGCAGCATCGATCACGCTCGACGCCGACGGGATGGTGATCGAGGGGCGTGTGGCGCTCACCGCCGTAGCGCCCACGATCATCGAGGTCGACAAGCTTGACCTGGCTGCGACGACACCGGCTGTCGCCGCAGCACGGGCCGCGACGGCGGCGCGCTTGTCGGCCAGACCGATCAGCGACATCCGCGCCAGCGACACCTACCGGTCGCATGTCATCGGCGTGATGGCGGCGCGGGCCGTCGACGCTGCCGCCCGCCGCGCAGCAGGCGAAACGATCGCCGTGCCCGTCAACCGAGCAACCGGGATTGGAGCCGCTCGATGAACCACGACTACGTCCTCAACGTCAACGGAATCGACTATCCGATCTCTACCGATTCGTCGCGCAACCTGCTCGGCGTGATCCGGTCGGACGTCGGGTTGACCGGCACCAAGGAGGGCTGTGACGACAGCGAATGCGGCGCGTGCATGGTCCTGCTCGACGGTCAGCCGATCAACTCGTGTTCGTACCTCGCTGCGCAGGCCGCCGGAAGGGCGGTCACCACGATCGAAGGCATGGTCGACGACGACGGTGACCTCGCCCTTCTCCAACGCACCCTGCTCGAAGAGGGCGGTGTGCAGTGCGGATTCTGTACGCCGGGCATGGTCCTGTCGGCTCGCGCTCTGCTCGACCGGACTCCGAACCCGACCGAGGAGGAGATCCGCATCGGCCTCTCCGGGAACCTCTGTCGTTGCACCGGGTACGCCAAGATCGTCGCCGCGGTCGCACGCGCCGCCGAGCAGACGACAGAAGACGCGATGTGACGGACCTGCGCGAGGGGTCTGCGGCCACACAGTCGCCGTTGCCCGGCCGCGCCCAGTTGGTCATCATCGACTGCGGCATCATCGGATGCAGCGTCGCGTACCACCTCACCCGACGCGGGATCACCGACGTGCTCGCGCTCGAACAGGGCACGCTCACGTGCGGGACGACATGGCACGCGGCCGGTCTTGTCTCACAGCTCAAGGCGACGCACAGTCTGACAAAGCTCACCGCGGGCACGTCCGAGATCGAGGTGGCCACCAAGCCGATTCCTGCGACCGCGTCAATTCGTTCGTTCCGCGACCCACGAAACCTCCGCGTGAAGGTCTGAGCCAGCGAGGTGACGGCCGACGTGCACGACTCACTCGCAGGCGCGCGACCGGAGGTCTTCTGGTCTGATCGCGGTGATGCTCCGCCTCGCCGCCCGATGCTCCAGGGCACAATCGACACGGACTTGGTCGTCGTCGGTGGCGGGTTCTCCGGGCTCTGGGCCGCGATCCACGCCAGCGAGACCCCCGGACGCACGATCGTCGTCCTCGAAGCCGAACGCGTCGGTCACGGCGCGTCCTCGCGCAACGGCGGCTTCTGCGAGGCCTCGCTCACTCACGGCCTCCGCAACGGGCTCGCACACTGGCCCGACGAGATCGACACGTTGGTGCGGCTCGGCGTCGAGAATCTCGACGAGCTGTTGCAGACGGTCGAGGAGGAGGGCATCGACGCTGGCATCGAACGGACGGCCACCCTCTCGATCGCGACCGAACCATGGCAACTCGACGAGTTGCGGGGCGGCATCGACGTGTACGAGCGCCACGGCGAGAAGCCCGAACTACTCGACGCCGCGGCGACCCGCGCCCGACTCGACTCACCGACCTACCTCGGAGCCACACGCAGCGACGGGGACGCCCTCGTCGACCCGGCCCGTCTCACGTGGGGGCTGGCCGATGCCCTCGAACGGCGCGGGGTCGCACTCCACGACGACTCTGCGGTAATCGCCATCGACGAGGACGGCTCGCGCCTGCGCGTGCGCACATCCAACGGCACGGTCCGCGCCGATCGAGTGATCGTTGCCACCAACGCCTACCGAGGGCCGATCAAACAACCGCGCCGCTACGTGATTCCGGTCTGGGACTACGTCTTGATGACCGAACCCCTCTCCGATCCACAACTCGGCGAGATCGGGTGGTCCGGACGCGAGGGGGTGTCGGACGCAGGCAACCAGTTCCACTACTACCGGCTCACCGAGGACAATCGGATCCTGTGGGGCGGCTACGACGCGATCTACCACTTCGGCAACAAGGTCGACGATGCGCTCGGACAGCGCCGGGCATCTCACGAGATGCTCGCCGAGCACTTCTTCGCGACGTTCCCGCAGCTCGATGGACTCCGCTTCACCCATCGATGGGGAGGCCCGATCGGAACAACAAGCCGCTTCACGGCGACGTGGGGCACCTCACACGGTGGACGATTGTCGTGGGTCGCGGGCTACACCGGTCTCGGCGTCGGCGCGAGCAGGTTCGGCGCACGGGTCGCGCTCGACCTCGTCGACGGGCTCGATGCTGAGCGCACATCGCTCTCGATGGTTCGACGCCGTCCGTTCCCGTTCCCCCCGGAGCCCCTACGGTGGGCGGCTGTCGAGGCCACCCGCCGAGCGATCGTCCGTGCCGATCGTCGCGGCGGGCGGCGTGGGCCCTGGCTCGGCCTGCTCGACCGGTTCGGCATCGGGTTCGACTCGTGACCGGCGTCTCGTTGTGGAGCGACACCCTCGGCTACACGCCGCGTCGGCGGGATCCGCTGGCGACCGATCGAGCGGATGTCGCCATCGTCGGCGGCGGCTACACCGGCCTGTGGGCGGCCTACTACCTGGCGCTTCTCGATCCGGGCCTCGAGATCGTCGTCATCGAGCGCGAGCACGTCGGTTTCGGCGCCTCGGGGCGGAACGGCGGGTGGTGTGTGGGCGAACTCGCCTCCGGGCTCGACCGGCTCGCCTCTGCCGGAGGAGCCGAGGCCGCACTGGCGCTGGTGAAGGAGATGTTCGCCACCGTCGACGAGGTCGGTCGAGTGTGCGCGCAGGAGCGGATCGAGTGCGACTGGGCGAAGGGCGGCACGATTCGGCTGGCGCGCAACATGGCGCAGTTGACCCGAATCCGGGCCGAGGTCGAGCACCATCACGCGGCCGGGTTGGGCGAGGCCGACCTCCGTCTGCTGTCGGCCGAGGAAGCGCGCCGTCATCTCGATGCGAGCGACGTGTGTGGCGGCATGTTCTTCGCGCACACAGCTGCACTGCATCCGGCGAAACTCGTTCACGGCCTGGCCGATGCGGTCGAACGCCGTGGGGTGACGATCGCGGAGGGTACAGCCGCGACGAGGATCGCGGCGGGGGTCGTCGAAACCGACCGGGGCGCGCTCCACGCGCCCGTCGTCGTGCGTGCGACCGAGGGCTACACCGCCGGCCTCGACGGGGAGAAACGCACGCTCGCACCGCTGTATTCGCTGATGGTCGCGACCGAGCCGCTCCCTTCGGAGACCTGGGGCCAACTCGGGCTCGCGGAGCGACAGACGTTCGCCGACGACCGGTACCTGGTGATCTACGGCCAGCGCACCGCCGACGATCGCATCGCGTTTGGCGGCCGGGGGGCACCGTACGGCTACGGGTCGCGGATCGATGCGTCGATCGAGACCGATTCGGGGACCTATCGCCTCGTCGAGGAGACTCTGCGCGAGCTACTCCCCTCGCTCGGAGAGGCCGAGATCACCCACCGCTGGGGAGGTGTGCTCGGTGTCCCGCGCGACTGGTTCCCGTCGGTGCGGTACGACGCGTCGTCGGGCTTGGCGACCGCGGGTGGCTACATCGGCGAGGGTGTCGCGGCGGCCAACCTCGGCGGACGCACACTCGCGGAACTCATTACGGGTGTCGACTCGATCCGCACCGACCTGCCGTGGGTGGGACACCGGTCGCGGCGATGGGAACCCGAACCCCTGCGCTGGTCGGGGATCAACATCTCGCTGCAACTGATGGCCTCAGCCGACCGCGCCGAGGCGCGGACCGGCAAACCCTCGCGCCGAGCGCAGGTGTTGTCCCGAGTGCTGCGCTGACCCCGAACACGAGAGCCTTAAGCCTCAGTCCTCGGCGAGGAAGCGATCTGCCTCGTCGACAAGACGCGTCCACGACCGTTCGTCAGGGCACATCACGTGGTTGGCCGTGCCGAGCGGGACGAGCCGGCCGCCAGGGATGAGGACCGCCTGCTCGCGCGACCGGCTCAACCTGCGACCCGTCAAACGGGGACGATCGGTCATGCCGACGGCAACACCGACGACACGAAACACAGGCTCAACCGCACCGGGAACTATCGTCCGATTCCACCCGACGACCCTGACTTCGGCCGCCTCTACCGGCGCCCTAACGACGCCGAAAGCATCACCCGTCACCTCGACGACACGCTCTGGCTGCGGCGGGCGCACAGCATCGGCCAGTACCGCCGACCCTCAACGTGCTCACCTACGCCCTATGTGCCAACGGACTCGCACTCCACCTCCACCGACGACGACAACACGCAACTGCGGCATAGCGCGACCGGGCACGAACCCCACCCACCAGGTTCGACACACGCTCCACAGCGCCACCACCGCCGGCACCAACCGTCGAAGTCCACCGATTCAGGTGCCAAACCGGGTCGCCGCGACCGTTCTCCAACGGTACGCTTCAGCCGCCATAACCGTTCGACCGGCCTTCGGAGGTTTTCTCCCAGGTTTTCGACCGGTCCCGCCCAGATAGCTCAGTCGGTAGAGCAACGCACTCGTAATGCGTAGGTCAGGAGTTCAATTCTCCTTCTGGGCTCTGAGAAACACCAGGTAGATCGGCATTTCTGGCCGAACGCTCCACATCGGTCGAAGCGTCATCCAAGATCTATCCAAGATTTTCGTGTAGCGTTTGCGCCGTGAAGGGCTCAATGCGCGAGCGCCGTCCCGGGGTCTGGGAGCTTGTTGTACAGCTTCCTCGCGATGCCACGACCGCCCGGGCGAGGCAGCTCAGCCGCACCGTTCACGGCACCAAACGTGAGGCACAGCGTGCGCTCGCAGCACTCGTCACCGAGGTGTCAGCTGGAAAGATCACGTCGTCGACGACCACGCTGCGCGAGTTGTTGACTCGATGGCTCGACCATGTCGCCGATCAGTTGTCCCCCACCACGGTCCGCGAGTACCGGCGCCTCGTGTCGAAGATGATCGAGCCCGACCTAGGCAAGCTCACCCTGCGACGCGTCACGACACAGCGACTCGATGCGTACTACGCGACCCTCAGCCGCGAGCGCGGGCTCTCCGCATCATCGGTGCGTCACGTTCACGCCGTGCTGCGCGGTGCACTTGGCCAAGCTGTTCGGTGGGGATGGATCCCTACGAACCCAGCGGCAAGCGCGTCGCCGCCGAAGATCCGCCGACGGGAGATCAACCCACCCGCGATCGGCGACACGCGAGCGCTTCTCGCAACCGCCGACGAGCAGGACCCATCATTCGGTGCATTGCTGCGCGTGCTCGCAGCGACCGGCGCACGACGCGGCGAAGTGTGCGGTCTCCGGTGGAGTGACATCGATCGAGGATCGAGGACACTGGCGATTCAGCGGTCGGTCGCCTCGGTCGCCGGCGGAACCGTGGTGAAGGACACCAAGACCCATGCCGCGCGCCGGATCGCCATCGACCCGGAGACATTGGCGGCGCTCGACGCACAACGCGTCCGCATGGAAGAACTCGCCGCCGTCTGCCGGCTCGAGTTCGATCCCGACGGCTTCCTGTTCACCAGTGAACCCGACGGTTCGCAGCCACTCCATCCCGACACTGTCACCGGAAACTTCCGCCGGATCTGTGACCGGGTTGGGCTCACCGGAGTTCGCTTGCACGACCTACGTCATCTGCATGCGACCCAGCTACTGGCAGCTGGCGTGCCGGTCCGCACCGTGAGCGGGCGGCTCGGTCATGCCAACGCAGCAACGACGCTGAACGTCTACGCCCACTTCCTCGAAGCCAGCGACCGGGACGCTGCCGACGTGATCGGCGGGCTCCTGCAGCCGCCGACCGATTGACGTCGCCGTTCCTGAGTGTCCGTTGCGTCCGACGTCGCAAGGTTGGGTCAGACTGTGTGGCGTGAAGCGGTCGACAGCGATACGCCACCTGGTCGAGATGGCCAAGGTCGCCACTGATCGCCTACGGCTCCGCACGGATGAGCTCGGCTGGCCGCTCGACGAGCTGTGGGTCGCTGGCGCACTGCTCGAATCGGTCGACGAGCTCGACCACGGCTCGGTCGTGTTGATGATCGACCTGCCAACAGACGATCTCCCGTGGCTTGCGGTCCACCTGACCGCAGAGTGGATCGGCGAGCAACTCAGACTCGGCAAGCGACCGCTGTCGTGGAGCTACCGGCCGACCGCTTGGCCAGCGTGGACCTACCGAGACCAGCGAGTCGCGCGGTTCTGGTCGGCCACCGAGGGCCTCGACCAGGAGGCCATCGAAGCGCTGCGCACCGGTCGCACGCCGGAGGTGATCGAGCCCGGCCGAGACGAACTGATCGATCAGCTCGGCGTCGAACTCGGGGTAGCGAAGACACACCTTCGGTCAATCCTCGACGACTACTGGGACCACGACTGGCGACGAGCCAACCGCCACCATGCCACCCCCGAGAACCAGCTCTGGCGAGCCGCCACCGCCGTCACCGAGATTGAGGCAGCGATCACCGAGCACGGGCCCTGACCGAGCGCCCACCTGGCAGCCGCTCAACAGAGACCGGATCGCCGACCGGCGGCAGTATGGAACACGGTCGAATCCACCCACCCCTTTGGTGCGGATATTGCCGGACTCAGGATTGGTCGTAGCACGCCGCGGCGCCGTGATTACCGAGCACTGCACTGGGGCCGAACCCGAGTGGCGCCTTGATGCTGGATCGGGTTACGGCGCTCGTGTTATGGGCGGCAGCACAGCGACCGCACTATGCATCCTGCCGGTTCCTGAGCGCGACGCAGCCCGACGAGCCTGTGGCGTTACGGCGCGCCGCGGGTCGGGACGTGGTCGGATCGCCTCGGTGTGGCGTCGCCGACCGCTCGGTTGAGCATGGATTGAGTGCGTAGGGTTTCAGTTGCTGTCGTGGTGACCGCCGATGCGTAGTGGCTGCCATTCCAGTGTCTTGCTGATGGTGACGCCGGACTGGTGCGGGGGCAGCGGCACGGTTGAACCGCCGCCGATCATGTTGGGCTCATCTGGCAAGGGGTCTGCACGGCAACCTGACCGGGGGCCCGCCGGTGGTGAGACCTGTTCGGTCCGCCTCACTCCGTCCAGCTGCCACCCCGAGGAGGTGAGCTGGTCCTTCGGTTCGGCCGAGGGTGGAGTCGGCTCGTAGTCACACCGCCGGTCGGGCCGCTGCCCGTGGCAGGATGAATCGTTCGCAACTACTGGTGAGGTCCGATGTCAGACGACTACGAAGACGATCTTGAAGACGAAGAGTTCGGCGATCCAACCCGGGTCCGACAGTCATCGGACCACCACCATCTCCTCAACGTGTTCCGTGATCTCACACTGCTCACGGACACGGGACGGCTCGACGAGATTGCAGGAGCGATCACCAAGCGTCTCGCCGACCCCTGGAGACGGGCGACCGAACACGACGAATCCGACGTCAACCGGGGAATGGTCGATTGGCGTGTGTTCGAGCGCCTCGCCGACAGCGAACGCCCAGGCGCATTGTTGTTCCTCGTCCCGAACCGCACCGAGGGCAACCTCTACGTGTCGAACATCGTCCCGACCGAGGGACACTCGCTCGGCGTCGAGAACTACAACGAGATCCTCGTTGAGTTCACCGACCGCTTCGCCCGCCCTGTCGCCGATGACCGTGCGATCCGCTGCGAACTGACATCCGACTGGGTGGACTTCGCCGGCGACCTCGGGGAGACGGCGTTTCAGGCGCTCGTCGCAGCGGCGATCTTCCCTACCGGCACCCACCCGAGTGATCGGGAGCGATGGATGAAGTTCATCCTCATCGCACGGCAGGAAGCGCTCGACGTCGATCTCGTCTTGCTCGCGCGATGGCTTGAAGCGGAGGGCTTCACTCCCCGCCGTGCGTCCAATCTCGTAGAGGAGTACGACTTCGCGCTGAAGCTTCTCGACTTCTACGACCGGTTCTGACGTCCCGTTCCCGTGGCTGCGCTCGCCCCCGATGATCCGCTGCTCACAGCCGCACGCGTAGTCGTTCTCGACGCGTGCTCCACCCTCGACGTCATCCGGATTCCGGTTCGCTCCGAGTGGTCCGCTGACGCCGAAAGCGTCCAGCAGGTGCTCGCAATTGCCGGCGACGCGTCCGCTTTGCTGCTGTCGATCCCAGAGGCGATCGAAGCGGAGTATCAGAAGCACAGCCAAGGCACAGTCGAGGGTGTCCTCAACGAGCTACGCAAGCACCACAACACGGTGACCATCGAGGCAAGGTTCATGAAGGACCTGCTCAGGCGGTGCGGCGTTACAGCGGACGAACTTCCGACTATCGACCTGCCGTCGGATTGGGCGGAGACGCTCGCGGCCCAGTTTGCGAATCTCGGAGCGGACGTGCGAACGAAGCTGACCTTGGTCCCACACGACGAGGACGACGTTACGCCTGCGTACTCGCGCATAGCGAAGTCCCGCGCCCCTGCGGTGCAAGGGGCAGTTGGGATGAACGACTCGACGTTGTGCGAAGTAGCGCTTCGGATTGCCCGGCAACGACCGCCCGGCACGACAGGACTCCTGACATCGAACGACAAAGACTTCCGACAGTCCGGGTCGCTTCACCCTCAACTGGTGGCCGACTACGACGCCGGCGGCTTGGTGGACCTTCCTACCTGGCGTGACGCTCTCATGTTCGCCCGCGCAGAGTGAACTCTGACCAGTTGAGGGTGTGAGTTCGCCGGAGGCCCCTCCATCCTGACCGACATTCCGTGACACCGCACCCGGGACGCGATGCGGCGCACAGCTGCTTCGCGTTCGAGTGATTCTGGGCATCAATATGTGGCACATGGTCGCGTGTACGAGATGGCGGTGGAGCTGTCGATGACTCTGTAGCGGGTTTGCGCTCGCCGCCGGTTCATTGTGGGCGGTCGGGAACTGGTGGCGCGGCGCCGATTGAGACTGGGGCCACAAACTCGTTGCCTCGATGACCATCATCTTCATGTCTTCTTGAACGGGTTCTGCGCTGCCGGCCACCGAGATTGCCAAGCACTGCACCGGGCCCGCAGTCACACCTTGGCGATTTCGTAGGTGAAGCCTCTCCAAACTCAGTTGCACTGGGCGAGGGCTGCTTCGAACTCGTCCATGATCTCGACGGCCATTGCCTGACCGTCGTCGGCCTTGTCGGCAACGTCATCCAAGTCCTCAAAGCCGGAGTCTGGATCGACCTGGAAGTCGGCGACCTGCTCGTGCATACAGCCGCGAATCGCTTCAATCTCGGCTGCCTGGGAGTCGGGATCAAGTCCGAACGTCATCGTGTCGATCATCGCAAACTCGGTGCCCGTCATGGCCCGAATCGCAGGATTCTTCGCGTGATTGACGCGACGGACACGATCTTCCGAATCAGCCAGAGCATTGCGCGCTGACGTCCTCGATCGGCGCCGACCAGGCGATCGTGCCCGCTGGCGGACTGAAGCCCCCATCCAGAGCGAGACCTCTGAAGCTGAGTGTTTGTTCACTCCGGCCGTGACCTCGGCGGCCCAGGCGGCCGCAGGAGCACCCCCGTCAAATGCATCTGTCGTTGAAAATAGCAACATGCCGCAAACTCGGCGAGGGCAAGACCCGCCGAGCCCACAAACGCCACCTCGCCAACCGCGTCATCCGACGCATGTGGAAAGACGAAACGCGAGGCCACAACAAACCCGTCAACATCGCCGCTTGACAAGGGAGCGTTCAACCCTCTCAGTGCCCACCGTCGCCGGGCTCACGCGGTGTCGGCATCGCCCGTTCCCTGGATCGTCTGGTCGTAGTCGATGATGGCTCCGGTCATCATTCCCGACTCGTCGCTCAGCACGAAAGCAAGCGTTGTCACCAACTCGGCCGGCTTGATCAGCCGCCCGAACGGCCTCGACGCCTCTGCGCGCTCCAGCCAGCCGTCGGTGGCGCCGTGGTACTTGCGTTGGATTGCGTCCTCGCCGGGCGTGTCCATCCATCCCGGATTGACCTGCACCACGCGGACCCGGTCGCGCATCAATTGGGACGCGAACGACTTCGTCATGATCGTCAGACCACCCTTGGAGATGCTGTACGGCGTGATGAACGGTGGTCCGCCGTAGCCGGCAACGCTGCCGATGTTGACCACCGTCGCGGGGCGGCCGTTCTTGCGGGCGAGCCTCGCGACGTCTTGAATGAGCTGGAATGGTGCACGCAGGTTGACGGCCATCATCATGTCGAACAACTCCGGCGTCGTGTCCCAGACGTCACCTCGATCCGTCATCGCGGCGCAGTTAGCGAGATGGTCGATGACGCCGAAATGGTCCTCGGCGGCCGGCACGATCGACGCAACGCTGTCGGCGACGGCAAGGTCGACCGCCAGGAAGATCGCCTCGCAGCCCTTGGCGGCCAATCGGTCGACGACCGCGGCACCACGGTCGTGATCTCGGCCGGTGACAAGAGCGCCTGCAAGACCTTCGTCGGCGAGTCGGTGCAGGAGGGCCTCACCGAGCCCCTGCGTCGATCCGGTCACGATCGCGACCCGACCGGAAAATCGCTGGTTCGTTTGATTCATGCCCCGACTCTAGGGCGAGCCTCGCCACAGCCGGGACACGATCATTCGGCGAGACCGCCGGCCCCAGAGTTCCTGCTCCGCTCGATTTCGATGGGTGGTCAAGACATCGTATTGATCTCGAGAAGTCGTTCGAACCGTGGCCGCACCACCCGCTGAATCTGTGCTGCTCGTTGGTCCGGTGTGACGCGGACGGCTTCGCCCCAGAGCGCCCGACCGACCATGAAGCCCGAACACCCGGCGGCCGCCGCGATCGTGAACTGATCGACGAAGTCCTCGAACGTGCCACCGCCCGACAACATCGCCCATGGCATCTGGGCGATCTCGGTGATCGCTGCACAGGTGTCGGCAGAACCCGGGTATGGCAGCTTCAAGAGGTCAGGTTTCATCGCCGCGAATCGTCGGGCCGTGGTGACGACGACACGCGGTCGATCCTCTGGCGAATCCAGGTCGTAGAACAACGGCTCGAGGGCGAGCGGCATTCCTGCCGCTTTGCACTCGGCGAGAACGGTCTCGGCCACGGCTTCCTGAGCGGCGGCCAACGGCCGGTCGGGGTGATACGGCAAGAGCAGCTTGGCCACGGCCGCACCTGATTCCATCGCCTGTTCGATCGACCAACCGTCGAGGATCGTCGTGGGAGCTGCGCCCGGGTCGGCGAGGTACCCCTGGGACTCGAGCGCCGCGAGGAATCCGACCCCGTCGGGAAGTACGCCGGCATCGATGACCTGTGGGATCGAAAACTCGGGTTCGAGCATCACACCGGTAGCCAGATCCGCCACGTGGGCGACCAGTTCGATCTTGAGCGCCGTAATGTGCTCGGCTGCGATCGATTCGGGATTCGTCGGCGCGAGGAATTGCCTCAACGAATCGCGATGGTCGATGGCGAGGATCGAGAAACGGTCGTTGTCGTCGGAGACCGCCCTCAGCGACGGCTTGCTCACGGCTCGGTGACGGGGAGCACCCAGTCGCGGTGATCCCAGTCATCGTGAATCCACGTGTACGCCTCGTGGAAACACGGAGGCGTCCTGCGCTCCTCGTCAACCAACTCGCCGGCGAGGAAGTTCAAGAAGAACATGTGCGAACTCGGGCATGTCACGCTCGTGTGATACCCCTTGGCCACCAACACGGTTTCACCATCGTGGGCGACGAATTGTTCGTCGAAACCTTCGTCGTCACGCCAGTTGCGATGGATCGCGAAGCCATCGGATGGATCGAGGCGGAAGTAATACGTCTCTTCCAAATACGGAGATCCGTCACGGCCGTCGTGGCAGTGCGGAGCCCACCCCGACCAGGTGCCCCGCGGCACGTACACCTCATAGAGGATCAACCGTTCGGCAGGCAACGGTGGGGCCAGCACATGATTGACCTGGCGGAGCGCAGCGCCGCCACCCCTCAGCTCGGACTTCATTTCGTCGGGTGCAAAAAGGCGGATCGGATACTTGCCCTCGGCGGGGGCCGACCCGATCGCGAACTCGAACCGACCCGATGTGACGACCTCGATCGGTGTGCCGGGAGGTGCGTACACGATCGCCGGCATCTGCTCGAACACCGAGGTGCGGCTCAGCTCGAACCGTTGATCGCCGGCGCGGACGATACCTGAACCGGAAAGTGGCACGATCGCGGTCTCCTGATCGAGAAGCCGGCAAACATGAGCATCTTCGCTGCCAAGTTCGACCACGGCGAAACTGAGGTACTCCCAACCGGCATCGCTCGGGGTCACCGACAGGCGCACGGTGCCCTCGTTGGTAGGGGTGCGGTGGTGCTGACTCATGATCAACCGATCTCCCTGATGCGAACAGGTCGCCCTTCTCGTACCGACATCCAAGCCGCGAGACCAATCGCCAGCGGTGCTCGCCCGGCGACACCATCGACGGGACTCTCTCGATCGGTCGTCGCCATCTCGATAAAGGCCGCCCACTGGTCGAGATAGCTCCGTGCGTAACGTTCGACGAAGAAGTGCACAAGCGATGGGCTCGAGAAACCTTCTTCGGTTGCAAGAACACCCGTGAACTCGTGATGGTTGCCCGACTCGGCCTTGCCGAGCGAACCGAACGCCTCGACCCGCTGATCGTACCCGTATGTGGCTTTGCGGCTGTTGTCGATCGTGGTGATCGCACCGTTCTCGTGGGTGAGCACCACGACGGCGGTGTCGATATCGCCGGCCTCGCCGATCGCCGGATCGACGCGTACCGCACCCTTGGCGAACACCTCGACCACCTCGCTACCGGTGACGTAGCGGGCCATGTCGAAGTCGTGGATCGTCATGTCGCAGAAGATGCCACCCGACGTCTTGATGTACTCAATCGGAGGAGGGCCGGGATCGCGGCTCGTGATCCTGCAAAGGTGTACGTCACCGACAGCCCCCTCGGCGACGGCATCGGCGACCGCCTTGTGGCTCGGGTCGAATCGGCGGTTGAATCCGATCTGGAGCTTGACCCCTGCGGCATCGACGGCTGCGAGTGCCCGGTCGACGGCTGCGAGATCGAGTGAGACCGGTTTCTCACAGAAGATCATTTTTCCCGCTGTGGCCGCGGCAATGATCGCCTCGACGTGAGTATCGGTGCTCGTGCAGATGGCCACTGCGTCGACGTCGTCGGCACCGACTGCCTCCTCGAGCGATCCGGCGACGCGAGCGCCGACATCCGATGCCACCGCTTGGGCGGAGGGGTGGTGCACGTCGAACACCACCGTGACACTTGTGTTCTTGACCCGTCGTTGCAGCATGGCGGCGTGCATCATTCCGATGCGGCCACAGCCGAGAATGGCAAATCTGAGATCGGTCATCGACGGCTCCCTGGCTTGGATCGAATCGAAGCTTGATCGTCCGACTCTGGACGTGTGTTCTGCACTTCCAACGAACTGATGATGCGACCGTCGACAATGGCGACGTCATAGGTCGCGATTGGTGCCCGTACCGGTTTGCGTCGGGGTTCACCGGTCTTGAGGTCGAAGCGTCCGTTGTGCTTGGGGCACTCGATCTGGCCGGTGTCGCACACGCCATCGGCCAGGTAGGCGTAGCCGTGGGTACAGATGCCGTCGACGACACACACCTCTCCGGAGTGCAGCCGGGCGATGACGACCGATCGGCCGGCGGCGTCCGCGCTCGTCATGTCACCGGGCGCGATGTCGTCGAGCGCGCCCAAGTCGACGCGTCCATCGGGCAACCTCGCTCCGATCGACAGATTGATCGTTCGTCCCATCGAGGCGGGTACATCCGGGATCGTCCGCCCCTCCAGTTCGTGGGTCGGGTTGCGTCGTTGCCGCAACAGTTCGCCCACGATCTCGCGGTATGCGCTCCAGATTGATCGGTTGGGCGCGGGGAGTGCATCCCGGATCTCGTCGTGAAGGGCGGGCAGGCGGTAGTACGGCACCGCCGGAAACATGTGGTGTTCGACGTGATAGTTCATGTTCAGGTACAAGAAACGCAAGACCGGGTTCATGTAGACCGTTCGAGAGTTCAATCGATGGTCGAGCACATCCTCTTGTAGCCCAAGGTGTTGTGTAGCCCCGAAGAAGACCATCAGCCACGCCCCGTAGATCGATGGCAGGCCGACGAGCAACAGCGGCACCGCGCTCTGAGCGGCGATTGAGACAGCCGACGCGCCTGCGAGAATGCCAACGAACAGGCGCGCTTCCCAAACGACGCGCCGGTGTTCGCTGGGTGGGATGAAGTCGAGCGCGGCGGCGTCGAGCTTGCCGAACGAGTGACGAACGAACCGGGCCAACGCGCTCGGCGCACTGACAAGGTTCGTGTAGTTCAACAAGAACTTGCGGATCGTCGGGGGGCGAGGAACTTGTATTTCGGGATCGCGGCCGACGACGAGAGTGTCGCTGTGATGCCGAAAATGCGACCAACGCCAATACGTGGGGCCGCGCAGCAGAAAGAACGACGACACGTAATAGATGGCGTTGTTGATGGGTTCTGATCGCGTCGCGGTGCCGTGACCGAACTCGTGCCACCTGGCATCGGCGGCTCCGCCGTACAAGGCGCCATAAACGAGGAAGAGTGGGATCGCCCACCAGTTTCCGAGTGACAGCACCGCCGCCGTCGCAAAGCCGACCAGGAGGACGAACCACAATACGGCGTCGGCGATGGCGCGACCATTCGTTCGTTCCATCAGCTGACCGAGGCGATCGGGATCGACGTGTGGTCGGAACCACTGCGCATCGGCGAGACCGCGCTCGACGGCGAGGGTCGATTCCTCTCCGCTCATCGCGTAGTCACGCCCGGAACGGCCTTCAAGGATGATCGCGATCGAGATCGACATGACCGTTACGCCCTCCGTTGAGCGACCTTGCCGGCGACGACCTCGTCGCGCGCCGCAAGGACCTCGGGTCGGTTCGACACCTCGGGCACGCCGACTTCCCAGTAGACCCCGCCCTCGGTCCATTCGTACGGGTGGGTCTGCAAGGCGATCACATAGCTGTGATCGGATGCGCGAGCACGCTCCATTGCCGACTCCAAGTCGGACACCGACGTCACCGCCTCGCTACGACAACCTTGGGCTTGCGCCAAGAGCGCAAAATCAACCCGGGTACCTTGGTCCCCCTTGCAGTCCTCGAGCAGATTGTTGAACGGCACCCCACCCTGGTTGATCTGCAAACGATTGATGACCGCGAATCCACCGTTGTCGCAGATGATGACGATGATCTTGTGACCGGACAACACCGAGCTGTAGAGATCGGAGTTCATCATCATCGTGGAACCGTCTCCGACGAACACGATGACCTCGCGATCGGGCATCGCCATCTTGGCCCCCCAGCCGCCAGAGATCTCATAGCCCATACACGAAAAGCCGTACTCACAGTCGAAGCTATTGAGCTCGTCCGCCCGCCACCCATTGTTGACCTCACCGGGGAAACCCCCGGCGGCGGCCAGCACATAGTCGCCGGGGCGTTTGTTGCGATCGATCGCACCGACGACCTGGGCGTAGGAGACCTTCTCGTCGTTGTCGTCGTGTGGCGCCGCGATCTTGTCGATGTAGCGGTGATACCCGGCGGTCAACGATTCAGAGCGTTCCGCCCACGCCTCGTCAGCTCGATGGTCGCCGAGCTTGACGCTCAGTTCCCCGAGACCCTCGCGGGCATCGGCAACGAGTGGGAGCGACCTGCGTTTGCCGGCGTCGAATCGGGCTGCGTTGAGTCCGACGATCTGCACGTTCGGGTCCTGAAAGACCGTCCAGGAGCCAGTGGTGAAGTCTTGGAGGCGGCTTCCGACCGTGAGCACGACATCTGCCTCGCGCGCCAGGGCATTGGCCGACTCGCAGCCGGTCACGCCGATCGGGCCGGCGTTCAGCCGATGGGCGGAGACCAGGCTGGCCTTACCGGCAACCGTCTCGACAACCGGAATGTTGTGACGCTCGGCGAAGGCGGCGAGTTCGGCCTCAGCGAACGAGTAGTGAACGCCACCACCGGCGAGTATCAGCGGACGTTTCGCATTCAGCAAGGCGTCGGTTGCAGCAGCTAGCTGGCCGGCGTCGGGACGCGGCCGAACAATTCGGTGTACACGGGTCTCCAGGAACTCGTCGGGCACATCGAAGGCCTGTGCCTGCACGTCCTGGGGAAGTCCGAAGAACGCAGGACCACAACCTGCCGGGTCGAGCATCGTGGCGATCGCGACGGGCAACGACGTGAGAATCTGGTCGGGGACCACGATGCGGTCCCAGTAGCGGGTAACGGACCGAAACGCATCGTTGACCGTCGTCGATGGTGTGCCGAACTGCTCGACCTGTTGCAGCACCGGGTCGGGAGTGCGGCTGGCGAACGTGTCACCCGAAATCAGCAACAGCGGCAACCGGTTGGCGTGGGCAACCCCAGCGGCGGTCACCATGTTCGTTGCGCCGGGACCGACCGATGATGTCGCGACCATGATCTGGCGTCGACGAACCGCCTTGGCGTAGGCCACACCGGCCAGCGCCATGCCTTGTTCGTTCTGGCCGCGCCAGGTCGGGAGCTGCCCGCTCGCCTCCTCGAGGGCGTGGCCCAGACACGTAACGTTGCCGTGTCCAAAGATCGCATAAACGCCGGGAAACAGCTGCGCCTCGGTGCCATCACCGAGTTCGGTGCGCTGTGCCGCCAGGTGGGCGACGATCGCCTGGGCGACGGTGAGCCGTTGAATACCCATCGGATTCTCCTCTGATCGTTTCGTTCAGTTCGTCGATCGTCGACTCATCGCGGCGCGAGGCGGTCGACGGTTTCCCATCGCTCGCTCTCCCACGAACGCAGCAGCGCGTCTTGCACGCTCACGTAATCGATGGCTTCGGCGAAGCCCGGGTGATGCTGGCGGCCCGCCGCGACCGAACTCAAGAACTCATAGTCCTCGATGACCTTCATGTCCTCGTACCCGATCGCGTTTGCATCGCCAGGAACAAAATTGCCGTGGTAGGGGTACCGGTCACCGGCGTACACCGTCGTGTACCCGCGCGCCTTGTCGCCGGCGAGAAAGAGCTGAAGCTCGTTCATCGTTTCAAGGTTCCATTTCAGCGAACCCTTGGTGCCGTAGACCTCGAACGCATTCTGGCTCTCAGGTCCCACAATCGAACGGGACGACTCGAACGTCCCCCTGGCCCCACCCTCGAACTCGACCATGCAGCCGAAATAGTCCTCGTTTCCGACCTGCCCAGTCGGATCACCCTGTTGGCCGAGGTCGTAATGGGTCCCCCCGGCCCTCGGCAGCGGGCGATCGGTGATGAAGGTGTGCCCGGTGCCGACAACACGCTTGATCGGTCCGACCAACATGTGAGCCAGATCGATCGAGTGGCTGAGAATGTCGGTCGACACGCCGTGTCCAGCCTCCTCGAGCAGGAACCGCCACGAGAGAATCCCCATCGGGTCCGAGCCGTACATCGAGAAGAAACGGCCGCAGTAGTTGGTGATCTCACCGAGCTCGCCGTCGGCGATCAACTGCTTGGCGTACTGCACCAGTGGCGCCCAGCGGTAGTTGTAGCCGACCCCGGTGACGACCCCGGCCCGTCTTGCTGCGGCTTCGATTCGCACCGTCTGGGCGGGGGTCCCACCAACGGGCTTTTCGCAGAAGACATGCTTGCCCGCCTCCGCCGACGCAACGGCGATCGGCTCGTGCAACATGTTGGGTGCGCAGATACAGACGACATCGACGTCGGGATTTGAGATCGCTTGTTGCCAATCGGTCGTGCCGCTGCCGAATCCGAACGACTCGATCGCAGCATCGACACGTGCTTGAACATTGTCGGTGACCACGATCAACTCCGGGTCGTAGGTGCGTTCCGGGAACAGCGTCGGGATCCGGATGTAGCTGCGCGCATGCGCTTGGCCCATCCAACCGAAACCGATGACGGCGACGCCGATCCTGCATCGCGTCATCCGACACTTCCGTTCGCGCTCGTCATCGGGCACCGGGGGTCGGCCGCCATGCCACTCCATTGGTCGCGCACCCAGTGATGGGCCGGGTCGTCACAGAACGCCATCGACCGTTCACCTCCCGGTCCCGCCAACACGTTGAGGTAATACATTGGGTATCCGGGTGCTGCTATGCACGGCCCGTGGTACCCCCGAGGAATGAGAAAGACGTCCCCGTCTCGCACCGGCGTATCGACCTCGAACGGATCACCCGGATCTCCCTCTGGCACATACGTGCGATGCATGCCGAAACCGGTCGATGAGTAATTCGTCGTACCGATCTCACCAATCCGGAAGTAGTAGATCTCCTCGTTGTTGACCACACACTCCGGCGACTCATCATGTTTGTGGGGCGGGTAGGACGACCAGTTTCCGTCAGGTGTCAAGAGTTCGACGCACATCAACCTGTCGGCGTGGTCCCACACCTCCGGGCTGAGGAAGTTGGTCACCTGCCGCGTCGCAGGTCCCGCGCCTCGCGTCTCGATCGAGACCCCCTCGACCGGTCCGTATCGGGGGGTGAGTCGCTGTGTCGCCTTGGCCATACACAGCGCGAATTCGCCACCGTGATGGCTCGACAATGAAACGTTCGCATCACGAGGTACGTATGCGAAGTCGGTGACCCGTTCGAAGACAGAGGTCCGACCGGTCAGGGTGAACTCGTCGTCGTCGCACCGCACGATGCAAGAACCCGACAACGGCAAGACGACCATCTCGAACTCCCCGGTGTCGAACATGACCCGATCGGCGCCGGGCCTCAGGGTTGCGACCCGCAGTCCGGAGTAGGTCCATCCTGCGCGGTCGGGCGTGAGATCGACGTCGTACGGTCCGTTGGCGAGGGAACCGGCCGGCTTCAGGAGATCGCTCACGCCGATCATGACGGATGCACGATCTGAACGGCCGTCGCGACGGCGCCCGCGACGTCGGCGTCGGGTGGATACAGCAGCGATCGCCCAACGACGAGTCCGCGCACATTGGGCACGGCCATCGCTCGGCGCCACTCGTCGAAAGCCGACGCTGGGTCGGGACCGGGAGCGCCGCCGAGAATGAGACCCGGCAGAGAGGTCGCCGCCATCACCCGTTCGATCTCATTCGTGGCCGGCAACTTGAGCCACGTGTATGCCGACGTCGAGCCGAGCGCCGAGGCAATCCCGACACAGCGGACCTGTTCGTCGACACTGGTGTCCAACACCGCCCGACCGTTGCTGCTCGTGTAGGCCAGCGGCTCGATCATCGCCATCAGACCGGCGTTGGCCAAACCGGTGATGAACTCGGCGCAGGCCTCGATCGTCGGCCTCGTGTTCGGATCGTCGGGGTCGATGCGCAACAGCATCTTGCCGCCGTCGAGACCCTGTTCGACGATCGAGGCCACGTCGTGACCGGTGAGCCGGTCGTCGAGTTCCCACGCGCTCCCCTGCAACCCACCGCGGTTCATCGACCCGATCGCAACCTTCCCGTCGAGCGCCCCGAGCAGGACAAGATCGTCCAGAATGTCGGGGGTTCCCATCACACCGTCGACGCCGGGGTCGGCCAATGCGGTCATTGTGCGTTGGATGAGATCGCGGCGGTTGGCCATCGCAAGCGGCTCGTCGCCAACGCCGTTGGCGCGCCGGGCGGGGTGGTCGACGGCGATGATGAACGTCGCTCCGTCGTCCGCGAGGATCGGCCGACGATGGCGACTCGCGTGGGCGGCGGCGATCGCTGTCGGGTGCAGCACACGTGTTTCGAGCAGCGTGCCCCACTGTTCATCGGAGATGATCATTTCAACACCTCGTCGATCTCGGCCGGCGTCGGCATCGCGTCGGAACACATGAGTCGGCCGGCAACGATCGCTCCGGCCGCGTTTGCTCGGCGGACGATCTCGATGGGGTCCCAACCCGACAGCAGCCCGTCACACAACGATCCACCGAATGCATCGCCCGCTCCGAGGCCACACACCACCTTGACGGGCACCGGCTCCACCACCGCACGCGTGTTCGGTGTTGCAACCAACACCCCTTCTGCGCCCTGTTTCACGATCGCGATCGAAATGCCCCGTTCGAGCAGCCGGTCGGCCGCTTGGTCAGGTACGCGTGTGCCCACCGCGATCTCACATTCATCTCGGTTGCCGACCGCCACGGTCGCATAACCGATCGCCGGCGAGATGTGCTCGGCCGCCTCCTCCGGCGAGTTCCAGAACATCGGGCGATAGTCGAGATCGATGACCGTGTGGGATGCACGACCGCGAGCGCGCAATGCGGTGATCGCGGCCGAGCGGCTCGGCTCTTCGGCGAACCTGGATCCGGTGAGCCAGAACAAAGGTGCGCTACGAATCGAGTCGATGGGTAGGTCCTCGACCGAGATGTTCATCTCTGGCCCGCGAGGCTCGCGATAGAAGAACAACGATGGTTCCTCAGGGGGCATCAGCTCGCAGAAGACAACCGGGGTCAGCAACTCTGGATCGGTGGTGACGTAGCCGTCGTGGACCCCGAAGGCCCGCAGGCCCTGCCTGATGAAGGCGCCGAATGCGTCGTTGCCGACCCGGTTGATCACCGCCGCTCGTCGACCGAGCCGGGCTGCGGCGACGGCCACGTTGGTGGGGCTTCCCCCGATCGATTTCCGAAACGTCGAGACGTCTGCGAGCGGCACATCGTGCTGCTCTGGGTACATGTCGACCGATGACCGGCCGAAGGTCAGGACTTCTATCTCGTGCAGATCAAATGCGGGGGCCAAGGCGGGTTCCCTCCAGGATGGTGGGCCGCTGCAGGCTCAGTTTTCATCGGATTCGAGTTCGTGGGCGAGCGCCTCGAGTTCCGCTCCGCCGGCCATCATCTGCACCAGTTCATCGCGGGGCAGATCCTCCTTGGCGAAGTTGCCCAAAGACTGACCACGGTTGAGGATCATGAAACGGTCGCCAACTGGGTACGCATGATGCGGGTTGTGAGTGATGAAGATCACGCCGAGGCCGCGGTTGCGCGCGGCGATGATGTACTTCAGCACCACGCCGGACTGCTTGACCCCGAGTGCCGAAGTCGGCTCGTCGAGAATTAGCACCTTCGCTCCGAAGTACACGGCGCGTGCGATGGCCACCGACTGGCGCTCGCCACCCGACAGCGTGCCAACCGGCTGGTCGGTATCGCGAATGTCGATGCCCATCCTGGACATCTCCTCCTTCGCGATCGCCTTCGCCTTCTTCACGTCGACGGTTCGCATCGGCCACACACCCTTGGTGGGTTCGGCACCGAGGAAGAAGTTCCGCCACACCGACATCAACGGAACCATCGCGAGGTCCTGATACACGGTGGCGATTCCAGCATCGAGCGCTTCACGGGGTGAGTCGAAGTTGACCTTCTTGCCGGCGAGTTGGATCTCGCCTTCGTCGTGTTGGTGCACACCGGCGAGAATCTTGATGAATGTGGATTTTCCGGCGCCATTGTCGCCGAGAACGCAGGTCACTTCGCCTGCGTTCACGTGCGTGGTCACACCTTGCAACGCAATGATGTTGCCGTAGAACTTGCCGACGTTGTCGAGATCGATCAGATTAGTCATCGGGAGGCCTCCGCCTTGGAACGAATAAAGTTGTTGCTGATCACCGCTGCCAACAAGATGACTCCGAGGAAGGCGAATCGCCAGTCGGAGTTCCAGCGAGCGGACGGGATGCCCTGCCGTGCCATGGCCATGATGAAGGCGCCAATCGCGGCACCGAAGGCAGAGCCATAACCGCCGGTCAGCAACGTGCCACCGACAACGGCGGCGATGATGTACTCGAACTCGAGGCCATTGCCGGTACCCGACTGAATCGTGTTCAACCGGAATGCCAGCAGCAAACCGACCAGCCAGGCCGCGGCCGAAACGATCATGAACAACTGCGTCTTGGTTCGAGCAGCGGGGACACCGATCTGGCGGGCTGCCTGCTTGTTGCCGCCGACAGCGAAGATCCAGCTGCCGAACTTGGTCTTGCCGAGCACGAGGGTCGCCACAGCTGTGACGCCGAGGAACCAGAGGAATTCGACTCGGAACTGGGCAGGCGGGATTCCTGCGTCGACCTCATCTTGGACCGTGAACAACAGCCGGACGAAGACCCCCGCGATCAGTGCGGTGAGACCCACGATTGCCGTGCGGCCCGCCAGCCGATCGGCGACGGTGTCACCTTTGCGTCGCTGCTGAAACCCTCCGCTGACCAACGCCCAGCAGGCGATCATCAGCGCACCAGCGAGCACGACCGAGAATGCCTCGGACCTGAACTTTTCGACACTGGATTGCCCACGGATGAAGAGGGCTAGTCCGAGCAGCGCTGCAGAGACGATCAGCAGAACTGCGGTTCGTGACGCCGGCGTGATCCGGCCGACCTGGAGTGCAACGACGGCGAGTACGGTCATGCCTCCAACGACGAGCGTCCCGAACAAGATCGCCCGCAGGCCCTGCTCTGTGGTCATGAACATGAACGCATAAATACCGAAGACACCCATGAATCCAAGCCAACCAATGTGCACGAATCCCTGGATGCGTGCCTCGTGAGAAGTGTTGAGGTGGTCACCTTCACGGCGATACGCCAGCCAACCACTGAGCACGCCGGCGAAGATCACCACTGGCCACTTCGCCCAGCCGATCAGGTCAAGGACGATCTCTTGGGACTCGACCCCGAGCCGCCACGCAAGCACGACACCGAGGCCGATCGCTGCGAGACCACCGAGCAGGAGATACAAATGTGTTCCCTCCAGGGTGACCGAACCGAGCGACTGGCGCTCGTAGCGCCATATTCCAAGGCCAACGAAACCGACCAGTCCCGAGATTGCGAAAAGGACTGCAATCAATGTGTTGGCTCCGACTCCGTCGGTGGAATGCATCAACACGATGCCGACGACTGCGCCGGCGATGCCAGCGAGGAATGCGAACATGCCCGTCGGGTTCAGCGTCGTACGGCGCTGGAAGTTGAACTCGTACACCGCCAGAGCGAGCAACAGGATGCCGCCGAGCACAAGAACCGTGTAGATCGGATCTCGAGCTTCCCAGACGTGGTCGTTGCGACTCCACGTCGAGCCGAAGATATTCACAAAGAAGTCGTATCCATGACCCTCGTCGATTCTGCCGACCGAGATGTTGTCGATGATCTTCTTCGAAAAGCCAAGTTTGAAACCACGAAGCACGAAGAACATCGCCAGGGTGACGATGAAGCTCGGCAAGGCGGTTTTTTCGACCATCACGCCGTTCACCCAGCCGATGCCGAGTGCGACGACCAGCGAGATCGGGATGGCGATAAACAAGCTGAGCCCGGCACCACCAAGTTCTCCGACATCCTTGACCAATAAGATGGTGACAATACCCAAGGTGCCGGTTGCGGCACCCGACGACAGGTCGAATTCGCCTCCGATCATGAGCAGTGAGACCGCTACGGCCATGATGCCAAGCGTTGAGGCAACCGCCAGAACTGGCATGATGCCGCCTGCCTGGCCGAAACCTCCGGCGACTGCCCAGAAGAACGCCCAGATTGCGGCAGCGCCGATAATTGCGCCGATCTCCGGACGAATCAACAGTCGTTGAAAGACCCCTCGATACGCAAGGCGCTCGTCGCCCCCGCCAGCATCCGCTGGCGGTTCGCTAGCTTTCTCGTTCGATTGTTCCCCGATGGCCGCGGCCGCGTCTGTCATTTCTTTCCCCATTCAGTGACAACGAGGTCCCCCCCTCGTTGTCTCTTACAAGTGACGTTATCCGGGGCGAACCTGGCGGTTCGCCCCGGACCTCGTCGTGATTACTTCACTTTCGTGAGTCTGTCAGTTAGCGGGTACCCGCATCGACAAGAGCGACAACAGCATCAGCGTTGCCGGCGTCGATGAAGCCCGGTCCGGTTAGGATCGGCAGACCGCCACCGGCGGTGTTCTGGTTGGTCACCTCGAGGTAGAGCAGGATGATCGGCAGGTACCCCTGGAGGTACTGCTGCTGGTCAACGGTGAACAGGATCTTGCCCTCTTGAATGTTGGCAAGCAGGTCCGGGGTCACGTCGAAGCCACCGATGATCAGGTCACGTCCGAGTGCCTCGGATGCCCGCAGACCGGACAGCGCAATAACCGGGCCAACACCCTGGAAGGCGTCGATGTCAGGATCAGCGGCGAGCGCTGCGTTGATTGCAGCTTCCTGTGCTGTCTGGTCGGCGTCGAGGTCCATGAAGCTGGCAACGACTTCACCAGTGAAGGTGTCGGCGACGCCTGCACAACGCTCGCCGAGGGCGACGTTGTCCTGCTCCTGGATGCCACAAAGGATCTTGGTTGCACCAGCATCGTTGAAGCGCTTACCTGCGCCCTGACCAGCGATGAACTCGGTCTGACCGACGTGAGTTGTCGCACCGATGGCCTCGTAGTCGTTCACACCAGAGTTGATCGTGTAGACCGGAATACCGGCTTCGACGGCCGCTGTCAGCGGCGGAATCAGCTGGTCGGGGCTTGGCAGCGATGCGGCGATGCCGTCACTGCCAGCCGCGATGGCTGCTTCGATATCCGATGCCTGCACACCCGGGTCGTTGTTGGAGCCCTGCCACACCAGCTCGACACCGACGGCCTCGGCGGCTGCTTCGGCGCCACGCTTGAGGACGGACCAGAACGGGCCGTCGTCGGAGTGGGTGATCATATGGAAGGTGAGGTCGCCGGATTGGGTCTGATCGACCTCTTCTCCGCTCGTGGCGTCACCGCTCGAGTCGTCACCGCTCGAGTCGTCACCGCTCGAGTCGTCACCGCTCGAGTCTTCACCGCTCGAGTCTTCGACTGCCCCCGTGTCGTCGCTGCCGCTGTCGTCGTCATCGCCGCCACACGACGCAGCAACGAGCGCCAGCACGGGCAAGAGTGCTAGCAGCTTCTTGGTCTTGGTCTTGGTCATTATCTCCCCTTTATAAGGTGATTTGTACGAGGAGGTGGAGACGAAGTCTCGACCTGCCTCAGGTACTCGATGCTCGTTTGAACATCGAGGAGTGGACCGCTTCCCACCTCGGGTTGCCCCGTTGTGATGGCGGCGTCTTGTTCGAGCACGTACCACTGGTCGTACCCGGAGTCTTCGAGGCTGCACACGATTTCGGCAATCGGCACATCGCCTTGGCCGAGATTGCAGAACATCCCAGCTTGCACACCTTCCATGATCGACCGGTCGCCGGCGAGCACAGGTACAGCCAGATCGAGATGGACATCTTTGAGATGGACATGGCGGATGCGGTCGAAGGCATCACGACTGAACTGAAGGGGATCCATCCCCCCGATCAGCATGTGGCCGGTGTCGAGTGTCCACCCGACGTCGGACATATCGAGGACGCGCAAGATGTCGTCGCGTGTCTCGACAATGGTGCGCATATGCGAATGCAGAGCCTGCACCATGCCATACTCGCCGACGATCTCGTCGATGATCGCGAGCATCTTGGCACTTTGTCGCCAGGCCCCCGAGTCGAGTTCGCGGCGAGGGCCCCAATCCCAGTCGGTGACCGCCGACGTGGCGAAGATCGTGCCGCCGGCGCCTGACATCAACCGTGCCAGGCGTTGGGTCGCGTCGATCGTGGCCTGCTCCTGGCTTTCGTCGTGAATCACCAGCGGCACGAATCCACCGATCATGCGCAAGTCGTAACGGGCGACGAGTTCAGCGAGCGCGGACGGGTCGGTCGGAAGGTAGCCGTCGGAACCGATCTCGGTCGCGGAAAGCCCGAGCTGTCGCATCTCGTCGAGCACGCGATCGGGCGGGAGTTCGACACCCCAACCCGGGACTTCACATACGCCCCACGAGATCGGGGCGCCAGCGAGTCGACCCATCAGATCCATTCCTGTCACCCCCGAAAGTTGCTCTTGACGAACCAGGTATTAGAGCGCTCTAATACCTGAGTGCCCTAATCATGGCGTCGGTGATGACCGGTGTCAAGAAAAATTGCACTCGACAACACGTGGAATCGTCACGAAACGAACGACCGATCAGGTGGACAATGGCCTACCCGACAATGCAGCAGGTAGCTGAACGAGCCGGTGTGTCCACCGCGCTCGTGTCGCTGGTCATGCGCGGCGCCCCCAATGTCAGCGACCATCGGCGAGCGCTCGCGCTGGATGCTGCCGACGAACTCGGCTATCGCCCGAACGTCCTGGCGCGCAATCTGGCGAGTCGACGGACCAGAACGGTCGGCGTCGTGCTCAACGACCTGCACAACCAGTTCTTTGCCGAGATAGTCGACGGTATCCAGCGCGCTGCCGACGACGTCGGGTACCGCGTGCTGATCGGCAACGGCAAGCATTCTCGGGCCGGCGAGCTGGATGCGGTCGAGACGTTTCTACAGTTTCGGGTCGACGGTCTGATACTGGCCGGTTCGACGATCCCGATCTCGTCGATGGAGACCGCCGCAAGAAGCGCGGCCCTGATCGTCGTCGGACGCACGACGCGCAGCAACAAGCTCGATTCGGTGAACACCGACGATCTGCTGGGCGCCGAACTGGCGGTCGAACACCTCTGCAATCTCGGACACGAACGCATCGCCCACATCGATGGCGGCACGGGAGCCGGCGCGGCGGCGCGGCGCAAGGGCTACCAATCGGCAATGGCCGAACGGGGGCTCGAGGAGTATGCCGAGATCGCCCGAGGCGACTTCACCGAGGAAGGCGGGTTCATTGCCGCCAGCCAACTCCTCTCCCATCCATCACCGCCGACCGCGATCTTCGCCGGCAACGACCTCAGCGCTGTGGGGGCTCGCGATGCAGTCCTACAGGCCGGTTTGCGCGTGCCGAACGATGTTTCCATCACCGGATACGACAACACCGCACTTGCCGCGATGCACCACATGTCGCTGACCACCGTCAACCAACCACGCGAAGATCTCGGTCGCGCCGCTGCGGAACTTCTGTTCCAGCGCCTCGACAAAGGCCGCACCGCACACGTGCACCATGTGGTCGCGCCGGCGCTGGTCGTACGATCGACGACGACCGCTCCGCTGGGTCGGGCATCGAGTCTCTCCACCACGACCGCCACCGGCACGAACGTCAAAGGTTCGCCATGACATCCACCGAATCATCGTCACCGCCTCTCCGTCCGTCGCCCGATCGGCGGTCCGAAGCTCTTCACGTCACACCTGCCGACGTCGAGCGTCGGTTACCCGAGATCCTCAAGGAGCTATTGACCGGCTTCGGAGCGGTGGTGATCGAACAAGCCGTCACCGCTGACGACATCGTCGATCAGCGTGAGCGGTTGATGCGCCTCTCCTCACGAGAGGGGGAGAAGGTCACACATTTCCAGGGCGCCAATCCTGACAAGCTCCACCTGCAGCGCCGTGTCTGGAACCTGCTCAACAAGGGCGCTGTGTTCGAACGAATGGCACAGATCCCTGCGGTCACCACGGTCGCCGGCGCATTTCTCGGCGACGAGTTCCAGATGGGATCGATCGCCGCCAACCGACTGCTGCCCGGCGGCCCTGGGCAAGAACCCCACCTCGACTATCCCTACTGGGATCTCTACAAGACGTCCTCGTTTCCGATCGGCATCAACAGCAGCTTCCCGATGAACCTCCAGGCGACCATCCTCGTTCACGACTTCACCGAGGCAAACGGCGCAACCGCATTCGTGCCGTACAGCCAGGGCACATTGCACTACCCCGACGATCGCAGCAAATTCGATCGAGATGCCGTCCGCATGACCGGTGCCGCCGGCGATGTCGTGATCTTCAACGGCATGTGCTGGCATTGTGCCATGCCGAACAAGTCCGACGACGACCGCATTGGAGTGTTGCTGGAATACCTGCCGAAGTTCGTGCGCCCACTCGAGGACCACTCGATCGTGAGCGATGACGTCGTGGAGCGTGCCACGCCGATGCTGAGCCAACTACTCGGCATCGACTATCCCTACCCGCAGATACTCGACGAAGCCGACGCCACCAACGCCGAGGGTCGCGACGGGACCGCCTGGGGTTGATCCATGACGATCCGAATTGGCGTACTCGGAACCAGCTGGTGGGCAGATTCGATGTATCTCCCTGCCATCGCAGCACACCCCGATGCCGAGGTGGTCGGGCTGTGCGGGCGCACCCTGCACAAAGCCCAAGCCCTTGCGGCGACCTGGGATATCCCGTGGGTGACCGACGACAGCACAGAGCTGCTCGACCCGGATCGGATTGACGCGGTCGTGGTCGCTACGTCCAACGACAGCCACGAGCCGCTCACCATCGCGGCGCTCGACCGCGGGATCCACGTGCTGTGCGAGAAGCCGATCGCCACATCGGTCGGCGGCGCCGACCGAATGGCTGCCCGAGCTGCCGAGGTGGCCGCGATCACAATGGTGCCGTTCACGTATCGGTACATGCCGAGCAACCAGTTCGTGAAGCGACTGATCGACGAGGGGTATGTCGGCCGGCCGCATCATCTCAACCTGCGATACTTCACCGGCTACGCCCGCCAGCCGGGCTACGACTGGCGTTTTGATGCCGACCTCGCCGGTTCGGGAACCTTGGGTGATCTCGGCAGCCATTGGCTCCATCTGGCCCGCTGGCTGCTCGGTGAGATCGATGAGATCGGATGTGTCAGCAACCGGTCCTACGATCGCCCCAATCGAGACGACGGCTCCGACTACGAGCGCTCCGAAGACTCAGCGATCATGACCGTCCGGTTTGCAAACGGTGCGTACGGAACGCTGCAGGTGAGCGCGGTCTGTTGGGAGGGAACCGACTTCAATCAGACGCATCATCTCGATCTTCACGGCACCGAGGGCACTCTGTACAGCATCAATGATTGGGCCAGCACACAAGAGGTTCGGGGCGTCCGCGCCGATCGAACAGGACCGGCCGAACTGCTCCCCATCCCCGATGACATTTGGGGCGACGCACGACGCGATCGAGTACACGACACCTACCGCGACGTGTTTCGTGTGAACCGTGCGATGACAGGCGACTGGATCGACGCGATCGTGAATGGTCGACCCTGTCAGCCCGACCTCGCGGATGGTGCGCGCGTGCAGCGCCTGATCGATCTGGCGCAGCGGAGTGCCTCGTCGGACGGACGCCTTCTCGACGCCCGACCATGAACTGGATCGTTCCGCGATCTGCTGCCGCTGCTCTGTGCGGTGCACTCGTGTCGACGTCATGCGCTGCCAACTCGCCGTCAGCAGCTCGACAGATCGAGTCGGCGGTCGGAATCGTCGCGACGGGATGCAGCCTCGTCGCCCAGCTCGGTAGTGGTGTCGTGTTGGAATCTGCCGGCCGGATCGTCACCGTTGCCCACACCATCGCGGGCGCCAGCGAGATAGCGGTCGTCGATTCCGACGGGACCGAACACATCGCACGGGTGATGGCGTTCGACAAGGACAGCGATCTGGCAGTTCTCGACGCTCCAACAATTGGCGTCGAGCCACTGATGCTCGGTGCCATCACGGTCGGGCCGGCGTACCTGTTCGTGTGGAGCCGCAACGGGGGAACGGAGGCCAAGCCGGTCGAGGTCCTCAAACGGCTCAGGATCACCATCGAGGACATCTACATCGACGAGATTGTGCAGCGGACCGGGTTGGAGATCGAGGGCGATGTCGAGATCGGCGACTCGGGCGGCGCGATCGTCAGCGACAGGGGCAAGGTGATGGGAATCGTCTACGCCAACTCGAGGGAGCGGGGCTCGGTGGGCTTCGCAACCGACGTCGCCGAGATTCGCGACGTTCTGTCATCCGCCGCCGCTGACCCGGTCCCGAACGGGCGCTGCTCCTAGGGATTCTGCGGATACGTCGCTTCGCTCCCATTGATTCCGCACGAATCCCCCGCAACGATTGGTCGCAGTCCGCCTTCGGCTCACGCTCCAGGGGATTCAGTGGATGGGTCGCATCGGCGGCCGGGCGGTCGAATCTCGTACGACGAGTTCGATCGGGAGCTCGATCCGGCCGGGCCCGCCGCCAGAGATCTGCTGTAAGAGGAGGTCTGCGGCCGCCCGGCCCTTGTTCACGAGGGGCTGGTGAATCGTGGTCAGTGGCGGGTCCCAGGTTGCAGCTCGCGGAATGTCGTCGAAGCCGACGATCGAGAGTTGGGCGGGTACCCCTCGTCCGACTCGCTCCCCAGCCTGGGCGGCGCCGATTGCCAATTGATCCGTGAAGCACAGCAAGGCGGTGATGTCGGGATGTGCATCGAGCATCTCGACGACCGCCCGGCGCCCCGCGTCGGGGTCGTTGCCACCCGCTTCCCAGACGACGACCGATTCGGGATCGAGCCCGGCTGCGATGAAGGCGTCTTGGTATCCGTTCATACGTTCGCGTGCGATGCGAATCGGCGACCGGCCGACCTGGGCTCGGCTTGATGGGCCGATCGATCCGCCGGCGGTGAGTCGCGCCATCACCACACCGAACCGGCGATGGCCCAGGCCGAGCAAGTGTTCTGCCGCAATCCTCGCCCCGGTTCGATCATCGATGCCCACGAACGACGTCTCGGCCCCAAGATCGGGTTCGTCGACGACGACGACCGGTACGCCACGGCGCAGGATCCATTCGAGCGCGGGGTTCCCCTCGGCAACGGAGAACACGAGATAGCCATCGACGACTGCGGACGGCACAGCGGTCTCGGTGACATCGACCCCGACCGGCACGGGCAGCAACGTCAGGCCTGTTCCGGCCAGAGCGCTCGTCTCGGCCACGCCCAGCATGAATTGGGTCGTGTCGGGATCGGTGAACACGAACTGCAGATCGTCGGTGAACAGCAGCCCGATCGCGCCCATCCTCCCCGTGCGCAACATCCGCCCGGCAGCGTCAGGGCCGCGATAACCGAGCTCGGCAGCTGCACCCAAGATACGTTCGCGCAGATCGGCGCCGAGCTGATCGGGGCGATTGTAGGCGTTCGACACCGTGGTGCGCGAGACGCCGAGATGGTCGGCGATCGTCTGAAGTGTCACGTGACCGGTCACACCGTCATCTTGGCTCATCAGGCGACTGCAGCGACCTCTGAGGCAATCGCGTGAGCGAGGGTATTGGCGGCGAGAAACTTCGCTCCGTCACGGTCGGCGGACGTCCACGGCACGACGAACCGCAAGACGGTGAGCCGCTCCTCGCCGCTGACGTGCACCTCGCTGCCGTCGAGAATTTGAAGCCCGCCGTGAACACGGACTCCGTCGGTCATCTGCTCGGTCGCGACATCGTGACACGGCGCGGCGATTCGATCGGCGGCGGCTTCCAGGGCGTGGCAGACGGCGCGTTCGAGATGGTGGTTGACAGCGACCGGTTCGGCATCGACGTATTGGGTGAGGATCAGTTTCATCTTTCGACCTTTGCGTTCTGTATCGATTAAGTTCTTAATCGATACAGTACCAGAATTTCTTCCTACCGCACTGTGACGTTCGACACCCCGCTCCGCCGCGGCTCAGTAGCGACCACCATCGACGAGGAACGTCTGGGCGGTGCACGCAGCGCCGTCGTCGGCAGCCAGGAACAGCACCATCTGAGCGAACTCGTCGGCCAGGATGCGGTGCTTCAATGCCTGGTCGCGCAGCGTTCCCGCTTCACTCTCGGGGCTCCACCAGCGCTCGAGTTGGCGGTCGGTGGCGACCCATCCGGGCATCACCGTGTTGACTCGAACGCCATGTTCCCCGAAGGTGCGCGCCATCGTTCGAGTGATCCCCTCGACCCCGCTCTTGGCAACGGCGTACCCAGGGAAGAAGTCCTCCTGCATCATGTAACTGCTGGACCCGATGTTGATGATCGACCCCTCGTTGGCAGCCAACATGGCCGGTGCCACCGATTGAATCGCGAAGAAGTAGTGACGCAGGTTGACCGCCATACGGTTATCCCAGTAGTCGGGCGTCATCTCCTCCCAAGTGTGGCGGTCGTCGCTCGCTGCATTGTTCACCAGTACCTCGGTGGGGCCGTTTTCGGCGTGGGCGAAAGCGATTGCCTGGCGCAGGCTCTCGATGTCGGTGAGGTCGCACTCGACAAAGCGCGGAGCGTGCTTGACGTCGTCGTCAGCACACATCGACAACGTGGCGGCAGCTCCGTCCGTGTCGATGTCGACAAACGCCACCATCGAACCCTGTTTGGCGAACTCGTGGACCATGGCCTGCCCGATACCGCCTCCGCCACCGGTCACGAAGACCCGCTTGTCCCCGAGCGACGGGTAGGTCGCGTAATTTCGTATCGGTCTCGGGTTCTCAGGCGCTCTCGATGTTGTCATGTTCGGTTTCCTCCTGGGGTGTCGGGTCGAATCCATACAGCTCGCATGGATTGTCGACAAGGATCATGTGTTGTAGGCCGGGGTCGGGTACCCAACGGCGGAACAGCCGGGCGACCTCGCTCGGGCTCGGCGGAGCCGGCTGACCAGGGTGGGGCCAATTGCTGGCCCACAACATGCGGTCGGGGCGTTCTGCGACGAGGGCCTGCACGAGACGTGATGCCGCTGGAAAGTCGGGGGTGGCTGCGGCGTCACTTTCGTATGGTGCCGACAACTTCACCCAGGCACCGCGCGCGACCAACGCCAGCAGGGTTCCGAAGGCCGGGTGTTCGGGCTCGACCGGGGGCATGAATCGACCGATGTGGTCGATCACGAGGTCACACGGCAGGGCGAGCAGATCGTCAGAATGGTGTGGGAGCGTATGGCCGTCGAGTTGGAGTTGGATGTGCCACCCGCGCTCTGCGATCCGTGCCGCGATCGGTGCCAACGACTTCCAACCGACAGCACCTCCGGGGAGCATATGGAATCGTGCACCACGCCCACCTTGGCGGTCGAACTCGTCCAGCTCTGCCTCGGTCACTGTGTCGTCGATCACGACGACGAGCCGAGCGTCGTCGCCTAATGCGTGGGCGGCGGCGACTTGACAGCGATTGTCGAGGCCGTAGGTGGTCGGTTGCACAACCACACATCGGCTGATGCCGAGTTGGCCGCGGACCCACTCATAATCGTCGACGGAGGCATCGGGGGGCCGCAGGGCGGTCGTCGCCGCAGCTCGGTATCGGTGGTTGTAGAAGTGGATATGGGTGTCGCAGGTCCCCGGAGGCAACCGACCCCCCGGATCGTGCCGGTCGAGGCTCATCGCGGTGGAGTGAGGAACGAGCGCAGCCTCGATGCCGACTCGACGTTCACCGCTCGGGGCGGAAAGCCTCCGGCCAGGATCGCGGCGACCTGCTCGATGCTGCTGGCGGCCTGAGCGTCGGCGTTTTCGGGTGTCAGACCACCGAGATGGGGGGTGGAAACGACGCCGGGACGTACCGCCAGGCCGGGTGTGGGCCGTTGGTCGGCGCCGCGGCCGACGTCCATCGCCAAACCACCGAGGCGGCCGGACTCGAGCGCTGCTGCAACCGCGTCCTCGTCGAGCAGCTCCCCACGTGAGACATTCACCAATACGGCACCGGGCTTGATCATCGCCAGCACATCGGCATTGATCAGATTCTCGGTAGACGGATGGGCCTGCGCCAACGGAAACAACACATCGGCTCTAGCGATCACGTCGGCGAACGATGCCGACAGCGTTGTCGGTACCTCGACATATGGATCGTGCACGATGACCTCCATTCCGAGCGCCTCCAGCAGATCGGTGAGATATCGACCGATCGCCCCGAAACCCAAGATCCCGGCGGTCCGGCCGCGCAGCTGACGGCCAGACCTCTGCGGAGGCTGATCGCCTCGCCAATAGTCGGCCGACGATTCGCCGATCCGGCGCGACACATCCAACAGGAGCCCCAACGCCAGCTCGGCCGTGCTGGCCACGAAGCTCTTGTCGGCCCGCGCCACCAAGATGCCGTGTCTCGACCCAGCGTCCACGTCGATATCGCTGATGTCGACCGCGCACCGAAGCACAGCGATCACACTCGGCAGCCTGGCCAGCACATCTGCGGTCAACGGTGTACCCCGATGAGTGACCACCACCTCACAGCCGCCGGCTGCCTCCACCAACTCGTCTGGCGTGAAGTTGCGCACGTGGGGATTGGTGACCACCTCAGCGTGCGAGCGCAACTCGGGCAACGCCCGCCCGTAGTACGCCGCTAGATCCTCCCGATTGTGAGTCACCAACACCCGCACAACACGAACGCTACCCACCACAGGGTCGGACCCGAGGGCCGCAGCTCAGGGGCCCAGTAGTGGTGAAGCCTGCTCTGCAGCTCGTAATGCCGCTACTGCGTCCTCCGCGGTCGCCCCGTCGCGGCGCCGACCACGAACAGCGGCTGTGAATGATTCGAGCTGATCCACGAGTGCGGCCCGGAACACCCGATCGCCGTCAGAGCCGGACATGAACTCGCAGCGTGCAACATCGTGGGTTCCGATCACCTCCAACCAGCACGTATCGCCTCGTGCAAAGCGACGGCCGAGGGAAATCAGGGCGACGCCTCCGCCCGAGATCGCGCCGACGATGGCGACGCTCTCCGGGTCGTTCTCGACCGGCGGGTCAGACGCGACGCTGCTCTCGACCAGGCCTGTGATGGAGAGTTCTTGACCCGTGATCCAGCGGATCTGGTCGAACTCGTGGACCCCCATGTCACGGACGATCCCCCCGCTCCGGGTAAGAAACCCGGCGGAAGGCGGCTCGCCGTCCCACTGCCAGCACTGGACGAGAGCCAGCTCACCGAGCTCGCCAGAGACGACGCGCTCTCGGAGCTGTCGCAGCGCAGGCACGAAGCGCCTCCAGTAGCCGATCTGCAACAAGACACCTGTATCTGTCGCGAGCTCCGCTGCCTCGATTGTCTCTGCCGATCGAAGCCCGCACGGCTTCTCGCAGAGAGTTGGCACCCTCTCGGACATCAATTTCCGCACGAGGCCCAGATGAAGGTCCGACGGTGCGGCGATCAACGCCGCCTCGAACCCTCCGGCGCCAAGAGCATCGTCGAGCGATTCGTACGCCGCGAGGCCTTGGTCGTGAGCCTGCTCGCGCAACCGGGCGACGGGCTCGACGACAGCGACCGCTTCGGCGGACGTGGCGGAGTCCAGTGACGCGAGGTGGACCGCGCCCATTCGTCCCGCACCGATCACTAGAACGCGAAGAGAGTCAGCCATCTCGGTTGGATCCTTTCGTTTGCTCCCCGGCGACCAAAGCCACGCCTTCAAAACTAGCTTCGCCACCGACTGGTACTAGATGCTTCGAAGTGACCTTTGACCCCTCCCTGGCGCGCTCGTCGCGAGGTAAGTTTGCCGAAACGTCGGATGTCAAGGTGAGGTGGTCGCGTGACGGATCGAACTCATGAGACGAAGATGGCCTGCAGGGGCCGGGTCCTCGCTGCTCTCGAGCACCGCCAACCCGATCGTATACCTGTCGACTTCGGTGGAACGCCGGTGTCCGGGATCCACGTCTCGATTGTCGCAGCGCTGCGAGACCATTACGGGCTCGAGCCCCGACTGGTCAGGGTCCACGAGCCATATCAGATGCTTGGGATGATCGATGACGATCTGAAACAGGCAATGGGCATCGACGTCGAGGGGGTCGTGGGGAGGGAGACCATGTTCGGGTTCCGAAACGACCATTGGATGCCCTGGACGACACCCCACGGCCTCGAGGTGCTCGTGTCCGAGGACTTCCAGACGACTGTCGACAGCCGGGGTGACACCCTCATCTACCCGAAAGGAAACCGGTCCGTCCCGCCCAGCGGTCGTATGCCGAAGACCGGATTCTTCTTCGACACCATCGTTCGTCAGGAGCCGATCGACGACACCCAGCTCGATCCCACCGACAATCTCGAGGAGTACGATCTCGTCTCCGACGCCGACCTCGACGATCTCGACGCCGATCTCACCGCCGCCGAGGCCACCGGGAGGGCGTTGATCGCCGTGCTGCCGGGCATGGCATTGGGCGACATCGCGTTCGTGCCCGCGCCGGGCCTCGAGCACCCGCGTGGGATCCGCGACGTCACCGAGTGGTACGTCTCCATCAAGAAGCGCCCTGACTACGTCCGCCGGGTGTTCTCGGCCCAGGTAGACATTGCACTGGAGAACCTGGCTCGGATCCACGATCGGGTCGGCGACAGGCTGGACGTGGTGATGACCTGCGGGACCGACTTCGGTACTCAGACGTCGGCATTCTGTTCGGTGGAAACGTTTGAGGACCTGTGGTCTCCGTACTACCGGCGGGTGAACAACTGGATCCACGACCACACCAGCTGGAAGACATTCAAACACTCGTGCGGGTCGGTGGAACGATTCATGCGGTCCTTCATCGACTGCGGGTTTGACATCATCAACCCCGTGCAATGCTCGGCCGCCCACATGGAAGCCGATCACCTCAAACGTGAATACGGCCGCGATCTCGTGTTCTGGGGTGGGGGTGTAGACACTCAGCACACCCTGCCCTTCGGCACACCCGACGAGGTCCGCGATCAGGTATTGAGCCGGTGCGAGGTGTTCGGGGCGGGCGGCGGTTTCGTGTTCAACACGATCCACAACATCCAGGCGGGCACACCGGTGGAGAACGTCATCGCGGTCGTGGACGCCGTCCAACAATTCAACACAGGACCCTGATTAACCATGACACTTCTCGAAGAGCTCTACGAGGCCATCGTCGATGGCGAGGACGACCTGGCCGTGGAATTGACCCATGATGGTCTCGCCGAGGGGCTCGAGCCACACACTCTGATCGAGGACGCCATGATCCCCGCGATGACCGAGGCCGGCCGCCGATTCGAGGACGAGGAGTACTTCGTCCCTGAGCTCATCCTGGCAGGACGCGCCATCAAGGCAGGACTCGAGATCCTGCGCCCTCTGCTCGCAGCCGGAGATCTCCATCAATCCGGAAGAGTGGTGATCGCAACGGTGCAAGGCGATCTCCACGACATCGGCAAGAACCTCGTCGCCGTCATGCTCGAAGGCGCAGGATTCAAGGTGATCGACCTCGGCGCCGATGTCGGCCCCGATGAGGTCGTGGCTGCAATCCAGCAGCACCGGCCCCAGCTCGTCGGGCTGTCGGCGCTCCTCACCACCACGATGCTGTCGATGCAGACGATCATCGAAGCAATCGAGGAGGCCGGCCTGCGCGACGAGGTCAGGGTCCTGGTCGGTGGGGCGCCTCTGAATGGCGAAATGGCCGAGAAGTTCGGTGCCGACGCCTTTGCCAACAATGCCAACGCCGCCGTCCGTACTGCTCTCGAATTGGTTGCCACGCGATGAATCCGGGTGGCTGACGCCATGACCAAGTCCCTGATTGCCGATCTCATCGCCAATGGCCCGGTGCTGACCGACGGCGGCTGGGGGACCCAGCTGCTTGCCCAAGGGCTTCCGGCGGGTCGTCGCGCAGATCTGTGGAACCTCACCGAACCTGATCGTGTGAAGGCGGTCGCTCAGAGTTACGTCGATGCCGGAAGCCAGATCGTCCTGACCAACACTTTCCAGGCGAACCGCTTCGCGTTGCGCGAACACGCCGGCGATGTCGCGGCGATCAACCGTGCCGGTGCGGAGATCTCGCTGCGTGCAGCGGGGGAACGGGTGAAGGTCTTCGGATCGATCGGGCCGAGCAACAAGATGTTGATCACCGGCGAGGTTGATGAGGACGATCTGCGCGTGGCGTTCGCGGAGCAGTCGGCAGCCCTGGCCGAGGGAGGCGTCGACGGCATCGTGATCGAGACGATGTCGGACCTTGCCGAGGCCGTGATCGCCTTGGAGGCGGCTCGAGCTACCGGTCTGCCCGTTGTCGCGTGTATGACCTTCGACACCGGCAAGAACAGGGATCGGACGATGATGGGCGTGACGCCTGCGCAGGCTGCTGAAGGTCTGGCCGCTGCCGGCGCAGACGTGATCGGCGCCAACTGCGGTGCCGGCGTCGACCTAGCCGCCCCCATCTGTACTGCGCTTGTCGGCGCGACCGATCTCCCGGTGTGGATCAAGGCAAACGCCGGTATGCCCGAGCTTATTGATCGTGAGGTCGTCTATCGGATGACGCCGATGGAATTCGCTGGTCATGTCGACGGGCTCGTCGCGGCCGGTGCCGGATTCATCGGCGGATGTTGTGGCACGACCCCAGAGTTCATCGCTGCTGTGGCACAGAACCTGCGCTGACTGGCGAACTCGGCTCCGAGCCTGTGGGGCCGAATATTGTGTCGTGGCTGGTCAGGCTACATTTTGGTACTCGTTGATGAGGCTGTGGCATCGGGTCGATTTGATGATTTGGAGTGTTGATGGGTCGAACTTGGGGGCGGGGCGCGAGCGGTGTTGGTGGTCGCTGTTTGAGCGAGCTGTGGGGTCCGGTGGGTGTTGTAGTGCTCGATGTAGTCGGCGATGAGTCGTTCGAGTTGCGTCTGGTTCCAGACGATCGTGCGGTCGAGGAGTTCGCGGCGTAGGGACCGACCCAGCGTTCAGCGAACGAGTTAGCGACGGGCGTGCAGACGTGAGAGTGCCCAGAAGTCATCGTTGGGGATCGAGGGTATTCGTGGGGCGTGTTGAGTGGGCAGAGGTCGTGTTTTGGGCGCGCCGAAGCTGCGGGGGCGTAGTTCTGTCGGCGTAGTCCTGTGACCTGCGGTGACGCGTTCTCTGAGCCTCCCCCGTTGAGCCGGTCACCTTCTGAAGGAGGTAATCATGTCAACGATGGAGAAACAGAACACGTCGAGGGCTCGGCGGTCGTTCACTGAGGAGTTCAAGGCCGATGCGGTCGCGATGGTGCTCGATGATGGTCGCAAGATCGTCGACGTCGCCGACGCGATCGGTGTCGGTGAGGGCACTCTCGGGAACTGGGTTCGATTGGAGAAGATCGAGCGCGGCGAACGTGTCGGTCTGACCCGTGACGACCGTTCCGAGCTGGTGGAGCTTCGTAAGGAGAATGCCCGTTTGCGGATGGAACGAGATCTGCTCAAACGAGCGACGGCCTTCTGGGTGAAGGAGTCGGGGCAGTGACCCGCTATAGGTGGGTGCTGGACCGGAAGGCCGAGGGATTCCCGATCACGATGGCGTGCAAGGTCGCCGATGTGAGCCGCCAGGCGTTCTGTGACTGGCGTCTGAAGCGTGCTGCTGGGCCGAGCGATGCTGAGCTCGCCGACGCCGCACTCGTGGCTGTGATGCGCGAGATCCAAGCCGAGTTTGATGACACCTATGGTCAACCGCGGATGACACCCGAGCTGCGTGACCGCGGGTTCTGCGTGAACCACAAGCGCGTCGAGCGTCTGATGCGTGTTCATGGCATCGTCGGGGTGCACAAGCCCGCCAAGGTGCGCACCACGATCCCTGCCGAGGACAACCCACCGATGCCCGATCTGATCGGGCGTCGTTTCGACCCAGGCGCACCTGATGTTGCGTGGGTTGGCGACATCACCTACATCCCAACCGGTGAGGGCTGGCTGTATCTCGCCAGTGTGCTCGATCTCGGCTCGAGACGTTGGCTCGGCTACTCAATGGCAAATCACATGCGCACCGACCTCGTCTCTGATGCTTTGACCATGGCAGTGGCCACACGCGGCGGTCAGGTGAAAGGAATCACTTTCCATGGTGATCGCGGCAGTCAATACATGTCAGGCGACTACCGCAAACAGGTCACCGGCCACGGCATGGTCCAGTCCGTCGGAAGAACCGGGGTGTGCTGGGACAACAGCGTGGCAGAATCGGCGTGGTCATCGCTGAAACGAGAACTCGTGCACCGCTACCGGTTCGCCACCCGAGCCGACGCCCGCCGGGCGATCTTCGCCTGGATCAACCGCTACAACTCACGCCGCCGGCACTCCACCCTCGGCTACATTGCTCCCATCACCTGGGAGCAGCAATATCGTCAACCCGAGGCCAACCCGGCCGCGTAACCAACGTGACCGGCCAACGGGGGGAAGCTCACTCGGCACCCTCAGGGCAGGTTCCGTGAGGTGGACATGGTTGCCTTTCGATCCTCGAGGCGTACAGCTTCGCGCTCGCTGGTGCGCATTCTTTCGTCGACGCGCCAGCGAAGATCGGCCGGATCGCGGTCGAGTCTTGCGGCAGCTACTGACCGAGTACCTCGAGGACCGATGCCGTTGCTCGCCGTGTCATCTCGACGATCGATCTCGTACTGAGACCACCGACGTGCGGCGTGAGCACGACGTTCGGGAGATCGAGCAGCGTGGAACCAAAGGGTGGCTCCTCGGCAAAGACATCGAGCGCAGCCGCAGCGATCTCGCCACGCTGGAGGGCATCGATGAGTGCGTCCTCGTCGACGATGTGGCCACGTGAGGCGTTGACGAGCACGGCGGTCGGCTTCATGAGGGCCAGTTCGCGAGCGCCGATCAAGCCGCGGGTTCCGTCCAGCAGCGGGACGTGGATCGAGATCACGTCCGACGATGCAAGCAGATCGTCGAGCGCGCAGAGTTCGGTTCCGGGGTCGGGGGTCGTCAGGGCAGGGTCGCACACGAGCACACGCGAGCCGAACGCTCGAACACGACGGATGACTGCGCGTCCGATCACGCCCGATCCGACGAGGCCAACGGTGGCGCCGACCATGTCCCCGGGTGTCAGCGCGCCGGCCCGGTCCCACCGTTGTTCACGCACGGATTGGTCGTGCTCGCCGATCCTGCGTACGAGCGACAACATGAGCGCCAGGGTGTGGTCCGCGACGGTCTCTTCGTTCGCACCGGGCGTGGTGGTGATGACGACCCCTGCGGCCGCGGCGGCAGCGACGTCGATCGAGTCGGCGCCAACTCCGGTCCGCGCGATCACGCGGAGGTGTGGGCTCGATTCGAAGACGGACTGGTCGAACGGGTCGGTACTCGCAATGACTCCGACGGCATCTCCGAGGATCTCGCGGAGTTCGCTGGGCGTGCGCGGTCCCAACTTTGGTTCGAGCCGGACGGTGAGCCCGGCGTCGGTGAGGAGGCGGCCGGTCAGCGGATCGTCGATGTCGAATGCAGGCCAGGTGACGACGACTTCACCTTGGAGTTGTGTCGGTTCCATGGTGCTGCTCAGCTTGCCGGGGCGGGGATCGTCGGGATCTTCTCGAACGCCTGGCCCAGTGCTTCCGGGCCGACCGCCGAATACCCGCCGTCGACGGCCAGGTCCGATCCTGTGACGAATGACGAGCGGTCCGAGCACATGAACCGCACAGCATCGGCAACTTCGTCCGGATCGGCCAGCCGACCGAGCGGTTGGAACTCGGCGGCTAATTCGTCGGCGCGTTCGCGCGAGCCGTACCGGCGATCAATGTTGACGCTCCACGTCCACCCCGGCGACACGCTGTTCACACGGATCTTGTGCGGCGCCAGCACTTGGCTGCTGTTGCGAGTCAGGCCCTGCACTGCGGATTTGGTGACGGGGTACACGATGCGGCCCGGCTGGGACTGTTTGGCGGAGATCGACGAGATGAGCACGATCGATCCGCCACCGCGCTCGATCAGATGTGGCGTCGCCTTACCGATGAGCACCGCCGAGCCGATGACGTTGACATCGAACGAACGGTGCCAGTCGTCACGGGTCGTGTCGAGCAGGTCACAGTCGAAGACCGCCGCGCCGCACACGACGATGTCGAGGCCTCCGAATTCCTGCACTGCCGTCTCGATGACGTGATCCAGGTCGCTGTCGTTGCGGACGTCGGCATCGACAATGCGGACCGATTGGCCGTGGGCGCGTTCGATGTCGGCGGCAGCCGGGTCGTCGTTGTTGGCGACGACGACCCTGGCGCCCGCGTCGACGAGTTTCGAGATGATCGCCTGGCCGATGAGCGACGTGCCACCGGTGATCGCGGCGACCCGACCGCTGAGTTCTCCACTGTCGTGAACGTCGGACATCGGGTCAGAGCCCGTCGCGCTGATGCTTGGACTCCGCTTCCCATTCGCCTCGGGCGGCGATGACCTGGTCGCGGTCGCTCACCTCCGGCACGCCGACCTCCCACCATGTACCGCCACCGACCCAGTCGTAGGCAGAGACGTTCATCACGATGACGTACGTCCGGTCGGCGGCCTTCGCGCGGGTATACGCCGCGGGGAGATCGGCGAGCGCCTCGACGAGCTCGGCGACGGCACCCATCGACTCGGCATGCTTGACGAAGTCGACGTGCTGGAAGTTTGTGTGGCGAGTCGTGCTCAACAGGTTGTTGAACTCGGCTCCGCCCTGGTTCGTCTGGAGACGGTTGATCACAGCGAACCCGCCGTTGTCCATCACCATGTAGATCACTTTGTGGCCGGTGAGCACGCTGGCGTAGATGTCACTGTTCATCATCAGGTACGAGCCGTCGCCGACCCACGAGATGACGTCGCGGTCGGGGAACGCCATCTTGGCACCGAGGCCACCGGCGATCTCGTAGCCCATACACGAATATCCGAACTCGGCGTCGAACGTGCCGACCTGTTTGCTGCGCCACCCGGCAAGCAGCTCGCCCGGCAGACCACCCGCGGCGGAAAGGACGTAGTCGTCGTCGTCGCAGATCTCGTTGATCACCTGGATGACCTGGTTGTAGGCGGGCGGCTTGGTGTTGCCGTTCTCGTCGACATCCTCCGGGCGCTTGAACGTGTCGAGGTGGGCGTTCCACACGGCGACCTGCGCCTGCGCGAACCCGAGCCACTCCGTAGGCGCGACGTAGTCACCGAGTTCGGCGTCGAGCAGCTCGAGCGATACCTGTGCGTCGCCGATCACCGATGTGGCGTGCTGTTTCACTGCGTCCCATCGCGCCGCGTTGATCGAGACGAACCGAGCGTTGGGGTTCTTGAACAGCGCCCACGAACCGGTCGTGAAGTCCTGCAGGCGCGTCCCGATGGCGAGTACGACGTCTGCCTCTTCGGCAATCGTGTTCGACGCGGCGTCGCCGCTGACACCAATGGCACCGGCGTTGTTGGGATGTGCGCTGACCAGTGTGGACTTGCCGGCCACGGTCTCGACAACCGGGATACCGCGCTTCTCGGCGAACGCGGTCAGCTCGGCGATTGCGCCCGAGTAGACGACTCCACCACCTGTGATGATGAGTGGCTTGTGTGCATCACTCAGCACCGCCGCGGCAGCCCGGATCTCGCGCAGGTCTGGGCCGGGACGGCGAATGAAATGTGTGCGTGGTTCAAAGAACGCGACGGGGTAGTTGTACGCCTCGGCCTGAACGTCCTGCGGCAGCGCAATGAAGGCGGGTCCGCAATCGGCGGGATCGAGCATCACGGCAAGCGCCTGCGGGAGTGACCGGATGATCTGCTCGGGCCGCGTGATGCGATCCCAGTACCTCGTGACCGGTTTGAACGTGTCGGAAACCGTCTCGGTCGGGTTGTGGAACTGTTCGACCTGCTGCAGTACGGGGTCGACCTTGCGATGCTGGAACGTGTCGCCACTGAACAGCAGGACGGGGAGCCGGTTGGCGTGAGCCACACCCGCTGCGGTGACCATGTTGGTGCTGCCGGGCCCGACCGACGACGACGCAATCATGATCTGGCGCCGTTTCTTGGCCTTGGCGTATGCAATCGCCGCCAGCGCCATGCTCTGTTCGTTGTGGCCGCGCCATGTCGGCAGCCTGTCCTGCTCGCTCTCGAGCGCGTGTCCCAGACAGGTCACGTTGCCGTGCCCGAAGATGCCGAAGACCCCGGCGAACATCGGAACGTCGGTGTCACCAGATGGTCCGTCGATCACCGTGCGCTGATTGACCAACCACTTCACGATCGCTTGGGCGGTCGTCAGCCGAATGGTGTCCATCGTGGTACGTCCTTTTGTTGCAGGCGACGAGATCTGGGGCGTGCGTCTCGATTCGACAGTGGCGTAGAATAGCATTCATCTACGCGGGTAGATCGAACGGAAGACACCGACGGAATCCGGGCTGAGTGGAGGCTTCGAGTGATGAGCAATTTGATGGAACGGATTGCCGGAGGACCGATCACGTGGGGTGTCGACGGATCGCCGGGATGGGGTCATCTGATGGAAGCCGACCGGGTGATGAGCGAGATGCGCGACTCCGGGCTGTCGGCCACAGAACTCGGCCCCGACGGGTTCTTGCCCGCCGATCCGGACGAACTCGTCGACTACGTCAAGGGGTTCGGCTTGCACGTCGTGACCGGCTTCGTCCCGGCCGTGCTGTATCGCGACACGGCGATGGCAGAACAGTTGGCCTACGTCGACCGGGCGACTGCACAGCTGGCACGCACTGGTTCGCAGGTCATGGTGCTTGGTCCCGACTCGCATTACGACGGCTACGACACCGAAGTCGAAATGGATGACGACGAGTGGAAGACGTTCCTTGCAAACCTCAACCGGGTGATGCACATCGCCGGTGAGAACGGACTGAAGACTGCGGTGCATCCGCACTGGGGGATGGCAATCGCGCGGCAACAACACGTCGAACGGATGCTCGACTCGTGCGACGCAGGTGTCTGTCTCGATACCGGGCATCTCTACCTGGCCGGCTGCGATCCGCTCGACATCGCGAAGATGGCCGGCGACCGGATCGACCACGTCCATCTCAAAGACGTCGACGACGCGCTGGGCGACCGGGTCCGCAGCGGCGAACTGCCGTTCCGCCAAGCGACGATCGACGGGATGTTCGTGCCGGTCGGCGCCGGCGGTGTCGACATCAGCGGGGTGGTGAATCGCCTCGAGAAGAACGGCTACCAAGGTTGGTATGTGCTCGAGCAGGACTGCGCCCTCGAGCGCGATCCCGAGCCGGGCGAAGGCCCGAAAGCGGATGCCGTCGCAAGCGTCGAGTATCTCCAGAGACTCGCCGACGAACTCTGAACGCCACGCGCCCGTCAAGATGGGACCGATGAGACCATCGCCGAACGTCGAGGCCGTCCTGCCGCTCCGAGCGCAGTTGGGTGAGTGCCCGGTCTGGGACGAGCGCGGCGATCATCTCTACTGGATCGACATCGACGCCCAGATGATCTACCGGTACGACCCGAGCACCGGGACGAACGAGGGTCGCCACTTGGGCGCCCGCCCCGGCTCGTTCGTGCTCACCGACGACTCTGACCGTCTCGTCGTCGGGCTGGAACACGACCTCGTCGACGTCCAATGGTCGACCGGTATGACCACGTCGCGGATTGCACTCGAGTCGTCCACTGCGAGGACGCGCCTCAACGACGGCCGGTGCGATCCGGCAGGTCGGTATTGGGTGGGTTCGATGGACGACCCCGCCGGGAGTCGCGCGTTCGCCGCCATGCTGCACCGTGTCGAGCCCGACGATCGTTTCGAGACGATCGAGTCGGGCGTCGGCGTGTCGAACGGCCTGGCATTCAGTCCGGACGGGTCGACGATGTACTGGGCCGACACCCGGCGCAGCACGGTGTGGGCGTACGACTATGACCTGACGACGGGGCGCAGATCGAACCAGCGCGTCTTCCTCGACTTCACCGATCTGCCGGGCAGCCCCGACGGAGCATGCGTCGATTCGGACGGCTGTTACTGGGTCGCCTGTGTCTATGGGTGGGCGATGCTGCGCGCCACTCCCGATGGTGTCGTCGAACGCGTCATCGAGCTTCCGGTCGAAAAACCGTCGATGCCGGCGTTCGGAGGGACGGGGCTCGACACACTGTTCGTCACGTCGATCAGCAGCGGCGGTTCGACGCCAGCGGCGTCTGGACAGCCGCTCGCCGGAGCCCTGCTTGCGTTCGACCCTGGCGTGATCGGCATCGCCGAGCCCCGATTCGCCGGCTGAGAATGCGCCGGGGTTCGGTCGTCAGTCGATCGCCGACCACGTCCCGCACCGACTCGAATCGATGATCGCGTCGATGACACGCTGGACCTCGTAGGCCTCGCGGAAATCGGGCAGCGGGGAGCTGTCCGCGGACACAACGCCCTCGATCAGATCTCGCACCTCGATCGCCTTGAGATCGTTGAAACCGAGCTGATGGCCCGGCGCCGGGCAGAAGTTGACGTAGTCCTGGTGCGCAGGCCCGGCCAGAATCAGTTTGAAACCCTCACGGCCGCTCGCCTGATCGGTCGTGTAGAGCTGCAATTCGTTGAACCGTTCGAAATCGACGACCAACGAACCCTTCGTGCCGCGCACTTCGAAGCCCAGTTGCATCTTGCGGCCGGCCGCCAGCCAACTCGCGCCGATCGTGCCCCGGGCTCCACTCACAAATCGGACGAGTGCGTCGAACTCATCGGTCACTTCGACCTTCATCGACGTGCCTTGATCGGTCGGGCGTTCCTCGATGATCGTGCGACAGTCCGCGGCGACGGAATCGATCGGCCCCATCAGATGCCGAGCGAGCGACACTGCGTGGCTCCCGAGATCGGCAACGACGCCGTCGCCGGACCGCGGGTCGAGCCGCCAGGGGCTCACGAGAGTGTTGGCGCCGAGCATGTAGTCCTCGGCGTGCGAGCCCCTGAAGGAGAACGCGTCGCCGATCTCGCCGCTGTCGATGATCTCCTTCGCCAGAGCGGTGACCGGGTTCTTCAGATAGTTGAAGCCGACCATCGTCTTCACCCCGGCGGCTTCGGCAGCATCGGCCATCTTCTTCGCCACGGCGCTCGTCGGGGCGAGCGGCTTCTCGCAGTACACGTGTTTGCCGGCGGCGATCGCGGCCAGCGCCATCTCTTCGTGCATGAGATTCGGTGTGGTGATGTCGACGATGTCGATCGTCGGATCGGCGATCAGCTCACGCCAGTTTCCCGTGCTTCTGTTGAAGCCGAGCGAACGAGCGGCGTCGGCTGCGAGCTCGGCGCTGGCGTCGGCGAGCAGTTCGAGCTCGACGGTCACCGGGAGTTCGAACACGGCGGCGGCGGTTCGAAACGCGATCGCATGGGCCCGGCCCATGTAGCCACTGCCGATCAAACCAATGTGCACCGTCATGTTGTTCTCCGTGTTGTCTACGGGCGTAGATTCTATGACGACGACCCGGACTACGGTTCCTGTGGATGATCGGGGAACGCAGGTGACATCGGCCCGTGCTGGCAAGCGGCCGACTCGGAAAGACGTTGCCGAGCAGGCGGGCGTGTCCACGGCGGTCGTGTCGTACGTGCTCAACAACGGGCCCCGCCCAGTCGCCGAGGCGACTCGTCAGCGAGTGCTCGATGCGGTGAAAGCCCTCGAGTATCTCCCGAACGAGATTGCCCGCAGTCTCGCCGGCCAACGGACGAAGACGATCGGCCTCATCGCGCCGACATTGGCGAACCCGGTCTGGGCGCGCGTCTCGATGGGGATCACCGACGTCGTCAGCGAACAGGGGTATCTCCTGATCGTCTGCGATGTTGAAGACGACCCCGAACACGATGCGCAATACGCACAGCTGCTCGTCTCGAAACGGGTCGACGGAGTTGTACTCGTGCCGACGGCGGACGCAACCGAGACCGTGAAGGTGTTGCGGCGCGGCAGCGTGTCCGTCGTCGTGGTCGAACAAGACGTGGCCGGGGCGTCCGCCGTCGTGGTCGATGCCGAGGCGACCGGACGCAAGGTGACCGAGCACCTGATCGAACTCGGTCATTCGCGTATTGCGATCCTGCGCGAGCACCGCGCGAGCCTCGACAGCTGGAAGCGATTCGTCGGCTACGAACGTGCAATGAGCGCGGCCGGACTCGCCATCGACGATCAACTTGTCGCCGATGCGCACCCGAGCATCGACGGCAGCGTGGTCGCAGGCAGCCTCGACGCCGCGGCGTCGCTGCTGTCGGTTGATCCGCCGCCGACCGCGGTGGTCGCGCACAACGATCTGATGGCGATCGCGGTCCTCCACATCGCGCGAGGACGCGGCCTGCGCGTTCCCGCCGACGTCAGCGTGATCGGTGTCGACGACATCGAGTCCGCCCGCTACACCGAACCACCACTCACGACGCTGCCGTTCCCGCAGCGCGACCTCGGACGTATCGCCGCGCAACAGCTGCTCGACCAGATCGCCGGTGCGGACGGTGACGGACACACGGTGCTCGACCCGCCCGACGTGGTCGTCCGCGAGTCGACGGCGCCGCCGCCCAAGTCATGATCTATTTCGGCTCCCGCTTCAGCGGGCGCGATCAATTACACCTCACCCTTGCCGGGTCCGAACGAGCAATCATTCGTCCCCGACACAATCGACGCCTTCCACCCATCCACCAAATCGTACGCCTCGCCCTGACGCACCGGGACATGACCGAGGTTCACGACCTCACCGCCGAAAACTCCTCGGTACACAAAGTCGACGCCGTATAGCCAACCGCGAACAACGCGTCGCAACAGAACTCATCGAATGCCTCATCACCGCGGGTGGCGATTCAAGCCGACGCTGAACGCAGACCGAGACAACACCGGTCAGGAGTTGGTCGTAGCCGAGGAACCCCGCCAGGTGCGAAATCATACGATCGTCGTCGACAACCGCGACATCGATGCCGTCGGCGTCGATCATCTCCCATACCCACCGCACGAGGTGGTGGTGTGCGTCGATGCCACCCTTGTGACACACCTGATCGGCCCCTTCCGCACTGACATCCGACCGGACCCGCGCGGTAATCGCGGGTCCAAACACTGGCGACCGCGCCACACAACCGGCAGAGAGTATGTAGCTGTGCGCTGATCGAAGGATCCCCGGCCCACCGGTTGGGGCTCTTCTTCGGTCGGTCAGTCTCCTCGGCTTGTCTGACTCACGAACCGGCTGACGCACTGCGGTGCTGTCCTCAAAACGACGGGTCGGCGAGCCTCGGGGACGGCACCCACCGGTCGGGTGGGGAGCCTCTGTGTGCTGTTGGAGCAGTTCACGGTGTCGTGTTCCACCGTCGCGGCAGGTGCGTGCCAACCCTGTTCCACTACCGAAAGGGATGGCCATGACCATCGTAGAGAATCACACCCAGATCACTGGTGGGGTCGACACTCACCTCGAGTTCCATGTCGCTGCCGCGGTCGACGCGAACGGCGGCGTGCTCGGCGTCGAGACGTTCGCGACCCGAGGTGCCGGCTACGCCCAGCTCGTTGCCTGGTTGCAACGGTTCGGGCCGATCGAGCGGGTTGGTGTCGAGGGCACCGGCTCGTATGGCACCGGCCTCACCCGACATCTGCGCAGCGAAGGCATCACCGTGGTCGAGGTCGATCGACCGAACCGTCAAGCCCGACGCCGCCACGGAAAGTCCGACACTGTCGACGCGATCTCAGCCGCCCGCGCGGCACTCACCAGAACCGCGACAGGTGAAGCGAAGCATCGTGACGGCAACGTCGAAGCAATCCGGGTGCTGATGGTCGCCCGTCGATCAGCGGTCGATGAACGGATCGCGATCTTGAACCAGATCCGTCACCTTGTGATCTGTGCCCCTGATGACATCAGAGCCCGATTCGACGGGCTCCCACCAGCAGCGTTGCTCAATCAGACCTCGAGTCTGCGGCCTCGCGATCACGGCGATGTCGTGGACTACACCACGCTCATCACGTTGCGTGAGCTCGGCGGTCGCGCCAAGAACCTCCACGACGAGAACCTCCGGTTGAACAAACTGCTGCGCCCGCTGATCCGCCGAACCGCACCCGGCCTGCTCGACGTGTTCGGCGTCGGCTACGACACTGCCGCCAAGCTCCTCGTCGCTGCCGGCGACAACCCCGAACGCCTCCGCTCCGAAGCCGCCTGGGCACACATGTGCGGCGTCGCACCGATCGAAGCATCATCAGGCAAAACCCAACGACACCGCCTCGACCGCGGCGGGAACCGCCAAGCGAACTCGGCGATCTACCACATCATGCTGACCCGCCTCAGCTACGACCAACGCACCCGCGACTACCTCGCACGACGCTCCAACGAGGGCAAGACCACCGGCGAGATCTGTCGGATCCTGCGCCGCTACATCGCCCGCGAGATCTACAAGCAACTCCCACGACCCGCCTGACCCGCCCGCCGCGAGGTCGGGCCTCTGGCTCGTTCGGACCGGATCACACCCACGGGTTGTGCAACACACGAGATGTCGACCCTCGGCCTCCACGCGCACCAACTACCTACCGGCGATCACCTGCACGGCGTGACCGAATACGCGCTTGTCCTCGACCCCGAGTGGCTCATCTCTGTCTTGTTCACCACCCAGGACCGACCACCCCAAAGAACCCCTTGACATCCATACGCGCTTCGTACTGCCCTGGGTCGTCGGACTCCGTGCCCGCCGCATAATCACGTTCGTCGGCCAGTGCGCCGACCCGCCGGGTACGGCTGTTGAGCGCTCGTTTCTGAGTTCGAGAATTTGGTTCGTGGAGTGCGGGTGGTGCCGTGTCCTCAGATTCAGTACAGCGAATCGACATGTGACTTCGGTCACATACATGTGTCCGTTGAGTACTGTCACGTATCACTGCGTACAACCACGTACTACTGCGTACAGAACTGTCGTATCGGACCCGGTTTGCGGGGTCTTGTCAGGGGAATGACATTGGTGTAAGTCGGACGGTCTGATGGACTCGTGCGATGTGCTGGGGGTGCCGACCGCACCGTTGTTGACGATCGAGGAAGCGGCGCGTGTGTTGTGGGTCGGTCGTTCGCTCGCCTATCAACTCGCCGGCGAGTACGAGGCGTCGGGCGGGTTGTCGGGGTTGCCGGTGATCCGCCTCGGCGGCTGTCTGCGGGTCCCTCGGTGGGCGGTGTTGGAGTTGGCCTTGACCGGTCGGGTGGTATGTCTGTGTGACGCCGTAGTCCCCGTCGAGGCAGTCGATGACGACTGAGACCGGTCGCCGTCTGGTGCTCGGCACCGACACCGCCGAGTTGCGGCGCCGGCTCGGTCCAACAGCATGGGTGGTGTTCGAAGAGTTGCTGCTTGCGTCGACCGGCCCGAATGAGGCGTGTCATGCGTCCGTATCGATCCGCACTCTTGCGGCACGGCTCGGTCTCGCCAAAGACACCGTTGCGCGCGCTGTGATCCGACTCCGACGTGTTGGTCTCGTGTCCAACTGTCAGTCGCGATCCGCGGCCGGCACATTTTCGACCGGCGTCTATCGGCTCACTGTCCCGAACTCGATCGGGTTTGAAGACCACTCCCCGGTCACATCGCCCACAACCCGACACCCGAACTCCCGGTCACGCCTCTCGGGTTCGACCGGTTCGCAGCTCGCGCTAGCGATCGATTCCTGATCGGAGCCTCCCAGATGATGACTACCCGATCGTTCACGACTTTGAAGGACAGACAGGTGCCCGCGGACTGTGGGGAGCGCACATGCTGCGAGTGACAACCCTGTACGCCCGCTCCGCGGCGGCGACGGCCCGTTACTACACCCGCTATCTGACCCAAGCCGATGGCGAACTCCCCGGCCGGTGGACCGGCCGCCAAGCCGATCTGATCGGCCTGTCCGGTGAGGTCACCACCGAAGCACTCGAGACCTTGTTGGAGGGCCGTGACCCAACATCTGGGTCACCGCTCGGCAACCCGCTCCTGGATCGAGTCACCACCTCGGGCAAGGTAGTGCGGGCGGTGGCCGGGTTCGATGCGACGTTGTCGGCACCGAAGTCGTTGTCGGTGTGGTGGGCGCTGACCGGCGACGACCGACTCGCCGAATGTCACGACACCGCAGTGCGAGCGGTAATCGACTACCTCGAACGCTACGGATCGAACACCCAGATCTGCTCCAACGGACACCGACTCCACCCCGACAGCCAAGGACTCACCGCAGCGGTCTTCCGGCAAACCACGAGCCGTCTCGATGATCCGCAGCTGCACTCCCATGTCGTGATCTCATCCAAAGTGCAAACCATCGATGGCCGCTGGCTGGCGCTCGACGCGAGAACGTTGAAGGGCTTTCAGCGGGCGCTCGGTGGCATCTATCAATCGGTGCTGCGCGCCGAGGTCACCGCCCGCTACAACGTCGCCTGGGACCCGATCGACAAGGGACAAGCCGAGATCGCCGGCATCGGTGACGAACTGTTGGACCTGTTCTCGAAGCGCACCGTCCAGGTCGACGCCGCGTTCCAAGCCAAGTTGGCGGAGTTCTGGGCACGTGAGGGACGCGACCCGACCCCGAAAGAACGCGGCGCCCTCGGGCGAGAAGCTGCAGCGGACACCCGTGGGAACAAGACCGGCAACGCTGTCCCCGATCTGCGGTCACGGTGGCTCACCGAAGCCGGTGAGTTCGGCGTCACCGCCGACACGCTCACCGCCGACATCCACGCCGCCGCACGGGCGCAGCCGACCGAGCGCCAACAGATCGCGATCGGCGATGTGGTCACCGAGCTCGCCGAGCGGCGTTCGGCGTGGCATCGCCTCGATGTCACCCAAGCCCTGTGCGACACGTTCCGCCCGATCCCCGGGATCGACGGCATCGATTGGGCGGCACTACTGGAGCGGGCCACCGGGACCGTGCTCGACGAGTGCGTCGACTTGGATCCACAGGAAATCCACAGCCGGCGCCGCACGTCTGATGGGCGGTCGGTATGGATCGAACCCTCCGCCCGCCACCACACCAGCGAACAGGTCCTCGCCCAAGAAGAACACATCATCGTGTGGGCGATCGACAACCAACTCGACCCACCCAACCCCTCCCCCACCATCAACAGCGACCGGTTGGACGTGATGCAGGTCGAAGCCGCGGCCGCGGCCGCCGGTTCGGACCGGCTGGTGTTGGTGGTTGGCCCGGCTGGGGCCGGCAAAACCACCATGCTCGACACGGCCGTGACCGATCTGACCGGACACGGACGGCCGGTGTTCGGGTTGGCACCGACCGCCAAGGCTGCCCGTGTCCTCGAAACCGGCACCGGCATGACCTGTGACACCGTCGCCAAACTCCTGTACGAACACACCCGACCCGACCGACCACCCCAACCGCTTTGGCAGTTGCCGGCCGGCACGACACTGATCGTCGATGAGTCGGGGATGCTCGCTACCGGGGACCTGCATCGCCTCACCCGACTCGCCGACCAACACCGTTGGCGGCTCGCCTTGATTGGTGACCCGCACCAACTCCACGCCGTCGGCCGCGGTGGCATGTTCGCCGAACTCTGTGCGACTGGGCGCACCATCGAACTCGACACGATCCACCGCTTCCGCAACCAGTGGGAAGCCGCCGCGTCCCTCAAACTGCGACACGGCGACCCGACCGGCCTCGACGCCTACGCAGCCCACGACCGCATCCACGCCGCGCCGTTCGCCGAACACTGCGACAACATCGCCACCGCATGGGCCGCCAGCCACCAGCTCGGCGAATACACCGCGATCACGACCACCACCAACGACCACGTCAACGCCATCAACCAGGCCGTCCAAACCCGGCGTCTCACACTCGGACAACTCGACGACCAACACCTCGAGATCGGCGACACCACACTCCATGTTGGTGATGTGATCACGACCCGACGCAACCAACGCCTCCTCCGCACCAGCTGCGGTGACAGTGTTCGCAACCGCGACTACTGGACCATCAACGCAATCACCAACAACGGGGACCTGACCGTGACCCGCATCGACGGACACGGCACCATCACCCTCCCCCACAACTACGTCGCCGAACACGTCCAGCTCGGCTACGCCGCCACCGAACCCGGCAACCAATCCGACACCGCCACCGCCTCGATCACCCTCGCCACCCCAGCCACGACCTGCCGCGGGCTCTACGTTGCCGTCACCCGCGGCCAACGCGAGAACCTGATCTGTGTCGTCACCGACACCCACGACGTAGCCGACGCCATCGACGTCCTCGAACACATCCTCGCTACCGACCGCGCCGACCACCCCGCCACACGCACCCGACGCGAACTCACCGCCACCACCCCACCCGCACCAACACTCACACTGGGCATC